>Ga0194063_10000907_pt1 | contig 20218 bp, 21 predicted proteins | sample SepL3720m_MetaG_FD_155459 | JGI IMG/M metagenome (GOLD analysis project Ga0194063, IMG submission 155459) | Anoxic zone freshwater microbial communities from boreal shield lake in IISD Experimental Lakes Area, Ontario, Canada - Sep2016-L373-20m | ecosystem: Environmental > Aquatic > Freshwater...
CACGAAGAATTTTATTCATCATTCAGGCGGAACTTCCAAGAAGCGATCGCCAGACAACCAACTATCCAAGCGCCAACTATAATCAGATTATTTGGATCAGCAAAGATAGAGGCCCCTTCCAAGATGACACCTCGCATTATTCGCAATAGCGGAGCTAAGGGCAGAAACTGAACGATTGAGTAAAGCCACTTGGGCAGAGTATCGATCGGAAAAAAGATACCGCCCAAAAACATCATCGGGATTGTAATCGCCATCGCCGCTCCTTGGGCTGCATCTACAGTCCGGACGATCGAAGCGAGAGCAAAACCGATTAGTTGAAACATGACCGCGCCAATCAAAGCGACCAAATAAATCATGTAAACACTACCGTAGATGTGAGCGCCAAAAACATATTTACCAATGATATAGATGATCGTAATCTGAAGAAAATTGAGCACGAGCCTCGACAAGACTTCTCCGGTAATAAACCACCAAGTTTTGATCGGGGCGGTGATGATACGCTTCAGGATCTTGTCTTCACGATATTTATTCATCCCTATCGCAATGCCCATGATTGAGGCATTCATCAAGGCCAGACCGAACATACCAGCCAAAACAAAATCAAAATAAGTCAATTTGTTCGTATTTGTCTTTTCTTCTTTGATCGCAAAAGCCTCGGACCGAATATTGTTCTGTTGATAGGTCATTTGAGTATTGAACTTATTCAAAAATCCCAACAAGATAGTATTTGTTGTAGCATTGCCAGGATCATCAATGACCGTAATTTCTCGCGGTGCGCTAGTAGATAGATCACCAAAACCTGACGGGATCACGATAGCTCCTCCGGCCTTACCCTTTTTGACTGCAGCTCTCGCTTCGTCAACATTTTTTATCGAAGTGTTAATAGCAAACAATTTAGAATCAACGATAGTTGTTTCAATATTTTTGGCGATCACTGACTGAGAGTTATTGATGATTATGACCGTACCGTTCGTCGAATCTTTGCCAAAAAATAAACCAAAAATAACCGTAAACATCAGCGGGAACATCAGCGCCCAGAAGGAAGCCTGACGGTTTCGAAACAACATTTTTAAGTCGGACCAAAATAGTTTAATCATCTGACTCCTCTTTTTTGATTTCTTTGCCTGTCAATTCGATAAACAAATCTTCGAGCGAAGCTCTGCCCACCGTCATACTCTCTGGATTCATCTTGTTGATAATTTCAGTTGCTTTATTTACATCAGCCTGTGTTTTCAACTTCAATTCAAAATGATTTGATTTGCCAGCTAGATTTTCGATATTACCAAGCAATCTCAATTTTTCAATTTGAGCTTTTGAGACACCAGAGGAGAAAAAACTAATCTTGTAGGGATTTTCCGTACTTTCTATCAGCTTGTGAGTTTCATCCAGAGCGATGATCTTGCCATGATCCATAATGGCGATCCGATCACACAAAACCTCTGCTTCCTCCATATAATGAGTTGTCAGCACGATCGTTTTGCCCATTTTTTTGATATTTGCAATCAGCTCCCACAGACTTCGCCTTGCCACAGGGTCAAGGCCAGTGGTTGGTTCATCGAGAAAAACAACATCCGGATCATTTACCAGACTAGCCACGATCGAAAAGCGTTGTTTCTGCCCACCCGAAAGATTTGCGACCAGTGATTTCTTTTTCTCCAGTAAGTCCACCATTTCCAATAATTCATCAGGGTTTTTGGCCGTTTTGTAGAACGATCCAAACAGATCAAGAATTTCATGCAAAGTTAAAAATTGATAATAAGCGGAAGACTGGAGCTGGACGCCAATTCTTTCTTTGACACAATCAGCACAGCCATGCGTCACATCTTCGCCAAGCACCTTCACCTTGCCACTATCAGGCGAACGCAAACCCTCAATAATCTCCAGTGTTGTCGTCTTGCCAGCGCCATTTTCACCGAGCAAACCAAAAACCTCGCCTTTCTTCACATCAAAAGAGATGCCGTCAACGGCGTTGAAGTTCCCATATTTTTTGACCAAATGATCGATCTCAATAACTTTTTCCATTTTTTTCCCTTTTAATACCAAACAAATTATATGCCTTGATGTCATAGTTTTCAACATCAACGGCTCAATGACAAATGCCATCAAGCCGTTGGATATCAAGATCAATAAAACTTATTTTTCGATCTGACCGTCACACATACTGATAATATTTTTGCAATCATTGGCCACAGCCATGTTATGAGTCACGATCAGAAAGGTCTGCTTGTTATCTTTGTTCAATTTCTTTAATATTTCCATAATCTCCAGAGATGTCTTGGTATCCAACTCCCCTGTCGGTTCATCCGCCAATATTATCGCGGGGTTATTCATCAAAGCACGAGCGATCGCCACTCTTTGCTGCTGTCCACCAGAAAGCTCATTGGGACGGTGATGAGATCTGTCTTTCAAACCCATCAGATCAAGCAACTCTGCCGCCCGCTGTTTGCGCTCGGCCAACTTCATCCCGCCATACTTGCCCGCCAAGACAACATTTTCAAATGCGGTCAAAGTTGGGATCAGGTTGAAACCTTGAAAGATAAAACCAATCTTCTTGGCTCGCAATTTATACATCTGATTGTCTTTTATCGATGCCATATCAACGCCATCAATCTCGAGCGATCCCCTGTCAGCCTTTTCAAGTAAACCAAGGATTGTCATCAAGGTTGATTTGCCACAGCCACTTGGGCCGATAATGGCCGAGAAATCACCTTCCTTGACCTCCAGATCAACGCCATTTAATGCTTTCACTACATTCAACTTCGACATCTTAAATGTCTTCTCGAGACCCTTTGCTTTGATAATAATTTTTTCCGCCATATTGTTCTCCAATTGATTATTGTACCAATGAAAATTAATTCATCATTGACCATTGACACTTGATAATTGCGAATTGTCTTACAATTCGCGTATTGCCTGCACCACCTTCAGTCTTGCTGCGCGAAGAGCAGGGAAAAATCCAGCCACGATACCGACAACAAAAGAGAAGAAGACAACCCCGATCAAAAAGCTCGGATCGAGCAAAAATATCTCCGCACCCTTTTCGGCCATCTTGCTGTTTATCAGCAATGCAGTCAAAGCGCCAAGTGACATACCCAAGATACCGCCGATAATACTCAAGGCTCCAGCTTCTAGCGTATATTCAATTGCGATTGACGAACCAGAGGCACCAATCGCCTTCTTGATACCAATTTCCTTGGTACGCTCAGAGATTGACATAATCATGGTATTTACGACCGAAAAAAGCCCGACAATCAAAGCCAAGAGCGCGCTGCCTAGAATAATTGCATTCATCGTCGTTGACGCCTTATCTATCTGCTCCCCCATTTTCTTTGGTGACAAGACCAAAACTTCGTTCTTGTATTTATCCTTAATCGTATTGAACAGTTGATCAGGATCGACACCATCTTTCCACGAAACCGATGCTGAGGTAGAAATGTCTTCCATCCTGAATGATTTTGATTGGACGATCTGTGCCCTTGCTTCCGGCGACAACTTTGATAACTCGGCGTCGGAAATATTGGCCACACTATCGGCTTGAGTTTTCAGAGACTTCAAGAATGGATTTGAGTCAACATATAGTTCTCGTGCAGGCTTGATATTCATAAATACATAGGAGTCTGGTCCAGTCATAGTTTTAGTTAAAATCCCAACCACATGAAATTCTCGGCCGCGAATCTTGACTGTATCACCAACTTTCCATTTTTTATCCAAAGCCACTGTCGATCCAATCGAAATATCATTTTCTGCTGAATTTTTATCTATTGCCACCCCTTTGTCCATATCAAGAGTTGCCCAGTTCTTATTTTTGAAATTCGAATTTGGATCCATGCTATAAATTGTCGCTGGCTGACTTATACCCATCGATCCGCCGGTCGGATCATCTGGGTTTGGCTCGTCGACAGCAAGTGAAACCGATCCTTCAACCGCTTCAACACCGTCGACCTTGGCAATTTTATCCAACAGGTCGACAGGCATAGTACCAGAGGTACCACTCATAAAATCACTTCCCTTGGGCGAGATAGTAATCTGACCCGTGATATATCTCTTGCCGCCATCAATCATTTTGTTAAGTTTCAATGCCATGCTGCCCATCACCGTAAAAGCAAAGATACCGACGGCAATGCCAGTGATCGTGAGCAAAGCACGAAATTTTCTACGCCAGATGTTACGAAAAATTTCCATAATATTTTCCTATTAAATATAAATACGAATGGTCGGACGCTAAACGCTGTTTTAACGACACTAGATGTCCTGCGGCGCCAAGCGCTGCTATAACGACGCTAAATGTTGTGGTCGGACGCTAAGCGTCCGTTAAACCACGCTCAGCGTGGTCGGAGCGCCGAGACTTGAACTCGGAATCTCACGAACCCGAATCGTGTGCCCTACCAATTAGGCCACGCTCCGACATTTTATAGTAAAAGCCGATATCAGAAATATTTATTTATTTCTGATCAGCTCTAGCTGCAAGATGATATAGCCAAGTGGCATGATGACCAAACCGCCAATGATTTTTGATGATGGCAAGACAAAACTGTAGTCGGTGAAAATATTAAACAACCAGCCGACTACGCCAAATGCAAAAACAAAGGCCCCAGCTGTGATGATCGCGATGGCGATCGACTTGAAATTCACTTTTCCTGTCTCTGTCATATACCTCCTGTTAAAATATTTTGTACAAAAGCATGGCCAAAGTCGCATGGACAATCATCAAGAAAACGAAGATCACCCATAACCACTTGCGATGCCAAATAGAATTACTAGGGTTTGGCCGTAAGCCGATATAGAGCTGAACCATCAAAACGACAAAAGCTAAGGCGGTAACGCCAAGCCAGATCATATGAACGAGTTGATATACCAAATAATTGTACATACCATTATTATATTACTGATCGAAGGTCAATTCAAGCTAGTGATAAATGTCTGCTTCGGATCATTAGGTTCGATCGAGCGCTAAGTATGGTCAGGGTAGTCGGACTTGAACCGACGATCTCCGGACCCCCAGCCCGGCGCTTTACCAACTAAGCCATACCCTGATCATATCCAATTTATCATATGTTGAATAATTTGAATATGTTTGCGCTCTAACAATTTCAACCTAGTTTCATATCTCGCCGGAAGTGGTAAAATAAGATTATGAAAATACTTTTAGCCTCAGAATCGTTTCCACCAAATGTTTCTGGTGTGGCCACAGCCACAAAAAACTTGGCACAAAATCTGGTGAAATTTGGACATACTGCTATCGTTATAACTCCGGGCAATGTTCGCCAAAACAAAAAAGACGATCGTTTTCCTGATTACGATGTCATACGCATCGCCTCCATTCCAAATCCTTTTCGCAAAGGCTTCCGCATTGCTTTCTCCTCAAAAAATCGCATCAAGAAAATATTATTAGAAACGAAACCAGACCTAGTCCACCTCCAAGACCCAGCTGCTATCGGTACCTTGGTACGCGATACGGCCAATGACCTAGGTATCCCAGTCGTCATCACCAATCATTTTTCTCTCGAATATGCCCTTTCCTATGTCAAAGGCTTATCTCCGATCATCCCCTTGCTCAGACAAGGACTGATCACTTATCTGGCGAATTTTTACAATCATTGTGATCAGGTCGTCACACCGACAGAAACTTTCGTCAAGCAGGTGCGACAATGGGGTGTGAAAAAACCAGTTATTGCAGTTTCCAACGGCATTGATGTTAGCAAATTCATCACTCATTTTACCAAAGATGAACTCGACGACTTTCGCAAATCTCACCTCTTGCCTGATGGTCACATCATCCTCTATCTCGGCCGCGCAGACAAAGACAAAAGCATCGATGTTATCATCCGCTCCATACCAGAGGTAGCTAGTAAATGCGACGCACATTTTGTCATCGCGGGCACAGGCGGTGAGATCGAAAATCTCAAAAAGCTGGCGACTGAACTAAATGTTGATAAAAATGTGACCTTCCTTGGTTTTCTGGATCAAAAGAATGACGATAAAATCAAAATGTTCAAAAGCGCCACCGTCTTTGCAATACCTTCAACAATCGAAACACAAAGTATCGTTACTCTTGAAGCTCTTGCTTCGCGTGTGCCTGTCGTCGCCGCTGATGCCGGTGCCCTACCAGAGCTAGTCATTGACGGCAAAGATGGCTACCTGATCAAGCCAGGCGACCACCAAGCACTTGCGAAACACCTCATCGAGATCATCAAAGACAAAAAGAAGCAGCAAGATATGGGCGACTACGGCTTCACTATCGCCATGCACCATCAGATGGATACCGCCTTCAAAGAAATGCTAGCCCTATATAAAGAAGTGATTGAGAGAAAGAAAAAGTCCTAGACTGATATTGAATAGTTTCATTTAGTCATTTAGCCAATTGATCGTTTAATCATTGATTGAAGAATTGGAAATTGGATATTGGGAAATTAACTGATTATTGTTTCTTGGTTATTGTATCTTGGGGTCACTTCTTGACTATTGCTTCTTGCCAGTTTAGGTAATTAGAAATTAGAAATTAGAAATTTTCTCAGCGTCCGCCCCACCCTCTAAATTGGTTATAAATAACCAAGTGGGCGACCTCACGCTCTGACCACGGCCAGAGCAAATATTAGAAGCCCTTAAAAGATTTGTTAGCCAATTTATGATAGATAGGACGGACAGACACATCTTATCATAACTTCAAATATCGCCAAAACCTTTTATATCAACTCTGATTCTGGTAAAATAGTCTTGTTAATATCGGAATGACCTATGGGCAAACCGCAGCTATTTGTTCAATCATATTTTTTGGCAACACAGGAAAAAACCCTGGGCAGACATTTGGCGACTGGTAAAATCCTTTTTAATGATCTTACTGATTCATTTTTCTTTTATTTGATCGAAATTACGCCAGAAACCGCTTTTGACACCGTGATTGAGCGTATCATCGTCGATACGATGGAAAGTTTTTCTGACACCTCTGCTGTAAATGAAGCAAGTTTCGAAAAAGTTTTGACCAAGATAAACGCAGGTCTTGGAGAACTGGCCGACTCAAGCCAGAGTCATTGGGCTGATCATCTAAATGCTATCGTCGGAGTTGTCGATGGCGACAATATCCTGATCTCTCAATGTGGCAAGATTATCGGCTATATTTTTCGCAAAAACCGTATCTCCTCGCTGACAGACAACAGCAAAGTTACCGCCACCGCTCACAGCGTTTTTGATGAAATTATGGCTGGGCAGATTGCCACCAACGATCGCATCGTCTTTGGCACCTCCGAATTTTTTGCCCATATCTCACTCGATAGGACGAGAAAACTCGGCACAGACCGCTCTCTGCTGGAAGACCTCTACTCCATCCAGAAATACTTTCAGCGACAGCGCTCAGCCACCGCCAACGCCATCTTCTTTGAAATTGATTGCTTGCCTGACGAGGTTGAAACCAGAACTCTTTTTCTCGACGAACCTGAGATCAGCTCGACTGATATTTTTTGGGCAAAAGCAAAACCAATTTTAACGAAAATTGCCAAAAATATTGCTCTGGCCAGTGCCTTTCTCTGTAAATACATCGCAATTGGCAGCAAAAAATCCCATGGCTTTATCAAAAAAAGTATTTCACCCAAACTTTCTCACTACACTGGAGAAATCACCGAGTCAATCAAGAAAAAGTTGCCAAAGATAGACTACTCCGAGCGATTTTCACCACAACGAGCTTTTAACCCGACCGGCATTCGAGTCAAAGGTGCAAATTATTCTCCCCGAACCAGCAAGAAAAACTTTCTCACCTATGCCTTATTTTATTTCTCATTACTGGGGCTATTATTTGAAAAGAAAAACCGCAAATATCTATACGCTACCCTAATAGCCTTGGCAATCATCATCGCTTTCTGCAAGATAACTATCAACAATTCAGAGCGTGGCAAGATCGCCGATCAAGCTGACCAAACACTCGCCTATGAAAAAGCTTTGACTCTTTACAACTCTGGCAAACAAGATATCGCTCTAGGGAAAACTACCGGCAAAGACCAGCTCAGCCAAGCCCTGAGCCAAGCCGAGGAAGCCCAGAAAAACAAAGATTACGCCGAGAAAAGTACCGCTCTGATCAAGAGCATCAACCAGGTTTTTGACAAACAAATTGTAGCCACTAGAGTCTATACTGACAACGCCAATATCTCCTTACCAGCTGATACAGTTTTTGCGATCAGCGTTGGCAACGATATCTATTCTATCTCCAAAAACAACCACATTTTCTCAGGGTCAGCCAATAACTACACTCCGACAGAGATAAAGAATTTCCCTATTTCATCACCACAAATCTCAGCCATCACTTATTCTGGCTATCTCAACAAAATATTTTTCCATGCAGATGCCAAAATGTTCACCATGGATGTTTCTTCCAAAAGCTTCTCAGAACTAATGATCAGCGATGCCACTAGCTTATGGGAGACAGCGACAACTTTTGCCAGTTATCGTTCCAGCCTCTACCTTATGGATTCCAACAGCAAAACAATATTTAAGCATGTAGCTGACAACGCAAATTACAGCAAAGGCCAAGTCTACCTGACAGCTGCCAAAAATACTTTGGCGAACGCCATCGACATCGCTATCGACGGTGATGTCTACCTACTTTATAAAGATGGCTCAGTCAATAAATATCGTCAAAGCACCCTACTTTCAGAATTTAAATTGCGCAACATCCCCTCTCCAGATTCAGCTATCTCGGGCGCCAGCAAAATCTTTACGGACGAAGATACCAACAACATCTTTGTGATGGACAAAGCCAAAAATCGCGTCATCGTTTTCGACAAAACTGGCAACTATCAGAAACAATATATTTTAGATAATACCGATCTGACCGGTTTTACCGTCAACCCCAAATTACAAAAAATCTGGCTCCTCTCGGGAAACAGATTATTCGAAGCCGGACTATAAATATATTATATTATTTGTTCTAGTTTGGTGCGCCGAACAGAGTTAGACCCTGTCCGACGCTAGTTACTAATCCTCCTCTGGGTGCTTCGCGGTCAATTCCGCAATCGAGTTCGAGATTCGCCAAGCAGCAAGCAGCCCGGCCGCTAAGTCAAAATTTTTTCCAGCGAGCTGCACTCTTCCCGCCGCAAAATCATTCGCGGCCTCGGCCCTGATAGCTTCCATCAAAAAGAGAATTAATTCCGCTCTTGCGGAATGGCCAAGGTGTGCAATTTCCTCAGCCAATTGTTTCAGAGTTCCATCGAACCCCAAAACTACAGATAGATGTTCAGACATTTTACTTTCCTCCTTTTTGCCTGTATCTAACCGCAGATTAACATTATTACACAAAAATATCAAGTCCAGCAGGCAAGAAAATGAAATCGCCACCCGCGTATTTTAGTCTCTCTTGACCAACCCATTAAAAGTCAATTCTTTGTAATCAAGCATCCTGATACCGTTTTGCTTGTAAATTTGCGTCGTCGAAAACATCTTCTTGTCTTTGGGGTCAAGACCGAGCATCTCAATCGCTTTATCAACTTTTTCCCAGCTGTTACTCTCAATCTCAAGATATGGATTTAGCTGGGGACAAAAGTCAATGTCAAATTCGACATCACCAAAGAAATATCGAATGCGCCTCTTTTCCTCATAAAATTTCTGAGTAAGTCCGATACTCTCCAATATTTTCGCTGTTTGCACAAAATCGGTGACGATTGTCTCATGCTCAAGCATGCCATCATCATTTTTGATCCCGTCTTTAGCGCCCAGTCTGTGCTTGAAAGTCAATGTGATCTTATCTCCCTCGTCCCGAAGCCTGACCCAAGAATTTTCTTGGTCCAGTCGAAGATCAGGATAATCAAAAACCTTGATCTTAAAAATACGGTCAAAAGCTTTCTTTGACCCAATCTCCAAAATTTTCTTTTCAATTTTTTCTGCGTCAATATCCAAAAACTTTACTTCTATTTCTTCCATAATCTTCCTTTTTACATTTCTCGACTTAACTGTATAATATCCTTACCGACCAACCAATGAATTTGATTAAATCCGATAAATCTCTCTGTTGTACTCCCCTACGCCAACAAATTCGGCTTTGCCCGTAATGATTTTTTCCATTGCCTCGCAAGCATAGCAACCAGATCGCTCGCATGCAAAATCATTGTTCTTCCGTGCTTCTTTGATCTTCGTCGCTATTTCCATCACTCTTTTCTCCGACTCAACTAGCGATGGCAATTCGGCATCAACCATCTCGCCCTTGTCTAGATACCAATAACTCGCTTTTCTAATTTTGCGCTTCTGACAGTGTTCCAAAAGTAATCTATAGATAGCCAACTGGAGAGAATTTTTCGATTCTTCGTTCTTGCCGGTCTTGAAATCAATAATATCGACGGTGTCATCGTCAGGATTATATTTGACCCAGTCAACTTTGCCACAAAGAATAATATTTTGCGCTTCGCTCAGCCAGTACCATGGCAGATCCTGCTTCAGCTTAATCGCTTTTTCCAGCAGTGGCCCAGGATTTCTCTCCACATTCTCTAGCATAGTCAGTGCTCTGGCCTTATATTGCATTTCTTCTGTCTCATCTTTGAAACCACCAATCTTGCCCTGGACTTTTCGCCATTTGACACTCAGAAGAACTTTGAAAGGAATATCAAAGCGTTTCTCGGCTGGCAACTCAGACAAAGACTCTAGCACATCATGCACCACCAGACCGAGCGATAGATGAGGATTGGTCAAGGTAACTTTGCGTCCAGTTTCTGGATTTTTATAAACATTATTCAAAAAATACAACCTCGGACAGCGAAGGAAGTCATTGATAGACGAATGTGAGACCCAAATTGCACTAAATTTATCACCTGCCATAGTTCTATTCTAGTCGAAATATCACATTAAAGCTAATCAATCATTGTCAGAAAATGCCCCGAAAATATCATAAGAATATACTGTCGTCGGTTCGTCCCGATCATTTGTCGTCTCACTAAGATATTTCCAGCCCATCTTCTCGTATAGTCCATGAGCAGTTTCAGTATGAAGGTATATTTTCTTTATTCCCATATCTTTTGCTTTTCTTATAGCCGCCTCGATCAATCGCTGAGCGATACCATGGCCGCGAAAATCTTTATCGACATAGACAGAGGCAAGCCATGGCGTAAGATCTAGCCGTTTTTCTAGATCATCCTCGACTATTGCGATAGTCCCGATGCATTGGTCTTTTTCGAAAGCGATTATGATCTGCGGCACTTTGTCCAAGCTTAACCCTTGCTCAATTTTCACCTTCTTTTTCGCAATTCCCTGTTCGGTTTTATCGCTCCCCCACTCCAAACACCAAAATTCTGCAACCTTACCAACAAATTGATTTTGATTCACCAAATTATCAATTTGAATATTATTTTTCACCTAAATGAACATATTTTTATTTAGACTTTACACAACAAATCTATCGCCTCAACTAGTTTGCCACTAAAATTGACATCCATATTAATCGCCTGACAGCTATATTTCTCACTTTCTTTTTCAAAGTATTTGCTATATTCAGAAATCATAGCTGCAATTTTCCCATAAGTGTCTTCATTTTTTGTCCGAGCGATAATCCAATCATTTGGAGTAGTACTTTTTCGAATGTTTTGAACAAATAATTCTTGATCAAGTTTAATCAAAAATATACTCTTAATTTTCCCTTCGAATTTTTTACTTAGCCCTGCAACTAACTCAGGCTCCACATGATAGCCTTCGATAATAAAATCGTTTCCATCAGCTATCTCACATTCTGCAAACATTTCAATCGCTCGATAAACGGTTTTTGCCTGTTCTGTGTAAGCATTGATAATCTCATGGGCCGAATATTTCCCGTATTTTTCATCATTACTACCGCACCTCTGACCTCCAACTGGAAATTTGGTCGTTAAATCATTCTGACCCATATATGGTTTTATAACGTTTTGGAGGGTATCGGTGGAGACCCACGGCATTCCAAGGGTTTTTGATAATGTTTTTGCCAGTGTAGTTTTACCACATTTTGGTGGACCGCCAATCAAATAAATCATTTTATTTATTTCCGTTTTTATTAATTGATAATATTTCCGCTTCTTTCTTGTGGCACAGCATTGATCTGCTCCACAGCACCGCGCAATTTCTTGTGGTTGGCGATATAGTCTTGCAACGACGCCTCCATTTCTTTCATGAGCGAATACATCAGACCCTCGGCCTGCACGAGCTGGATCATATTTTCAGCCGAAGGACTCTGCCCATCAGCAAGATTTTGTTTCCACTGATTTGTCAATTCGATCAACTTGGCCTGCATCTCTTTTTGTTCATCCCGAAGATTTACTACTTCGTTAATCAGAAAAGATAAGGTGTCACCAGCTGCACGAATCTGGTCAATTTTCATCTCCTGATCTTGAACTTCAGGCTCTTGCCCTGTATATTCAGTTCTTCCAATCATTCTCCTCCTCTTGAGATTATATAATGCTAAATATTTTTCATCTAAATACTAGCACTTTACGCATATTTAGCAAACGGCCGGATGGGCCGTTCGAAACACTTCAGATATGCATACCCCCCCTAACTCCCCCTATCTTAGGGGGAGGAAAATACTAAAACACCTCATACATCTGAGGTGTTTGTAATTACGATCAATATTACCTGATTAACTGTGAGTGTTATATTATTGTCATAATGTAATAATTAGTACGCTATAGCTTGGTAATTGTTACATTGGGGATTGATCGAGATTGAAATAGCGAATAAGTTTGCTCTGAATTGGGAGATGATCCGTATTTAGATAAACGACAAATGGCGCAATGCTCAGGTTTTGTGCGATGATCGCGACCTCCTCTTTACATTCATACGGATACGCCCAGAGACTCTTTTGCACTTTATAAAATCCAGACTCTTTTAACTTGTCCTTGAAACAATCACGCTCTTTCTTGTATTTTTCCGGAACATCCCAACAGACGATATGCCACAAACCATCCCATTCCTCATCTTCAGCTGGTGCATTTATCTGAATATCCTCTACCTGAATCATCTTCAGCAGCCGCATACCTTTTTTGCTTAATGTGATCTCTTCGCCAGAAAGATATATTAATTTATCGTCGAACAATTTCTTGATAATTTTCTTGTTGTAATATTTATCCTGTCGCTTTACAACTTTGAGTGCTTGGAGAGCATTCGGCACAAGTAGCAATACCCCGACCAAGAATGCGGCTCCTATCACTTTTAGCACTACCTTTTTCTTTTCCGATATCCTCATATATACATTATACCAAATACCAAAATGTAATAATTACTGCGCTATAGCTTGGTAATTATTACATAAATATTTAGGGGGGCACCAATTTTTGCTGCTGCTTTGCGACAAGGTATTTGCGACAGGTATCTGTGTTGCGTTCGGCTACGCTATCTCAAGATTTTTGACTTGAAATACTTTTCTTGGAAATTAACCATCTTCATGATCGCACCGTCATCCAAATCTTCAGCAGCACCAGGGGTGGCAACAATGAGTTTGTCATCGTCATCATCCAACCGATGAATTATCGCAATACACTTGCCAACCGATCTCTCAACAGGCTTGCTCTCACCAAGCAAATAAACATCTATTTCTTCGCCGTCACCAGAAATCGTATCTGGCACATAACCATAGTTCACTTCGTAATATATGTCATGTTTAGGATGCTTAGTTCCGAGCGGCCGATCAATCACGACCTCTATCAGCTTGCCAATGTATTTACTAAAATCAGTCATTTTCTTCCTTTGTGATGTTTTCTATTAGTTCGGGAAATTGTTTAACACTCACATGGCCGTAGCCATTCAAGACGACAGACTTGGCAGTTGGCAGCGATATCTGGAATTTTTCAAAATCAGTCACAGGAACTATCGGATCATCGACACTGTGATAAATATAAATCTTTCCAACCTGCTTAGTAATGTTTTCTAGGTTTTCTGGAATAGTAAAATCCGCAACTTTAACCGTGTCATTATGAGCGGGGGCAATCAAGTGCAATTGAGAGATTATCTTCGGAAAAGTATTTTCCGCCAAATATTTAGCTAAAAATGTTCCACCAAGTGAACTACCGATGAGAATAACCTCGTCAGACAAAAACGGCAACATCCGCTCAAACCAAATTTTCCACTCCACATATCGAGCGTTTTCTTTGTTTGGCATTTGAGGCAACAGCACTTCAAAGCCTTCGCCCAAATCTTCATCTAAAGTACTTTTCCAATCAGTCTTTTTTGGGAACCATTTTATACTTACCTCACAGGTCTTCAGATTATTTAAAAAATCATCGTTTGTTTCAAACGACTCACCGCCTCGGATAAGAATAACTTGCTTGTTACCTATCACACTATTCCTTGCCATCTTTTTTCTTCTCTTCCTCTTGCTCTTTTTGATCTTGTTCGGCCCTAGCGATCAGCTCCTGAATATCAGCCGGTAACTTATCATTTTTTGCCATTGTTTTCCTCATTCTAATTTATTTTTCTATTCCGTATCCGCCAAGGACAGGATCCTTAAAAAGAAAGTTTTTGGGCGGAAAATAGGTAAAGAGCGAAAATGCCAGCAAGAGCAGCACTGTCATCATGGCGGAAATGGTTTTGAAACCCCAAACTTTCCTTGCCGTTTCCAGACGGTAGGCCAAAATATGACCAAGTATGACAGCAACAATGAAATTTGCGATGTCGATAAGGAAAAAATCACCGACAGTAGCAAGCGATGCATAAAATACCAAGATGATGAAAACCGGCATCACAAAAAGTTTTTTTGCTTGAGCTAGACAAAAATTTGGCACATTTCTACCGATAGAATAGTAGGCAATCGCAGAAAAGATGAACGCTGGCCAAAACGCCAACTTCAAGTGTTCCCAAGTACTTTCATTGACCGCACCAAAAAAGGCAACCGGCTTGAGATTTCCGGACCAACCATAGACAAAATGTAGCAATGATCCGATGACGATAGTGCCGACCGCACTCCAAATCTCAAACTTCTTTAGTCTTTCCACTGGCCTCCTTTTTTAAAACACCTCACATATATGAGGTGTTTGGCTTTTACATCTTGTCTGGAGCTTCGATGCTGCACAGATTTAAAACATTTTTTAGAACTGATTTTGTAGCTAAAATAAGAGCGAGACGAGCAGTTCTGATCTCAACCGCTTCGTCAACGATCCGACAGCTACCATAAAAATCATGAAATAGCTTCGCAATTTTGTAAGCGTAATGGGGGAGTGACTGAACTTGAAAATCAATGGCAACTTCCGACACAATTTCGGGAAATTTAATAATCTCCTTCATCAGAGAGACCTCTTTTTCGTTGGTCAGAAGCGAGAGATCGGCGCCAGCCGCGTCCTCCCCTGTCTTGGCCAAAATACTGCAGATCCTTGCATGAGCGTATTTGATATAGAAAACTGGATTTTTTTCCGAGCGGTCAGCGGCCAGATCAATGTCAAAATCAAATGGAGTATTTAGGTTCTGCGAGAGAATAAAATATTTATAGGCATCTGGCTGAACACCCGCCTCTATCACCTCTTTCAGAGTGACAAAATTGCCGAGACGCTTGCCCATGCTGAAGGACTTCCCCGCTTTGGTCAGTCGGATAAATTGATACAGGACGATCTCCAAGATGTCCTCGCTGTAGCCGAGAGCCTTCATCGCCGCCTTCATCCTTGGGATATGACCGGAACTATTTGCACCCCAAACATCAATAATTTTATCGAAGCCGCGGCCGATCTTGTCAAGGTGGTAGCTAATATCGTTCGCAAAGTAAGTTAGGGTTTTGCCTGCGTCGCTCTTTACCAAAACTGACTCTAGGTCCTCGAGGTTGGCATCATCCGGTCGTTTGAACCAGATTGCCCCATCTTTTTCGGCCGTAAAGCCCAGCTGTTTCAGCTTTTCTATCGCCTCTTTTGACCTGCCCGTCTCTGAAAATTCACTTTCATAACTAAATTTATCAAAAACAATCCCCAGCAATTTGGCATCCTGTTTGATTTTCTCAATCATCAACCTTAGACCCTCTTCGCGGAAAAGTTTCAACATTTCACTCTCATTATTCGCAATAATAGCAAGTTTATCAGCGTAGTTTTTCTGAACTTCTTCAGAAGTTTCCTTGATATAGGCCGCCGGATACCCACCCTCTGGAAACTCTAGCGCTGGATTTGCTTTGACCAGATACCAATAAGCCAGCGAACGCTCGAACTTACCGATCTGAATACCAACATCATTAACATAATATTCGCGCGTCACATCGTAACCCAAAAATTCATAAACATTGGCAATAGCGGCGCCGATCGGACCGCTTCTGGCATTGCCAACATGTAGCGGACCAGTCGGATTGGCCGAGATATATTCGACATTAACTGTCTTACCCTTACCAACGCTCGTCCGTCCGTATAGTTCTTTTTGCTCCAAAATCTTGGCCAGCTCCGAGAGAATAATCTCTGATTTTAAGGTAATATTGATAAAGCCGGGGCCAGCTATCTCCGCTTTTTCTATCTCTGGAAGCTTGACCAAAAGCTCGATCACTTTGGCAGCATTTTCGCGTGGATTGCCCGAGATGACCATCGCCAGATTTGTCGCAAAGTCACCCATCGAACTGCGTGGTGGCACCTCGACATTAAAATTAGCCGAGCCAAAACCCAGCTCCTCAGCAATCGCACTCAATTTTTCAGTAACAAATTTTTTCATATCAAATTCAATTACCTTATTTTGTACACTCTCAATTTGCCGATCTGCACAATCGTGCCAACAGCTAATTTAATCGTCTCATCAAGAGCGGTAATTTTTACAGAATCGATTTTTAATCCACCCTGCTCGACGAGCCGACGAGCATCAGATCGTGAAACGGTCGTGTCCAGCGCGACGATCAGATCGATAGGCAGATACTCTTTGCCCGAGAGAGAAACTTCAATCACATTGGCGGAAACTTCTCTATTAGAAAATACACGAGTAAACTCGTCCTTAGCCGCCTTTGCTGCTGCATCACCATGATAAATAGTCACAATCTCGGTTGCAAGCAACATCTTTATCTCCTTGGGATTTTCGCCATCAAGTCTTTTCTTGATCTCCAGTAATTTTGCTTCACCGTAATTAGCGGCCAATTCAAAATATTCCATCAGAGCACTGTCCGGGATCGACATAATCTTGCCAAACATATTGTCTGCCGATTCGGTGATCGCAATATAATTGTCCTTTGATTTGCTCATCTTGATCTTGCCGTCAGTACCCACGAGCAATTTGAAGATCATAATATCCTGAGGTTTTTGCCCCGTCTTTTTCTGATATGAACGACCAGCCAAAATATTGAATCTCTGATCGCTGCCGCCAACCTCAATATCGGCCCTTAGCATGACAGAATCATAGGCCTGCATCACAGGATAGAGCAATTCATGAAGCCCAATCTCAGTATTGCCTGAAAGTCTTTTCTGAAAATCATCTCGCTCCAAGATCGAGGAAACAGTAAACTTGGCGGTAATCTGCAGAATTTCAGCGAAGCTCAAATCAGCAAACCACTCAGAATTATAACGAATTTCTGTCTTGTCGATATCCAATATTTTGCCAACCTGCTCAAAATAAGTATCGGCATTGACCTTAATCTCGGAGTCTGACAAAATCGGCCGAGTTGTATTTACGCCAGACGGATCGCCGATCTTAGTCGTATAGTCGCCAATCAAGAATATAATAGTATGACCAGCATCCTGCAACGCTTTCAGCTTCCAAAGCACTACAGCATGACCAAGATGAATATCAGGACGAGTCGGATCAACACCAAACTTAATTCGCAACTTTTCGCCCGACGCTAGTCGATCACGCAAAGACTTTTCGTCAATCAGATCGAGTACTCCATTTTTGAAAAAATCTGTTGATAAATTGTTCATTTTGATACCTATGTAAAAATAATTACTAATTTATTGGCCAAATCATCATTTGTAGCCTCAGGTTTCTCCCTGATTTTTTCTTGCTTCTATTTACATCCTAACAATATCACCGTATAATGTAAAGCTAAGAGGGGTATAAATTTTATAAAAATGAAACCAAATATTTGGACTAGAGTTATTGCGTTTTTCAAACATCATCCGAAAGTCACTCCCAAAGACATCAAAACTAAGGCCGGTCGAAAGAAGATCTGGAGAGTAATTTTGATTTGGTCTGTCTACGCCCTGCTGGCTCTGATCATTTTCATAGGTCTGGCCTTTGTTTGGTTTGCCAAAGATTTGCCCACCCCAAACAATATTGCCAACCGCAAACCGACAATGTCAACCAAGATTTATGATCGCACCGGCACAATCTTACTCTACGAGGCCGGCGACCAGAAACGCACTATCATCACCTCTGCCGATATTCCCCAAACAGTCAAAGACGCAACTGTCGCTGCCGAAGACACTCGTTTTTATCAACACAACGGTTTCGATACCAGAGGCATTTTCATGGCTCTCTATGAAAAGATTACCGGCAAAACCAGAGTTACGAGAGGCGGATCAACAATCACCCAACAATATGTCAAAAATTCGTTTCTGACCGCGGATCGTTCGCTCATTCGCAAATTCAAAGAGCTGATTTTGTCAATCGAACTTGAGGCAATGTATAGCAAGGACCAAATCCTGACCATGTACCTGAACGAGATTCCTTACGGCAACAACACCGGCGGTATCGAAGCTGCTTCACAGATGTATTATGGCAAACCCGCCAAGGAACTCGACCTAGCCCAATCTGCTACTTTGGTTGCTATCCCTCAATCCCCAACCAGACTCTCGCCCTACGGCACTCACCTCGATCAATTGGTTGAACGGCGCAATTATGTCCTAAACCAGATGGTAAAGATTGGTAAAATAACCGTCGAACAAGCAGACGAAGCCAAAAAAGAAGATACAACCACTCTCGGTACAGTTGTGAAACCGAAACGCGAATCGATGAAGGCACCACATTTTGCAATGTATGTTTTGAATGATTTGGCCGAAAAGTACGGTGACGACAAGATTCAAAAAGAGGGTTTGAGGGTAGTCACCACGCTCGACATGGACAAACAAAAAGTTGCTGAAGACACAATTGCCAACAACATCAAACAGCTCACTAGTCACGGCGCCAACAATGCTGCACTAGTTTCCGTCGATCCCAAAACTGGCCAAGTTCTGGCTATGATTGGTTCCAAAAATTACTTCGATACTACCATCGACGGCAATGTAAATGTCGCTGACTCTCGACGACAACCAGGGTCATCGTGGAAACCAATTGTTTACTCGACCTTGTTTAAAGGTAAATATTCCCCATCAAGCACAATCTTTGACCTCACCACTGATTTTGGTGGCGGCTATATTCCCCATGACGCCGACGAGAAAAACCGCGGACCACTTACCGCCAGACAGTCTCTCGCCAACTCTCTAAACATTCCTGCCATCAAATCAGTCATGGTGGCTGGCATTGACAACACGATCAAGACAGCAGTCGAGCTCGGAATTACTGGCATCGATAGTGCCGCCCAACGCAAAACTTATGGTGCATCTTTTGGCATCGGCGTTGCTGAGGTTAAGCCCATCGACATGGCCAACGCTTTTTCGGCTTTTGCTAATGGTGGATACAAGAGCGACATCACCTCAGTACTTCAAGTTTACGACGCTAATAACAAATTGATCTACGATAACGAAAAAGAAAAAGCTGAACCAAAAAAAGTTCTTGAGCCAGAAATTGCCTACGAAATTGCCAGCATGATGAGCGATAACGATGCCAGAGCTTTAGTTTTTGGTAGTCGCAGTGCACTTTATTTCCCAGACCGAACAGTCGCCGCCAAAACTGGCACCACCAGCGACAACAAAGATGCTTGGACTGTCGGATACACTCCGTCTCTCTCGACTGCAATTTGGGTTGGCAACACCAGAGGAGAACCGATGAAGGTTGGTACCTTCGGCTCGGATATTGCCGGACCAATCTTTCATCAATTTATGGTTGGGGCTCTAAAAAGTGTTCCAAACGAAGATTTTGTCAAACCTTCCACTATCCAAACACTCACTGTCGCCAGATATTCCAATAAGCTGCCAAGTGATACCACGACCGAAACTATTACTGACATTTTTGCCCCTTGGCAGATACCAACCGAAAAAGACGACTCATTTTCTCGTCTCAATGTCTGTTCCAACGACGGGAAGCTTGCTCCGGCTGGCGCTACTTCTAGCCTGATTGTCGAAAAGATTTTTGCCAATATTCACTCCGAGATGCCGAATAACTCAAATTGGGAAAATCCGGTCAGAGGTTGGCTAATCAACGCTGGTTTTGCTCTCGACCCACCAACTGAGACCTGCGATCTTTCTGC
>Ga0194063_10000908_pt1 | contig 20218 bp, 15 predicted proteins | sample SepL3720m_MetaG_FD_155459 | JGI IMG/M metagenome (GOLD analysis project Ga0194063, IMG submission 155459) | Anoxic zone freshwater microbial communities from boreal shield lake in IISD Experimental Lakes Area, Ontario, Canada - Sep2016-L373-20m | ecosystem: Environmental > Aquatic > Freshwater...
GCACTGAACTGGGCGGCCATCGCGCCCGTCCTGGCCGAGACCCATCGCGTGGTGGCCATCGACCTTGCTGGCTTCGGGCATACGCGCGGCGGAGCCCGCTCCACGTCGGTCCATGCCAACCAGCGACTGCTGCACGGGTTCCTCACCGAGTGCGTTGGGACGCCTGCGATCCTGATCGGCAACTCGATGGGCGGCCTCATCTCGATCCTGCAGGCCGCTGAGCGACACGACACGGTCGCAGGCCTGATCCTCGTTGACCCGGCATTGCCCATCGCCTTGTGGTCGCGCCCAGACCCGCGCGTGCTCACCACGTTCGCGTCGTTCCTCGTACCCGCCGTGAGCCGACGCCTGCTCGCGCAGCGTCGCGACTCCTCCACGGCCGAAGAGGCCGCACGCTCGCTTCTCGCGCTGTGCTGCGCCGATCCGTCGCGTGTCCCCGAGGAGGTCGTCGATCTCCATATCGGCCTGGCCGAGAAGCGTCGCGAGTACGTAGACGTCGACTCCGAGATGATCGCGGCCGCCCAATCGCTGATGTTCGTGTTGGCAGACCGGAGGAAGTACGCAGCGATGCAGAAGGCGATCGATGTGCCCGTTCTCCTACTGCACGGCGACCAGGACCGACTCGTGTCCATTGCGTCCGCTCGCGCGGCTGCGGCGGCGAATCCGACATGGCAGTTCGAGGAGGCCCGTGGCATCGGGCATGTGCCACAACTCGAGGCACCGCAGTGGACGCTGGACAAGATCCAGACGTGGCTGGCCCGACACCCCGCCGTCACCGACGTCGCTGCGCAGGCCAAGCCGCTCATCAAGCGAGCGGGCTGAGACATGGAGAGGCTGAGCTCTCTGGACGCTGGCTTCCTCCAGCTGGAGAACGACCGGCAGCAGATGCACGTCGGTTCGCTGCTGCTCTTCGAAGGCCCGACGCCGTCATTCGAGGACTTCACTGCGCACCTCGCGTCCTGCCTCGACGCCGTGCCTCGCTATCGCCAGCATGTGCGGCGCGCACCCATCGACCTCGCGCGGCCCGTGTGGGTGGACGATCCGCACTTCGCCCTCGGCTACCACCTTCGTCACACCGCCATCCCGGCACCGGGCGGAGACGAGCAACTGAAGGCGCTGATCGGTCGCCTGATGTCACAGCGTCTCGACATCGATCGCCCGCTCTGGGAGATGTGGCTGGTCGAGGGCCTGCCCGACGATCGCTGGGCGATCATCACCAAGACCCACCACGCGATGATCGACGGGCTGGCCGGAAACGAGCTGATGGAGATCGTTCTCGACCGCAACCCTGAGGCTGCCGAACGACAGCCCACGCAGTGGACGCCCGAACCCGAGCCCTCGCAATTGCGGATGGCTACGTCAGGACTCGCCGGCCTGGCGCAACTGCCCGTCGACATCACCCGTTCGGCGATCTCCAGCGCACGCTCACTCTCGTCACCCAGTGATGCCGTGCGCGGTGCGCTCGTCCGCGCCTTCGGGCTCGCGACGGTCGGCCCGAGCATGGCCAAGCCGACGAGCGTCCTCAACGGCCCGCTCGGACCGCATCGGCGATGGGGCTGGGCCAGAGCCTCACTCGACGACGTGAAGCAGGCAAAGAAGGCCTTCGGCTGCACCGTCAACGACGTGGTGCTGGCTGCCGTCGCCGGCGGGATGCGCGAGTACCTGCAGCAGCGCGGTGAGGATGCCGACAGCACAACCGTGCGCTCCCTGGTCCCGGTCTCCATCCGCACCGAGGATCACAAGGGCCGGCTCGGCAACCAGGTCACTGCGCTGTTCGCCGATCTGCCCGTGGACCTCTCCGATCCGATCCAGCGGGTAGCGGCCGTGGCTCGTCAGATGGACAGCCTCAAGAAGAGCGGGCAGGCCGTCGGCGTCGATGCGATGCTGTCGGCCGCCGACTTCGTGCCGGCGACGCTGATGACGCTCGGCGCTCGCGTGTATGTGCGCACTGGGCAGCGAGTGGTGAACACCGTCACCACGAACATCCCCGGACCGCAGTACCCGCTATACCTACTCGGCCGGCGAATGCTGGAGATGTTCCCCTACATCCCGGTGGCGCAAGGCGTACGCATCAGCATCGGCATCGTGTCGTACGACGGGCACCTGGCCATCGGTGCAACCGGTGACTACGACGCAGTACCGGACCTCGACATCCTCTGCTCCGCTATCGAGGAATCACTGGCTGAGATCGTGCAGGTCAGCAAGGGGCTGTGACCACGACCAAGGGCGGCGCACGTAAGGATGTGCGCCGCCCTTGGTCTGCCAATTGCTACGGCGCGGTCACCTGCCGCGTGAAGGTGAACACCGTGGACGCGTTCGGAGTGACGTTGACCTTGGTCCAGCCGTGATTGACGTCGCCGTCGGTCGTGACCCGCTGGAAGTTCGGCACCGGAGCGCCGCTCCCATCGGTCAACGGGTTGTCGATGGAGAACACGTGCGTGTCACCGTTCACCAGCACGACCGACTGCGAGGCACCGGCGACGAGGTGGGCCAGCAGGACCTTCTCGTCGGCGTAGTGGACCGTGGGATCGGTGGGTGACCACATGTCGGCCTGCTGCACGATCATGATGCCCTTGGCGTGACGTGCCTGGGCATAGCGGAATCCAGACTCGAGCCAGGCGAGGTTGGCGTCGTTCCGCGCCGTGTACTCCGCGAGGTCGCCGTTCTGCGGCCTGCCGCTGACGGACGTCAGCGCACCGTCAGCATCGATGGGAGCGCCACCTGCATTGAACTGCGGGTAGTTGTTGTCCGTACCGGGAACGTTCACGGTGATGAAGACGACGCCGTCGTGGTTCCACCGGACGTTCTCCGGGAACTGAGCGCTCTGCCGCTCGACATCGAGCGCGTCCTGACCCTGGGACTTGTCGGTGGCGAAGAAGGTGTTGCGGATCAGGGCGAGGCGCTCATTGGGGTCGAAGAACCCGGCCTTCTTGCGGTCGCAATCGGTCCACTCGTTGTCGCCGGGCGTGTAGATGGTTGCCCACTTGATGGCGGAGAAGGTGGCCTTGGCCTGCGTGTACTGCGCGTCGGAGCACAGCGAACTGCCGCTCTTGATGTCGCCGTCGAAGATGGTGAACTTCAGTTCCTGCTTGTTGATGTCGGCGATGACGGCGGGCAGCGCGGCGAGGCCGGCATCACCGTACGGCTGGTCGCCCCACAGCCCGATGGAGTAGCCCCCATCACGCTCGGACGGGCGGCCGCCATCCCCTCGATCGGCAGGAACGGCCGCAGCAGTCAGTTGGGAGACGACAATGGATGCCCATGTCACGATGCCGATGGCCGCGACTGTGGCAGTGCGTCGGTTCACGTAGATCTCCTCCTTCGACGGGGTGTGTCAGGTGGAGTCGATCAGTGCAACGTTTCGACCAACCGAGGGGCAAATGTCCGTTTCCTGAACAATGGACGGATGTCTGGCCTCGGTGACCGGATCAGCCCGAGGCCGCCGCGGCAGCCATGTCGGCGTTTCGCAGGAATGCCGGACGGATCGGCACGTAGGGCCCGGTGAACAACGGCGAGGTCACGATCATGTCGGCGGTCGTGCGATTGCTGGCCACGGGGATGTTCCACAAGGTGGCGATGCGCAACAGTGCCTTCACGTCGGGGTCGTGCGGCTGCGGCTCCAGCGGATCCCAGAAGAAGACGAGGGCGTCGATGACGCCTTCGGCGATCGCTGCCCCGATCTGCTGGTCGCCGCCGAGTGGACCACTCAGGAACAGGTCCACGGGCCGCTCAAGGCGGTCCTGGAGAATGCGACCGGTGGTACCCGTGGCGTAGATCCTGTGTCGCGCCAGAAGATCGCGGTTGTGTGCCGACCAGTCGGCGAGATCCGCCTTCATGTTGTCGTGGGCGACGAGGGCGATGTGACGCTGACCTCCGATGCGGGCACTCGACTCGATGCTCCAGTCAGCCAAGAAGTCCGGTCTACTCATGCATCGACGGTGACCCCCGGAGTTGACGTTCCGCCGCCCGTCGCGAGAACGGCCTGTGACGATTGCGCGAACACTCGCCACACGGACTTCCTGCGCAGACGCAGGGTCCGGTAACACATGACCATGACCGCCACCAAGGCTCCGATCGTGCGCGACGCCGAGGCCCTTGCACGCCGGCTCCTCTCATCGGACTCCGACCGCTTGTCTCATTGCCGATACGCGGCTGGCATTGCCGAGCTCGCCGGGGAATCCCTCGGCGTCGAATGCAAGGACGCGCTCATTGCTGCCGCGTGGCTCCACGACATCGGCCGCTCGCCGAGCATCGCGCGAACGGGATTCCATTCATTGGACGGAGCACTACTCCTGGCCTCCGAGGGCTGGCCGGACCAGACCGTGCTTCTCGTGGCGCACCACGCGCACGCCGCCGTCCTCGCACCCTATTTCGGCGTCGAGAACCAGATGTCCGTGCTGGACCATGTGCCTGGCGACGCGGAGGACATTCTCACGTATGCCGACCTGCGCAGCGGGCCTACCGGGATGGGCGCATTGCCGAGTCAGCGGATCGCCGAAATGCGGCAGCGCCACCCACGAGGGTCCGCAGTTCCCAAGGAGGTTCGCGAGGGGCGTTATCGCCTACTCCTCGCTGCCGCGGATCGAGTGAGCCTCAGACTCAACTCCAGGCCAGCGGCATGGTCTGTTCCCCGTCGGACCAGTACGACAAGCGGGGTGCGTCGAAGCGGGTAACCGCCCTCGTCAGGCCTTGCCCCTGGCGTGACCCTCGCGGAAGTACTTCTCGCGCCACCGATCGGCCCTGCCCCGCAACTCGACCAACTCGAGCAGGTCCTTCTTCTTCAACACTGGGGCTTCATCCGCGGACGCGGTGAAGGGCGTGAGCGCCTGGGCATAAGATGCCTCAGCGTCGCGCCACTTACTCAGCGCGTCCTGCTCCTCCTTGGCCATGCTCGTCACGATAGCCCAAGACGTCGAACAGATGGCCGGCCGGTGAACGGGGCACTACGGGACCCGGCACTAGCGGGCGCGGGCAGCCTCGTGGATCACAGTCCAGAGATGCTCCAGCAGATCGCGAGCTGCGACCTCCCGTCCTGCGTCGAACGGACCCGGACCAACCTCGTGCACGTATACCCACAGTGTGTCGTCATCAACGGAGACCAACCCGCGGACTTCGCTTAGCCCCTGCACCGAAACGACGGGCATCAATTGAAGACAAGCGGCGCTGAACGCCTCGATTTCGCAGTTGGCCAGATCCCGTTCAACGGTGAACTCCGCCGAGTAGCCCGCACTGTCCTGGACAATGTCGGCATGCGAGGGCGGCAGCGTTGGAACGTCATTCACCACATCTTTGAGGCTAGTCCGGCTCGCTACGCCGGCCCCAATTGAGCAGCAGAGTTCACTCAGCGTTCACACTGATATCCCCGCAATACGCGGCATGTCGGGCAGCCGCGCGGACGTGAACTGGACCGCGCGGCGTCGCTGGTGCGCCAGCCACGCCTTGCACCCGAACCCGAGCAGCGACGGCGTCACCTCCCACATGCCCGTGTCCCGAGCGCCGTGCCGCAGGGCCGACGGACCGTGTCGGTGCCCACTGATCCAGCCCAGCACGTTGGGATGCGCGAGGAGGAGCGGCACGAGTTCGTCCGCCAGGATCCGTGGGGCAGCGCCGGTCGGAGTGAGGCCGTTCTTGAGCTCATTCGATCGGTGCCGCGTCGTGATGACGACTCCGCGCGCCGGCTCCCTGGCCAGTTCCCGCACCAGCCAGGCGCACTGGTCGGAGTCGATCGACCCGCCTCGACCACCGAGGGGGTTCTTCGTCTCAAGGCTGATCAGCCTGACGACTTCGCCACCAAGAGCGGAAGCGAGGAAGTCAATGGCTTCCTTCGATGGCTGGACTGAACGTGTCGAGCTGACGAGTGCGCTCATGCTCATCTCCGGGGAAGAGGATGTGCTCTCACGCTAGCCAGTTGCGCGAACGGGCGGGCAAACCCGAAGGGAACCTTTCGGGAAGTTCACGTGCCCGCGTATACGCCCAACTGCGCGAGGAGTCCCTCGACCCGCGCCTTGATCTCGTCGCGGATCGGCCGCACATCCTCGACACCCTGACCGTGCGGGTCCGCGAGCGTCCAATCCTCGTAGCGCTTGCCCGGGAACACGGGGCACGCGTCGCCGCAGCCCATAGTGACGACCACGTCCGCCGCACGCACCACCTCATCGGTCCACGGCTTCGGAAACTCGCCTGAGATGTCGATGCCGACCTCGGCCATTGCGGCCACCGCCGACGGATTCACCTCACTGCCCGGCTCGGATCCTCCGGACCATGCCACGGCCTGATCGCCGGCCAGGGCGCGGAAGTATCCCAGTGCCATCTGGGAGCGGCCCGCGTTGTGGGTGCACAGGAAGAGAACGACCGGACGATGGTCGTCGCTCTTGCCCTCCACTCGGGCCAGTGCATTCAGACGCTCACGAGCGAAACGTTCGGCGAACATAGGCAGGTACGTGTCGTTCGACAACCTCGAGGCGAACTCGTCATACGACGTGATCAGGAACCTCTCGATGGTCTCAGCGCCGAACGTGCCCTCATATTCCTTCTGAAGCAGCATGGCCGACGATCGCAAGGTGGTCAGGTGAAGCAGGGGAATGTCATCGCGGAAGTAGGTGGTGGTCATTGCTATCTCCTCTTGGTTGAGTACCGGCGGGGGCGAAGTGTCGGAACCAGTCGATCAACGCGCTCTCGCAACTCATCAAGAGCGCTGTTGAAGGCCTCGTCAGTCCCGACCCGGGCCGGGTCGGGAACCGACCAGTGAATGTGTGCATTCGGCCGAGGACCTAGCTCCTCATTCACCGAGTCACAGACAGAGACGATGACGTCATCGGGTTGCAGGACGTCATCGATGTCCTGCGGGCGCTTCTGCACGATGGTCAGGCCGTGAGCCTTCGCGGCCTTCTCGGCACGGGGGTTGATCTTCTCGGCCGGGTGAGTTCCGGCCGAGGTGCTCGGGACGTCGCTCGCGTCTCGCCACAGCGCATCGGCAAGGACGGAGCGGGCAGAGTTGTGCGTGCAGACGAACACCACGCGTGAAGCAGCCACCGCATCGACCTGAGGCAGCAGTCCGTCCAGCATGCCGGGCACGAGTTGGACGTAGGTGCGGCGCTTGTCGTTCTGAGAGTGCTCGCGGACGATCAGGCCGGCCGACTCGAGCGTCTTCAGGTGATGGGCCAGGAGATTGCCCGGGATCTGCAGAGTCGCAGAAAGGGAATCCGGGGAGAGGTCCTGGACCTGCAACAGGTCGACGACCGCGAGCCGATGCGCGTCCCCGAGGGCGCTGAATATCCGGGCTCGTTGCACCACGTCAAGCGCCATCGTGCCTCCACGATTTTTCGCCCAGTACTTATTGATTCAATGTTCTTTGATTTATCTGGCCTTGTCAACTAGTGTCCGACCGTCACCGTCACGAAAGGCCCGGCCATGTCCTACCGACTCGAGCACCGCGGAGCTGCCGAGTTCCTCGGTACCGCGATGCTCGTCGCCGCCGTGGTCGGCTCCGGGATCATGGGAACTCAGCTGACCGACAATGTGGCGCTCACCCTGCTGATTAACGCGGTCGCCACGGTCGCTGCTCTCGGAGTGCTCATCTGGGCGGTTGGCCCCATCTCCGGCGCGCACTTCAACCCCGTCGTCACCGGAGTCGCCGTGACTCGGCGTGAGATGCCGGTCGTCGAGGCGAGCGTCTACGTCGTCGCCCAGGTCACCGGCGCGCTCGCCGGAGTCGCGTTGGCGAACCTCATGTTCGACCTGCCTGTGTGGCAGGCATCGACCCACATACGCACCGGGTGGCCCATCTGGCTCGGCGAGATCGTCGCCACGGCCGGGCTGCTGCTGGTCATCGGTGCGCTCACCCGCACCGGCCGCGGCCATCTCGGCGCCGTGCTTGTGCCCGCCTGGATCGGTGCTGCCTACTTCTTCACGTCGTCGACGTCGTTCGCGAACCCCGCCGTGACGATTGGTCGCGCTTTCACCGACACGTTCTCCGGCATCGCACCCGCCAGCGTGCCCATGTTCATCGTGTTCCAGGTCGTTGGCGCAATAATCGGTGCCCTCCTGACCGAGTTCTTCTATCCGCGACCCGGCGCCGCCGAGCCGCTTGATCTGCCCGATCCCGTTCATCACGGCCCGCACGATTGACCCCAAGACCGATCCCAGATCACCAGACCCAACAAGAGATGAGCTGACCCAACGATGAGCGACAAGCCCTCCGTCCTGTTCGTCTGCATCCACAACGCCGGACGCTCGCAGATGGCCGCCGCCTACCTCACCCACCTGGCCGGTGACCGAGTGGAGGTCCGGTCCGCCGGCTCCGCCCCTGCCGACACAGTCAATGCCGCCGTTGTCGCGGCACTCCTCGAGGAGGGCATCGACATCCGTGCCGAGGTCCCCAAGGTCCTCACCAACAAGGCCGTGCAGGAGTCCGATGTCGTCATCACCATGGGCTGCGGAGATGTATGCCCCGTCTACCCGGGCAAGCGGTACGAGGACTGGCAGCTCGCCGATCCGGCGGGCCAGGGCGTGGAGTCGGTGCGGCCGATTCGCGATGACATCCGGACCCGGATTGAGGCCCTGATCGCGGAGATCGCACCGGCGGAGTAGCCGCGCCGCAGGGCCTCATGTCACGCGGACATTTCGGACATTGTTCATTTTGACTCCTTCGGCCGTGCACCCGGTGTCGGCCCGACTGCAGTTGCCTGTCGGCATCGGGCACCCCTGCCCGGTCACGAAGGAGGCAACGCATGAGAGCTGGACACAAGATCGCAGCGATCGGCGCAGTCGCAGCCTGCACTGCGAGCATGCTCGTCGCTGGTTCCCTGTCCGCAGCCGCGTCCGAAGGTGGCACCTTCGGTGACGCTGGCGGCGCCAACCCCCGCTTCGGCATCCAAGGCAATGTGCTCGGATCCGGCCTGTCGCAGACATCGGTCGCGTGGGGCTCGATCCCGCTGACGAACCCCGACACCGCGAACGGCATCACCTACTACGGCTACAACACGTCCAACGGTGGCCCGCTCACGCAGGACCAACACGAGGCGTTCAAGACCGAGCCTGACAAGAACGCGTACCTGGTCTTCAACGGACATCACTACCTCTACCAGGGCCACGAGACCGGTCCGCGCGGCTACGTCACCCGCATCGACCTCGATCAGGCGAACCCTGCGCAGCGCGTCAGCCTCGTCTCGGACGTCGACAACAACGGTGCACCGCTGCCGACGTTCGACGGAATCACGTGGGATCCGTTCAGCCAGCAGCTGCTGCTGACCGCAGAGTCCGGCGCCCCCAAGGGCGGCGTATGGGCCATCCAGCTCGACGCGAACGGCAACCCCGTCACCGGGGCGGCAGTCGGCCTTCCGGCGCTCGGATCGGGCGGCTACGAGGGCGTGCAGAACGACTCGGACGGCAACGTCTGGCTGGTTGAGGACATCGGCGGATCGACCGTGGCCGGCGCCAACGGCAAGAAGCCGAACAGCTACGTCTACCGCTTCGTGCCGGTAGACAAGGCCGACCTCACCAAGGGCGGCACCCTGCAGGCGCTTCAGGTCCTTCGCAAGGACGGCACGGCCGTCACGGCATCGCAGTTGTCCGCCAATCCGTCCGATCAGGTCATCACCGAACTGCACACCTACGGAACGACACTGCGCACGGCGTGGGTTCCGGTCCACACCGGTACCACCGCCTTCAACGCCACCACTTCGGCTGCCGCGGCAAGCGCCACGCCGTTCAAGCGCCCGGAGAACGGCGTCTTCCGTCCCGGTACCGGCTTCGGCCAGTTCCTATTCACCGAGACTGGCGACACCAACGCCGCGTCGACGCTGCCGGGCGCATTCGGGGCCGTCTTCCAACTCACTCAGAAGAGCCCGAGCGCGATGACGGGCATCATCGCTCCGGCATGGATCGGTGACGTTCAGCACACCGGCTTCGACAACATCGCCTTCGCCAGCAGTGACGATCTGCTCGTCGTTGAGGATGCCGGCGACACTCTGCATCAGCAGCGCAACGCGCTCGATTCCGGCTACGTGATCACGCTGCATGGCAGCGCTGAGAAGCCGGAGCGCGTCGTGCGTTGGCTGGCAGAGGGACGAGATGCGTCTGCCACCTACGACGCGACCACCAACCCCGGTTACAACGATGGGGACAACGAGGTCACCGGCATTCACGTCTCCGACGGAGATGTCAGCGCCAATGGGATCCTCGGAGCCAAGGAGCCGCGCCTGTTCGACGGCACGTGGCGCGCCTTCTGGACCCAGCAGCACGGCGACAACATCACGTGGGAACTGCAGCGCCGTACGGGCAGCGATTCCTAGCATTCTCGGCACGAATGGGCGGGTGGTCCGGTGGACCGCCCGCCCATTCGTCTGTGCGACGACGGAAGGGCGAACCATGGATGAACAGTCGGCTGATCGCCTTCGCGTGGCTTCACCGGCTCTCCCGATTCGGCTAGCGTCGGAGCACGTGAGGGCTGTTGCGATCGTCGACCTCGACAACACCCTTATCCGCGGCTCGTATCTCTTCCACTTCGGTGTGACGCTCGTTCGCAAACGCATGCTCAGCCCTCGACCGCTCCTGCCGTTCCTATTCGACGAACTCAGGTACGTGCACCAGCGAGACGAACGAGCGGGCATGCCGCAGCGGATCTCCGAGTGCGTCCTCGGCCTGGTTCGTGGTCAGGACCAAGCCGAGCTCATGACGATGTGCCGACGCTTCGTCGCAGCGTCATTGGATCGAGTCGTCGTTCGAGAGGTCCTCGACGCAATCGTCGACCTTCAGGACCTCGGGATACCTGTGTACATCGCGACCGCAAGCCCGCAGGAGCTCGCCGATGCGGTGGCTGATCAACTTGGCTTGGCTGGGGCGATCGGCACAGTCTCCGAAGTGAACGGGGGCCGGTACACAGGTCACCTGGCGTCGCCGATCGCTCATGGTGCGGAGAAACTGCGGCGAGTCACGGAGCTGTTCCACTCGATCGGCGCCGACCCGACCCTGTCGTGGGCGTTCTCGGATTCGGTCAACGACCTCGCACTTCTTGAGTCCGTTGGCTGGCCCGTAGCGGTGAACGCCGACTCCCGACTCCGTGAGATCGCCGCCGACAATTCCTGGCTCGTGATCGACTCAGCGTCGCCGGGCCGACCACCCGGATCGCCTTCTGTGTCGATTCGCCCCGATTGGTCGGCTCTGCGCCCCCGATCGGGGCGGCCACGGTCGAAAGCAGTTCGATAACGCTTGTGAAATCCGTCACGACATCGGCCCACGCCCGGAGTAGCGTGAAGTCATGAACACCTCGACGCTCCGGCATCTGAGCTGGCTCGAGGACGTGCGCCGGTCAGCGACCTGGGGGCGATCCCCGATCTCGAAGTCGACGCGCGCTTCTGGGCAGCCATCGATCTCATGGACGGCCTGCTGAGCGACGGTTGACGTGCCGCGTCGGGGTGCACCCACCCGCGCATCCCGGCGCCGGCGATTGCTCAGCCGCCGGAGTTTGCTCAGCCGCCGACGTTTGCTCAGCCCAGACCGTGCTCGGACATGCTGCGTCGCTCCTGCGCCTTGAATTGACCGAAGCGCGGCAGGAACTTGTCCCAGTCAATGATGTGCGAGTCGATCTCCGGGCCGTCGATGCACGCGTGCTTGCGCACGATCACACCGTCGATGGTCACCGGCACCATGCACGCACCGCACATTCCCGTCGCGTCGACCATGATCGAGTTCAGGCTCGCCACGCATGGCGTGCCGAAACTGACGCACAGATCGCTGACCGCGCGCATCATCAGCGGCGGGCCGATGGTGACCACCTCTGCAACTGTGCGTCCCTCGCCGATTCGGTTCGCCTCGAGCATCTCGGCAAGCGGGCCGGTGACGAACCCGCTGACACCGAAGGACCCGTCGTTCGTCGTGTAGATGACATCGAGGAGATCACCGAACTCCGCCTGCAGGCGGCCGACGCGCTCGTCGGGCTCCGTCCAGAACATCAGGTCCTTCGTGCGGAAGCCGGACACCAGCGTGACGTGGTTGCCGACCTTCAGATGCTCCTTGACGATCGGGTAGGCCGGAGGCAGCCCGAGGCCGCCCGCGGTGAACACGACCGTGCTGCCAGGCTCAAGCGGGTGCACGTCGCTCGCCCGGCCGAGGGGGCCGGCGATGCCGGTGAACGTCTCGCCCACCTGCATCTGGTTGATCTCGATGCTGCTGGTGCCCATGCCCTGCACGACCAACGTGATGGTGCCGGCCTCGGTATCCCAGTCGGCGAGCGTCAGCGGTATGAGCTCGCCATCAGATCTCGGCAGCACGCGAACGAACTGGCCCGCCCGGGCCGCCTTGGCGATGAGCGGGGAGTGGACGGTGAACTCCATGATGCCGTCGCTCAGAGCGCTCTTGGCGAGGATGGTCTGTGGTGCCGACGCGAGCTCGGAGTACTCCTTGGCACTATCGACCATGGTGCGAACCTGGCCGGGCGTGAGGTCGATCGCGCCGAGGATCTCGCGCGCGGCCGCCTGCCCGTCACCGGCCGCCATGATGGCGGTTGATCCGCCGCGGGCCGCGTCGCCGCCGGTGTAGACACCCTCCAGCGTTGTCTCCTGCGAGCCCTTGTGGTCCAACTCGATCGTGCCCCACTTGGACGTGTGCAGCCGTGGCTCCGAGTCCTTGATGATCGGGTTCGCGTCATTGCCCAACGCCATGATGACGAGGTCGGCCTTGAACATCTCGGTCCGGCCGGTCTCGACGGGCCGACGTCGACCCGAGGCATCCGGCTCGCCGAGTTCCATGACCTCGAGGTTCGCCGCGGTAACGAAGCCGGTCTCCGGATTGCCGATGAATTCCGAAGGCGAGCGCAGCACCTTGAGCGCAATGCCCTCTTCCAGTGCATGCTCGAGCTCCTCGACGCGAGCGGGCATCTCCTTCTGCGTGCGGCGGTAGACGATGGTGACGTTGCCGCCGAGTCGTTGGGCCGTGCGCGCCGCATCCATCGCGGTGTTACCACCACCGATGACGATGACCTCCTTGCCGTCGGTCTCCGGCAGCGGCGTCTCATAGTCCGGACGCAGGCCCTGCATGAGATTCACGCGAGTCAGGAACTCGTTGGCGGACATCACGTTGAGCAGGTGCTCGCCAGGGATGTTCATGAACCGCGGGAGTCCTGCACCCGTGCCGACGAAGATGCGATAAAAGCCAGCGTCGCGCAGGTCCTGCAGCGTGGCCGTCTTGCCGACCACGAAGTTCTGGACGAACTTGCCGCCGAGCAACCGGATCTTGGCCACGACATCGTCGATCAGCTCGTTGGGCAGGCGGAACTCCGGAATGCCGTAGCGAAGCACGCCGCCGAGGGCATGGAACGCCTCGAACACGGTCACCGGGAAGCCTTCGCTGGACAGCAGGTAGGCATTGATCAGGCCCGACGGACCCGAGCCGACGATGGCCACCGGAGGGAATTTCGCCGTCTCCCACGGGTCGCTTCGACCGGCGAGCTTGCGTGCCGCTGCCTCGGGATTGACGATCTTCTCCCGCTCGGGCAGGAACCACTCGAGCTGACCGATGGCGATCGGCAGCTTCTGCAGGCACACGCCCTGACACTGCAACTCCTGCGGGCATACGCGGCCGGTGACGTCGGGCAGTGGATTGCTGGCCTCCATGAGCTCCAAGGCGCCGCGGAAGTCACCCTTGCCGATCAGTTCGATGACCTGCGGAATGTGGATCGACACCGGGCAGCCGCCCTTGGGTTCGCTGTGCTCGGCGAGGAACGCACCGAGCTCGCACGGCTTGTCCTCGCACTGCTTGTCGCGCAGCACTTCGAGCCAGACAAGCAGGTCAATCTCACGAGTGGTGTAGCCGAGCTCCATGTAGCCGAGGTAGCCCTGGTTCACCAGGCCGAAGTCGTGCGAGCGGGTCTCCGAGTCTCGGATGTAGGGCGGGATGCCGTTGTTCATTGGCCAGTCCTCGGACAGACCGGCGAACATCGGATACCTGCCCGACAGATGCTCGTCGATCCCCCGTACGAGCTTGCGCTTCATCCCCAGCGGCAGGTCCCACACGAAGCGCATGAGCACGGTGCTGCTGTCGTCGTCGCGCAGCAGCATCTCCCACAGTCGCGGGACGAAATCAGCTCCGAGCTCGGGCTGCTGGAACTCCCAGGCCACCGCCGACATGCCGTCGGAGATGAACAGTTCGCGGAAGGCCCGCGGCTCGCTCATCAAGCGTCGCTTGAGCAGGTCCATCTGGTGGTTGAACGACTCGACCGATTCCGTGCGCTCAAGCACCTCTACCTGCGCGCGGCTGCTCTCCAGCGTGCTGCTCGCTTCGAGATACCGGTGCAGGTCCTCGGCTCCCGCGGCCGGCTCGCCGGGTCCGCCGAATGCTTCAGTCATCGGATGATCTCCGCGTCGCACGTCTTGCGGGCTCGATCGATGCGCTTTTGTATGTCGGGCGTCACCTCGACGGTCTCGAGGGCACCCGGGATCATCTGCGCGACCTGCCGGACCTCGCCGTCGATGATCATCGAGGTCTTCTCGAAGAACTGCGGCAGTTCCTGGTAGCAGGTGCCGCAGTCGTTGCAAAGTGGGATGTCCGCCGGGTCGAGCCACACGGCTCGATCCGCAACGCCCACGGAGGATCCCGCGGCAGCAGGCGCTGCGGCCGGGGCACCGCCAGGGACCGGCGGAGCGCCGAAGTTGAGCCCCGAAGGGGCTCGACTCGAGGTCGCCAGTTCGGACATCGCACGCGCGATGTCGTCGAGCGAGCTCTCGCGCTGCTGCGTCGCCTGGTCGTACAGGCTCTTCAACTGCTCGAAGTCCGAGCGATGCAGAGCCGTGAGCTGCGCCTCGTGCACTCCCGAGAGGTACTGCAGGGTCTGCCAGTAGCGGCGGCGATCCTCGACCAGTGCGACGATCGGATCGGCGCAGGCCACCTTGATCAGTCGACGGTCGTCGTCGGTCGCGTAGACGAACGGCACCTTCCCCGCCCGCTGCGGACGCGGCAACTCCACATACTCGTGGATGGGCATGGCCCGGTCCTCGAGCTCGACCGCCAGCCGACGGAACTGCTTCTTGAACCGCACCTCACCGAGTGCGAACTCGGCGGGAGTCAGCGGCGTGGTCATGAGCTGGACGTTGCTGTCGGTATCAACGTACTGCAGCGTGCTCGTCGTCCATGTCTTGTCGATGTCGGGATTGCCGTCGAGCGAGAACCACTCGCTCAGCGTCGAGCCCACGCGCGGATCGTGCACGAACAGCGGGTGCATGCGGCTCTCGACCGCGAGCCTCGCCCGAGCGTTGGATGACGACTCGGAGATGCCCTGCTCGCCGCCGCATGGCGTGTAGACGTCCATGACCGCCGGCGCCGGGTACTCCAGCATCCGCATCGTGCTCTGCAGGAAGTGCCCGTGCATCGCCGTGCTCGTGGCGCACGCGAAGACGTGCGGGTGGAACGAGGCGATGAGCCCGAGCTCCTTGCGGCCCTCGTGCTTGCCGTCGTGGCCGGAGCCGAACCGTGACAGGTCGGCGTCCTGGCCGGTGTAACTCGACGTGGATGCCTGGCCGCCCGTGTTCGAGTAGGCGCCGGTGTCGAGCACCAGGATCTTGATCGGGGTATCGCTGGCCAGCACCCGCGACATCGCGCCGAAGCCGATGTCGTAACTGGCACCATCGCCACCGATCGTGAGCACCGTCGGTAGGAGATCAAGCTCCTCGGACGTGAACTCCGACCACGACAGCATCCGGAACTCGTTCTCGTGCAAGGCCGGATCGTAGGCGTCGTCGAGCTCGAGGCGAGCGACGCGCAGGGCCTTGACGTCGGAGACCACCTGCGCGGAGATGCCCTCGAAGATGCCCTTCGCCAGCGGCTGGGAGTCCTGGAAGAGGCTGTTCACCCACGGGTCGAGGTAGGAGTTGAACGGCATCGTCGATGCGTAGACACTGCTGCATCCAGTGGCGTTGGCGATGACGGTCGAGGCCGGGCCATTGCCGGTGGGGCCACCCTCATAGAGGTAGAGGCGCGTCTCGAGGGTCGAGATGATCGATGCGATCCGGGTGCGACGCTCGGAATCCGCTGCGTCCAGGCCGTCGAGCTTGCCCTGCAACTGGGTGACCAAGGAGTCCAGCTCACGCAGATGCGCACGGCGCCGTCCGTCGCCCAATGCGTGGCTGGTCGCCATGACCAGGCGGATCGCCGTGACCTCGCCGCAGCCACGGCAGCCTCCGTGGCCACCTGCCGTCGCGTAGAAGTTCGGGCGATCGAGCAGCAGGCGCTTCATGTCGCCGTCGACGCCGATGGAGCCCTCGTAGAAGCGCTTGGGCGTGTTCGGCAGTTGCGTCATGAACTCGAATCGGTCCTGCAGCGTCTCGAGTAGCGCCGCATCCTGGTCGAGCGGCGTCAGCGCACCTGGGCCGCAGACCTCGATGCACTCCAGGCAGCCGGTGCACTTCCACGGGTCGATGGTCGCGGCGAACAGTGCGCCGGTTCCCGGTACGTCGCTCTCCATCGCGTCGAAGAACGGCCGCGTACGGGCCACCGGGAACATCGCCAGCGTCGAGACCAGCGTGTCGAGGTTCCGCAGCAGCGTCGGGTTGTCGGCATCGAGTGTGCGTACGACGTCGGCCACGACCTCATGGAACGCGCGCGGGGTCTTGTCCTGCCGGTACGCCTCGCGCACGCGCTCGCTCAGGGCATAGACCTGTGCGCGAAGCGCCTCACGCTGCGCATCGACGACATCCATCTCCTTGATGCCGGTGAGCAGCAGGTCGTGGATCTCATGCACGGTATTGGGAATGGCGGCATCGGGGCATACCAGCGCGCACTCCATGCAACCGGTGCACGAGTCGAAGTGGAACTCCGGCACGGTGAGCCGGAACAGGCCCTTGTCCTTGCCGGCCGAGGTTCCCGCAGGCATGAACAGGCCGATGCCCGGCAGCACTGGCGCCTCCGCCATGGTGCCCTCGCGGAACGGGCGCGCGACGAGGTCCTCGTAGTAGGCAGGATCGAACAGGCCGCTGGACGCGGACGCCGTCGGGCTCGTGCACATCGCCGCGGACAGCGCCACGCTGTGCAGGGTGCGGACGGGACCGGACTCCTCCTCGATCGCGCGAAACTCCGGAGTGTCGTACTCGACGAGGCGAGCGGCTTCCATCCCCTCACGGATGACCGCCATGTTGCCCTCGACCACGGCCGTGCCCTTGCCACCGAACTTCTTCGCGATCTGGGCGCGCACCTTCTCGAGGACCTCGTCCACTGACGCGCCCTGGGTCACGCGATCCACGTGACCGACGACGGCACCGATGAAAGCGATCCCCATCATGCGCAACTGGAGCTCCGGGGATGGCGCGTGCTTCTTGGCGACGCTGAAGGCATCAACCACCAGGAACTGGATCTTGCGGTCGCGAATGGCCTTACGGGCGTACTTCGGCAGTTCGCGCCAGACATCCTCGGGCGACAGGTCGGACTGCAGGATGAACGTGCCACCCTCGACGAGCCCCTTGAGCGGGTTCGCGTGGATGAAGGACTTGTGGTCCGGTGACATGACGATCTCGACGTCCTCGAGCTCGGCGTTCGTGAGCAGCACCGGCTCGGGGCTCAGTGTGATGTAGTAGTTCGTCGGCGCACCGCTCTTCTCCGAGCCGTACTTGGGAGCCGACTTCGAGTGCATGCCGAGGACCCCGGCCAGGATGTCGGTGAGGAGCTTGCCGGTCGCGATCGTGCCGTAGCCGCCCACGGAGTGGAAGCGGATCCGCATGGCTGTGTCGGGCAGGAGCACCGGGTTCGGCTCGGTCTGCAGCGCCATGAGCTCGGTCTCGGGGTAGGCCGCTCGCAGGCGCGACTGGATGTCGGCCATGGCGCCCTCGGGGTCCTTGGAGAAGAACTGCGAGCCGAGGTAGATCAGCGGCGCGCTCGTTCCGTCGACCATGTTCTTGTAGGCCGCGACGATGTGCCGCGGCTGCACGTCGTGACCGCCGAGGCCGAAGATCGCCGTGGTCAGTCGAGGCGTGGCAGCCAGAGCGGGGATGCCCTCGTACTGCATGGCCTCGGCATTCGCACGCGCCTTGAACAGCGCCTGCGTGACGAAGCTGGTGAGTGCGGTCTGGTCGGAGCGCTCGAGTACCGTCACGGCCTTCGCTCCGGAGAGCGCCTCGATCAGGTCGGCCTCGGGGAACGGCTGGAGCAGCTTCACTGAGACGACGCCGACCTTCAGGCCCTGCGCCCTCAGGACCGGCAGTACAGCCTGAACGTCATCCGTGATGGAGCCGAGGCCGATCATGATGTAGTCGGCGTCGTCGCAGTCGTAGGTGAGCAGCGGGGCATACGTGCGGCCGGAGAGCTCGGAGTACTCGGCCATAGCCTGCCGGACTAGGCCGGGCACAGCACTGACGAAGTGGGTGCGGTGGTCCACGGCGCCGGCCTGGAAGTCCGGCTGGTTCTGCACCGGGCCGGTGAGACCAGGGTTGTTGACGTCGACCAGCGCGGGCACCATCTGGCGGGTGCCCTTCTCCATCGCGTTGACCCACTGGCGACGCCACTGGCCACGCAGCTCCTCCGGAACCCAGCCAAGGGTCTCGGCGACGAGGTTGCCGTCACCGTCGGTCTCGATCACGTCGGCGGCACCGTCGAGGTAGTCGCGCAGTTCGGCGAGCGCCTGCGGTGAGAAGTCGTCGCGATGACGGTCGAGGTAGCCCTTGAGCTGGAACACGCGGCCCTTCGCGCCGAACAGCAGCTCCTGGGCGACGGTCGGGGACTTGATGCGTCCGGCCGGGTCGCCGAGATACTCCAGCAGCAGTTCCGGCTCGGGAAGAAGCGCCTCGCTGAGCATGTGGCTGGTGGAGAAGCCGTCCATCGCGTTCGCGACGGGGATGAGGGACAGGGCGGACGTCCGGTAGGAGATGGCCGCGAGGTCGGCGGCCTCCTGCGGATTGGACCCGAACAGAATCGTGTATCCGGCGGACAGCAGCGCGTACACGTCGTCGTGGCCGGCCATGACGTTGAGCGAGTGCTTCGAGACGACGCGGGCCGCGACCTGCAGGACGAAGCCGCCGATCTTCTTGCCGACGGTGACGTAGTGCGACTCCATCGCGTAGAGGATGCCCTGGCTGGAGGACGCATTCGAGATGAACTGACCGCCGGTCAGCGCGGCACCGAGCGCGCCGCTCTGGGCGGAGTGCTCGCCCTCAGGCTCGAAGAAGAAGGGGTGCTTGCCCCAAACGTTGAGGCCGCCCTCTGCGCGGGCGGCTTCATAGAGCTCGGAGATCTCCGTCGAGGGAGTGATGGGGTAGCCGATCACGCCTCCGCACACGTGCCTCATCACATGGGCGACGGCTCCATTCCCCGCAATGACGGACGGAATTCCGGCGAACCTAGGCGACTGATCAGTCATGTGCGCATCCCTAGCGGTCACGAGGTGTCCGCACGGGGCGGACGGGGCAGACGTCCGCAGAGGCCGGCTGAGGCCTCGGCGACGGACTGTCGAGGCGCGAGCCGGATGCGGCGACGCATCGCGGCGCCACTCCAGCAGCCCGCACGGTCAGCCTATGGATCGATCGAGCGCAATGTCGGGGCCAATGGTCCCGATTTGAGCTAGCAAAGGGTCAGAATCCGCCCCAGTTCGCCGGGCATCGACAGCATCGGCGAGTGCCCGCTCCCCAGCCAGGTCAGGGGGGCGCCGGCCCGTGCCGAGCCCACGGCCATCCCCTCGATCCCGAGCATGCGGTCATCCCGGCAGGCCAGGCCGACCGTCGGGATCGCCGGCCACCGCTCCAGCGGGCACGGCTCGCTCCACAACCCCCAGTGCTGGGGCCGCAGTCGAGCCGAAGCTGCCTCGGCCACGGCCGGTTCACAGTCCTGGTAGAGCAAGGCGAGCGCTGCCGTCGGCGGCAATTCCGTACTCCCGTCGGCATGACGGACCTGCGGTGCCCCGCGATACGCGTCCGAGTAGATGCCGGGCAGCTGCCGGGCCTGCTCTCGCGCCGACCGCCCCGGACTCGGCCAGAGGGCGGCCAGCATGACCAGGCCCCGGGCAGACAGTCGTTCCGCCACGACCGGGGCGACCAGGCCCGCGAGCGAATGGGCAACGACCAGGACGTGCTCGCGAGTGCCGACCGCTTTGCAGACCACGTCGGCATACCGCTCGATGCCGGCTTCGGGCTCATCGGCGGGCAGGTCCATCGCGATGCTGGCGACGCCGAGCGCCGCCAGTTCGGACTGAAGCGGCTCCCAGCACCACGCGCCATGCCAGGCGCCGTGCAGGAGGACCACCGTGGCC
>Ga0194063_10000909_pt1 | contig 20208 bp, 13 predicted proteins | sample SepL3720m_MetaG_FD_155459 | JGI IMG/M metagenome (GOLD analysis project Ga0194063, IMG submission 155459) | Anoxic zone freshwater microbial communities from boreal shield lake in IISD Experimental Lakes Area, Ontario, Canada - Sep2016-L373-20m | ecosystem: Environmental > Aquatic > Freshwater...
GCGGACAGCCTGCAAACTTCGTTAGCGGCGTACCCGTCAGCGGAACAGGCGATTATTATTATAAAGACTCCAGCATCGTCGGACTCGTATCAACAGAAGATATGGTTGTGATGATGGATGAAATGGGAATCGAAACAAACCTCGACGTTGACAAAGTTCTCGAAATTGGAAATATGGTGGAAAGGATAGTCGGCAAACGTCTCCGTTCAGAAAGCATCAAAACGGGACGCATACCAAAATCCCTCTCCGGCAGATAGTTTTTAACAGTAAGAAAAACAACAAGAATGTACATCCGAATCTTTCGGGTGTACATTTTTTATTGTACTTTTCAAACAAAACAATATTACATATTTTCCCGTATAGAAAGTAAGCGCTTTAAACGAAAGGAGTAAATTATGAAATACTTTTGTACACTTTCAATCGCCGTTGTTATTCTACTTACTTCATTCAACTGCTCTGCTTTTGATAAGGAGGGCAAACACACATTTCCTTTTAAACTCGTAAACAACAAAGTTCTCGTACCCGTTAGCATCGGCAACTCGCGGACTTTTGATTTAATCCTCGACAGCGGTTTTGGTTTCGACGGTATGATTCTTTTCAAGAGTGAACTTGCCGATTCGATTTCGCTGTGCAACAGAATAATTGTTCAGATTCCCGGAGCGGGTGACGGTCCGCCGTCGAACGGAATAATGTCCGACTCTATGACGTTTAAATCAGGGGATTGTGAGTTTAAAAACCAGCGTGTAATTATTCTGCAGAATGATATGTTCAAAGGCTCAACCACTGACGGCGTGATTGGCTATTCGTACTTCGGCAGCCACAAAGTGGAAGTTGATTACGACAATAAACTTATCACTCTTCACGACTTCGAAGATGCCATAGACGAAAAGGGATGGGAAACTATACCGCTTACTTTTGACGAAAATAATAAGCCCCACCTGAACATCTACGTTCAGATAAAAGACGAAGAACCTGTCCTGCTTGATGTTTACATAGATTACGCCGCGAGTCTTTCGCTTGAACTTACCGTGAAAGACGGAATGAAGTTCATACTTCCAGAAAAGTACGAAGCAGATTATGGTGGATTCGGTTTAAGCGGTGAAATAAAAGGAAAGACTGCAAGAATTTCAAAATACAAAATCGGTAAGTATGAATTCCACGATGTTACTGCAACATTCTTCGAGGGCAACTCGCGCTCCAAAGATAAATATGCAGACGGAGTGATTTCTAACGATGCACTCCGCAGGTTTAATCTCGTATTCGATTATCTCAATAAGAAACTTCTGATAAAACCGAACGAATCTTTCTACGAGCCGTTTGAAATAATCAGGTAAGATTGGCACTCTACCAAAGATTTGAATTTAATTTTAATATTATTTCTGTTAAATTTACACATCTAATATATATTAAATTTAAAACAAGGAGTAAAACTTTGGCAGTAAAGATAACTGAAGAATGTATTGCTTGCGGCGCATGCGAAGCAGAATGCCCAAACGAAGCAATTTATGAAGCTGGAAAAGACTGGGTAATTGGTGGTGAAACAAAAACAGCAATCACAGACGAGCATACTTACATCGTCCCCGATAAATGTACTGAATGCGTTGGTTTTCATGATGAACCACAATGTATTCCTGCATGTCCTACAGAGGCAATTATTTTAGACCCTGACCATGCAGAGACAAAAGAACAATTAACGGCAAAGAAAGATCATTTAGATTCAGTTGGCAGATAATTGTACCAGAATTTATAAGAGCCCTTTCATAGAAATGTGAAAGGGCTTTTTTGTTTTAGAACGATTTTTGTAGTAGGTTCACAGAACAAGAGATACAAACAGAAATAGCACACTGATAAGAAACGATTAAGGCTGATTTTCACTGATCAAGAGATTTTTCAGGCAAAGAGCAAAAAGATGAGAGCTTTTTACCGCAAAGGACACGAAGATCGCAGAGAATAGATTTTTAGGCAAAGAGCAAAAAGATTAGTTAAAGAGAATGCCGTAGGCATTCCATATTTGTAGTTACGTGGTTATCAGTTCTTACAATGCCGTAGGTATTGCACGATGAAATAAATATAATCTGCATTTTCGGAAAGAGAATGCCGTAGGCATTCCATATTTATAGATACGTGTATATGTGTTCTTACAATACCGTAGGTATTGAACATAACAATCAGAGGGTTCCATATAACAAAAGAGCGCCGAATACTGATACCCGGCGCTCTTTGAAAATAATCTAAATATTTTAATTCTCTGTAAGGACATATTCGTCATACTCCATTTCGAAACGGAGTTTGTGTTTCGACTCTTCCTGTGCAAGTCCGCGGAACAACGATTGAAGTTCTGGTACATCCGTTCTTACTGCAAGACGTGTGTATAGATTGAAAGCTGCCTTCTCACGGTTCATAGCAACGATTAATGCTTCCTGATAACTCATGTCAGGTTTGATAACTACTGAATCAACATAATCACTTATCTTTAAGTCCGCAATTCTCTCGGCTGGGATTGTGAATATCCTTTCCTCTTTTATCTTCATAAGTTTGGCCTTGTGCCCAACTTCTTCCTGAGCGAATTCACGAAAGATAACTTTCATTTCTTCGTTCTTTATCTTTTCGGCAAGTTCTGTGTAAAAATCAACTGCCTTTTGTTCTGATTCCATCGCGAAATCAAGAATCTCATCTACGTTTTTAAATGCCTGCATAATATTGTTGTTTAGTTTTCTATTAATTCTTTTGCTTCTGCCATTTCCTTTTCGAAATACTCTTCGAAACGTTTGGTTAAATAATCGCATCCGTATCTGAACATCTTTTCCTTTGCATCATCTTCGGTCACTGCTAACTTATAACCCACACCATTGGAAACAACAGAGTCTTTCAGTAAAGACGCTATCTCAAGTGTAATGTTATGCGTTAAATCGAATTTATTCTTTATTCCGAAACTACCCATCAGTTCAATAAGTTGTGAGAAAGAACGCTTCTCCAGTTTGGTATCGTATTCTTTATCGAAAGTAACTATATACTTCTGAGTATTTGTATAACTTCCGCCGCTTTCAAACGGGAATGACGCAGGTAATACAACATCAGCAAGTTCAGCAGTTTCTGTCAGGAAGTAATCCTGTACTACTTTGAAGCCGGATTTATTCAAAAGGTTTATTACTTCATCCTTATCGTTAGCACATCCAACTGGGTCTTCACCAAAGACAAACAGGTTCTTAATCTTACTTTCGTTTAACAGATTGTACACATTATTTGAAGTCGTCGAAACATCGTGCACTCCCCAAACTTTCTTTACCTGCTCAAGGAACTTCTCATCATTAAGCGATTTCCCGCTTACATAACTGTCCGACATTATTCCCATATCGAACAATCCCTGTGAATTGTTCTTTTCCTTCAATGATATTAAACCGCTTGAAGTCTTTCCGAGTTTCCCTGTTAAGAGAATTAGATTGAATATTTCCTTCGCAGTTTCTGAAGTGATGTTCTTTTCTGCGAATACCAGTATTGCCTTCGGTTCATTGTTAAAGTCTGTCGCAAAATCAATTAATCTCTTTTCGAAGAACACACCCGACTTCTTCAGCAAATCATTAAAGTCCTGTGACAGAAGGTTCTTCTTGTATTCATCGAATCCTTTTACGTGGTCGTTTAAGAATATGCTGTTCTCAAGTCCGTTTGTAAGCAGGAAGTGATTCACAGCTTTGATAAAATAGTAATATGATTTAACATGAAGAACTTTATCAGCTTTCTTCTGTGTTCTGTCTTCTTCGTTTTCAGTAATTACTTCTACTGAAGTGCCGCGAATAGTCTTGGTATCATTAACCATAAACCCTACGACTCCGTTTTCGTAATTAATTTCCGAACCGAGTAAATAAATCTTTCCCGCACCGTGAATCTGAGAGAATGGGACATTAGCATTAGAAATATCCTTGTAACCGTCTCCCCTGTTCAGATAGTGGAAGTTTGCTACGTTATTAGTTTTAACTGCTGCACGAGCGAACTTCTGGACTAAATACATTTCTTCGTTCGGAAGTCTTGCTCCTGCAAAAAAAGCATTCTCATCGGCACCGGCAGATTTAATCTTTTTAATAATCAGATCGAACGCATTTTCAAATGTAGTTTCTTCGAACTTACCGTTAACTTTAACAAGAGGTTTAACCAGTCTCTTACTGTCGTTTAAATATCCGTAACCGAATTTAGGTAAGCGGCAGATACTTTCATGTTTATTGATCTCACCCGCAGCTCCAGTAACCTTCATCACAAAACCATTCTTATGATGAACAGTGACTGCACATCCTGTTGAACAGTAGTTGCAGATGGTCTCGAATGACTCGAGTTCAAGCGGCCCGGGTTTAAACTTGAAGTTCTCTGAGATAGCTGCAGTCGGACAGGTGGAAATACACATACCGCACGATTCGCAATCTGTATCGAGAAGTCCTGAACCAAGACTTGGAGCTACATATGTTTCGAATCCGCGGTTAACAAGCCCGAGCGCATTAGCACCTACCACATCTTTACAGATTCTTACACAGCGTGAGCATAGTATACATTTGTTGTTATCAATTTCTATGAACGGATGTCTGAAGTCGACATCGTGCTTTTTGTAGTCACCGTCATACTTAGCCTGACCTGCCTGATATTCAGTTGAATATTTCTTAAGGTCGCAGGTATAGTATTCCGTACATCCGCATTCCAGACAGCGCTTTGTTTCTTCGTGTGCTGCATCGTGTGAATATCCAAGTTCAACTTCGTAGAAGTTCTGACGTTTCTTAGGGTCAAGTGTCGGCATCTCTTCACGAATCTGTTCACCGTACTTTCCGGCATAATCATCTGGTATCTGTTTCTCAAAGTTATCACGTTTAGAAATAAATTCATACTTTTCACCTACAATCGACTGGTCTGTAAGGTACTGATTACAACTTCTTGCTGCTTTGCGTCCCTGTGCGATTGCTTCTATAAGAGTTGCAGGACCTGTAACACCGTCACCGCAGGCAAATACATTCTTTATCGATGTCTGCAAAGTCTTCTTATCTGCATCGATATCACCCCATTTATTCACAACAAGCTTTTCATCTGCATACTTATTTATATCGTCTATAAAGTTTACGTTTGTCTTCTGACCGATTGCTGCGAGTATATAATCAAGTTCAATGTCGAATTCAGAATTTTCAACTTTGACAGGTCTTCTTCTGCCTGATGCATCAGGTTCGCCCAGCTGCATTTTATAGCAGGCAAGTGATTTAAGTGTATTCTTCTCATCAACATTAACTTTTGCAGGAGCAGTAAGGAACATATATTCTACACCTTCAAGTTTCGATTCGTGAATTTCAATCGGATTAGCAGGCATTTCCTTTTCTGTTCTTCTGTAGATAATATATATCTTTGAAGCCCCGCATCTCATCGCAGTTCTGCAGCAGTCCATAGCTGTGTTACCACCACCGATTACTGCAACACTCTTTCCTGTGAAGTCATACTTCTGGCCTGTCATCTCCATGTTGCGGAGGAAGTCTATACCTGAGAATACGTTCTCTGCCTTATCGTTATCGCATCCGATGCTTGTACCGTTTTGTGAACCGATAGCAAGTACGACCGAATCAAATTTACCTTTAATATCTTTATAACTTAATGAATCACCGAGTCTTGTATTGTAACTTACCTTAACGCCCATCTGTTCGATACTTTCGGTTTCCTTGTCTATTATTTCGTTAGGAAGTCTGTACGGAGGAATTCCGTATCTTAACATCCCACCCGGATGCGGACTTGATTCAAATATTTCAACTGAATGTCCTTCAAGTGCAAGATAATAAGCTGATGCAAGTCCGCCTGGACCCGCACCGATTACTGCTACTTTCTTTCCTGTCTTTGGTTTGCATTCAGGCATATACTTATCTTCCGAAGCAAAATCCATATCAGTTGCGTATCTCTTTAAATAATCTATTCCGACTCCGTTACCTTCCAGAAGGTTTCTTCTGCAGGCAACTTCGCAGGGACGGACACATACACGTCCGCAGATTGCAGGAAGCGGATTGGTTTGCTTTATAAGTCCTACTGCATCACGGTACATTCCTTTGTTTATCAGAGCAATGTATCCCTGAACGTCAACTCCTGCAGGACAGGTTTGCTTGCAGGGCGCTGTGCAGTCTGCATAGTGATTTGAAAGCAATAATTCCAGTGCTGACTTTCTTGATTTGTGTACTTTATCGTTATCTGTAGTAATTTTCATACCTTCAACAATTTTTGTCGAACAGGAAGGCTGTAGTCCTCTCATACCTTCTACTTCAACAACACAAACGAAACACGAAGAATAAGGTGTTAATCTGTCATCGTTACATAATGTAGGAATCTCAATACCGTTGCGTTTAGCGAGCTGGAGAATTGATTCTCCCTGATACCCCGCAACAATCTTTCCGTTTAGTATTATATTTAATTTATTGTCCATTTTATTATTAAACTTTAATTTTAGATTTAGAAAACTACGATAGAATCAAACTTGCACTTCGAATAACAGTCACCGCACTGGATACATTTATCCTGATGAATGAAGTGTACCTGTTTCTTCTCACCCGTGATTGCCTGAGTCGGACATCCGCGCTTGCAGACCATACAACCAGTGCACTTATCGGACACAATTTCATAAGTAAGAAGTTTCTTGCAGTAAACCGCCGGACACTTCTTGTCTCTTATGTGTGCTTCGTATTCATCCCTGAAATATTTTATTGTTGTCAGAACCGGATTTGGTGCTGTCTGACCAAGTCCGCATAGTGATGCATCCTTAATCTGATAAGCAAGTTCTTCAAGTTTTTCTATATCGCCTTCTTTTCCTTCGCCTTCTGTTATGCGTGTAAGAATTTCAAGCATTCTTTTCGTACCGACACGGCAGAAAGTACATTTACCGCAGGATTCTTTGCAGGTAAACTCTAGGAAGAACCTTGCAACGTCTACCATACACGTTGTTTCATCCATAACTACCATACCGCCCGAACCCATAATCGCACCCGTTGCATTCACCGAATCGTAATCGACGATAGTGTGTGACAGGTATTCAGGAATACATCCGCCTGATGGACCGCCAAGCTGTACAGCTTTGAACTTCTTGTCGTCTATGATACCACCGCCGAGTTTATAAATAATGTCTTTAATCGTGATACCCATTGGCACTTCAACCAAACCACCGTTCTTAATCTTGCCCGTTAATGCAAATACCTTTGTTCCTTTTGATTTTTCAGTACCGTACTTTGCGTATGCAGCTGCACCGTTTGTTATTATCCATGGAATATTAGCGTAAGTTTCTACGTTGTTAATGTTAGTAGGTTTCTTCCAGAGACCAGATACGGCAGGAAATGGAGGACGTTTACGCGGCATCCCTCTTTCACCTTCAACTGATGCAATCAGAGCTGTTTCTTCACCGCAAACAAATGCTCCTGCACCTTCCTTTATGTATAAGTCAAAATCAAAACCTTCGATACCGAGAATATCTTTTCCGAGATATCCGCGTTCGTGTGCCTGACCAATTGCAATGTTAAGCCTCTTGATTGCAAGAGGATATTCAGCACGACAGTAAATAACACCGTCACTCGCACCAATTGCGTAAGCACCTATAATCATACCTTCGAGGACTGAATGCGGATCGCCTTCAAGAACAGACCTGTCCATGAATGCACCCGGATCACCTTCGTCAGCATTACAAATAATATATTTTTCTTTAGAACGGTTATTGTTAGCAAACTTCCATTTTAAACCTGTCGGAAAACCACCACCTCCGCGACCGCGAAGACCTGAGTCGAGAATTGATTTAATAACATCATGTACACCTATCTTTTCATTCACAATCTTCTTTACTGCTTCATAACCGCCGCGTGATTCATATTCATCAATGTTTTCAGGGTCCATGCATCCGCAGTTACGAAGTGCAATCTTCACCTGACCGTCAAAATATTCACCGAACTTGGTTTCAATAACGTCTGACTTTACAAGATATTCTTTAACAGGAGTAAAATTAACTATATGCTTTTCTATAATCTCATCTGCTCTTTTAACATCTACTTCACCATACAGATAATTACCCGATTCATCAATAATTTCTACCAGCGGTTCTTTAAAGCACATACCTATACAACTTGTTTTCTTCAGTTCAAAATCAAGATTATCTGCTTCACGTATTCTGAGCAATTCATCATAGACTTTTCCTGCACCTGCTGCGAGACCGCAACTACCAAGACCTACTATAATTTTTGTTTGTGACATATAATATAATATTTTCTTTTCAGGCTTTAGTTATTTGAAATATCTTTAGCTTTGGCAGCTAAAGTTTCTTTACGTTTAATTTCCTTTATTACTTCAACAGCTTTCTTACCATTCAGTTTTCCGTACGATTCATCGCCAATCATCATAACCGGTGCAAGCGAACAGCAACCAAGACAAGCAACAGTCTCAAGTGTAAACATACCGTCTTTGCTGGTTTCCCCGTCTTTTAAAGAGAGGAAATTCTGAACATCCTCAGTAACTGCTTTTACGTTCTGAACGTGACAGGCAGTACCGTGGCACATTTTAACAATGTTTTTACCGACAGGATTAAGTCTGAACTGAGCATAGAATGTTACTACTCCGTACATATCGCTGACTTTCAGACCTGTTTCTTTAGAAATGAGCAACATTGCCTCTGTGGGTATGTAACCAAATTTGTTCTGTGTCCCCTGTAAGAGAGGAATGAGATTACCCTTTTTGTTTTTGTATTTCTTGATAATCGGTTCGATGAGCTTCAGGTCAACCCTTTTTTCTTCAGCGGGTTTGACCTCTTTTTTATTAATACGTAATACTCTCATAAGAATAATTATTTAATATGTATAATTGTGAAAAGAAACAGAAAATAATTCTGTACCTATTTTAAAATATATTTCATAGTTAATTTAACCTGCAGACAGTTTTTTATGAATTGCATTGGCAGCTACTCTGCCTGCACCCATTGCCTGTATTACAGTTGCAGCACCCGTAACTATGTCACCACCTGCATAGACATGTTCTTTAGATGTCTGGTTAGTTTCAGGGTTTACTTCAACGTTACCCCATTTATTTCTTTTGATATCTGTTGCTGTCTGGAATAAAATCGGGTTTGAACTGTTACCGATAGCAACTACAGCTACATCACAGTTTATTACAAAGTTTGAGCCCTCTATAGGAATCGGTCTTCTGCGACCTGAAGAATCAGGTTCACCGAGCTGCATTCTAAGGCATTCGAGTCCTTTCAGAATACCCTGGTCATTTCCTATGTATTTAACAGGAGCAGTTAAAAGCATAAACTTTACACCTTCTTCTTCTGCGTGCCTTACTTCTTCGTGACGGGCAGGAAGTTCCTGCCTTGAACGTCTGTAAACAACCGTAACTTCGGTTGAACCGGTACGAATAGCAGTTCTTGCAGAATCCATTGCAACGTTACCACCACCCAGAACAACAACTTTGTTACCTTTAGGTTTAGGAGTATCGTATTCGGGGAATTTATAAGCTTTCATTAAATTCATTCTTGTCAGGTATTCATTTGCCGAGAAAACGTTTCCGAGTGTTTCTCCCGGAATGTTCATAAACACAGGCAATCCTGCGCCTACTCCGATGAATACTGCGTCAAAATGTTCAAGCAGTTCATCCATAGTTATTGTATTTCCGATAACACAGTTCAGTTCAATCTTTACACCCATCTGCTTCAGGTAATCAATTTCGAAGTTCACGATAGATTTCGGAAGTCTGAATTCAGGTATTCCATAAACAAGAACACCGCCTGCTTCGTGCAGGGCTTCGTATATTGTAACCGAATAACCTCTTTGTATTAAGTCAGCAGCTGCCGTAAGACCCGCAGGTCCTGAACCGACTACCGCTACTTTTTTCTTTAATTTCGTTTTAATAACAGGAACCTTAACGAGGTCCATCTTTCTTTCATAATCAGCAACAAACTTTTCAAGGTTACCGATTGCAACAGGTCTGTCGCGCAGACCCAGAATACAAAGGGCTTCACACTGTGATTCCTGAGGACAAACTCTTCCGCAAACTGCGGGAAGCATATTCGTTTCCTTTATCTTCTTAGCGGCATCATCAACTTTTTCATCTCTGATTAAACTTATAAATGCGGGAATATCAACATTCACAGGACACCCTTTTACGCATTTAGGGTCTTTGCACTGAAGGCATCGTCCTGCCTCGAGTTGTGCAAGTTCAGTAGTGTAACCGTAAGGAACTTCGCCGTGGTTAGCAACACGAAGTTTCATATCCTGTTCAGGCATATCTTGACGAGGGATTTTAAGTTTAACTCTGTTCTCGTCTGCTTTTGAAAGTCCGTGCCACGTACAGCCGTGTTTCAGGCAGATAAAGAAGGGCATTAATTTTGAAAAAGCAGTAATAATAAGTTCTGCAACAGGTGAGCCGCACTCACCACAAACAGGTTCTTCGACTATTAAACTCTTCTTGCACTTAGGGCAGATTAAATCGTCGAGTCTGTCGTTTTCTGCTACTTCAACAGAAGATTCAACATCAAAAACGTCGAGATACGGACTGAGTTTTAATTCAGCTTCCTCACCTTTATAAATGGACTTGAAGACAATATATTTTTCATCTTTTCTTTCATAATTGAAAGTATTTCTGCAATGCGGACAGTAAGTGTTTAAATAAGTTTTAAACTTTAGATATTTTACATCTTCAAGCATAATAAATTGATGTTATAATTTTAAAAATCATCTGATTGAATTTAAGAGTGAATCTTTTTCATCTTTAAGATAAATGTTATTCCGCTTTTCTAGTTCATCGAAATCAACAAGATGTCCGTTAAAATCAGGACCATCAACACAGCAGAATTGAGTTCTGTTATCGACGGTAACTCTGCACCCGCCGCACATACCCGTACCGTCAATCATAACAGGATTAAGACTGACCATGGTATGAAGATTATATTTTTTAGTAAGGTTACAAACATTCTTCATCATAATAATAGGTCCGATTGCATAGGCAAGTTTGATATCGTATCTCTCATCCAGATATTTTTTCAGAGGTGTAGTAACAAAACCTCTTTCACCAAAACTTCCATCGTCAGTGGTGATTATAAGTTCATCGCAGATATGCGCCATTTCATCGTCAAGAATCATAGTTTCCTTATCTCTTGCACCAATAATGCCGATAACGTAGTTACCTGCTTCCTTGTATGCTTTTGCTACGTGATGGAGAATAGCAACACCTGTACCGCCGCCTACCATAATTACAGTGCCGATGTTTTCAACTTCGGCTGCTTTACCGAGTGGACCTACAACATCTTTAAGCGAGTCACCTTCCTTTAATGACCTCATCAGAGCAGTGGTTTTACCCACAACCTGAAAGATTAAAGTAATAGTACCCGAGAATGCATCTTTATCCGCAACAGTAAGCGGAATGCGTTCGCCTGTTTCATTTACTCTGATAATAACAAACTGCCCTGCTTTAACCTTGGCGGCAATCCGCGGTGCATTGATATCAAACCTGATTATCGCCCCTTTGGAAAGTACCTGTTTTCTTACGATTTGAAACATTTGAAATAATATGAAGTTATAAAAAACTTATTTGCTCCCAAGCTTACCACTCCAGACTATCGTCAAGTTTAATATCGCTTAAATCTTCTTCACTTAGTCCGTGCCATCTGCATCCTTTTTTGGAACAGAGGAAAAAATCAATCAACTTCGAACGTGCACTGATGGAGACAGCTCCAACAGGCGATTCACAAACTTCACACTTCCTGTCATCAACCATTAAAGTATGGTCGCAATGGAAACAACGCAGGTCACCGACAGGTTTTCCTTCGGCAAGAAAGAGAGTTGATTTGGAAGAAAAGACATTCAAATATGGACTTAATAGAACATAACCTTCTTCGTTCTGTTCATTCACGAGTTTCAACTTTAGCATATCGGATTCAATCAGACTTTTTCTGCAATGCGGACAATATGCGTGCAGGAAAGTACCTGTTTCAAGAATCTCGAGGTCTTCATTGGCGTCAACTTCGGGATGGACAATATCGAGTGCTTCATTATCATTCTGTTTCTGATAACCGTATTCCTGATACATCTTTCTGAGTACATTATTCAGGTCTTCAAATTCGACGCTGTGATTTTTGCAGCCGCGTCTTGTGCAATAACTGATTTTACCTCCCATATCAAGAATCAGCGAAGCCATAGGAGCCTTGCAGACTTTACATTCAGTCTTTGTGTTAATATCCTTGCCGCAATGCGGGCAGGAGAAAAAAGCGACTTCATCTTTTTGACTATCTATATTGCAAATGTAATTAAAACTGCCATAAATTGAAGAGAGGTTAATCTCGCCTTTCTTTTTACCTGCATCAATTAACAAAGCGATGCTTACCTCATTATCTACAAGCGTATCAGGGTCCATTAAAGACGCACTGCAATGGGGGCATTTAAGGTTTAGAGATAGAAAATTATACATAGTAGGGCTCCGTAATAATATTTTTAAAAGATAAGATTTTATTTTGGGAAATCATCTTTATTCAACAGTAAATTAAGTTGTACAAATATAGTCAGAATTTGCAAATATGAAAATGCAAATGCTGTATAATATTTCCCCTTTTTGCATTAATGCTTAGGACCTAAACTCAATTTTTGATACCGGATAAGTATACAATCAGTTTGATTCAGTATAGACTGAGTATTCTCTGAACATCTCGTGAACGGCAGATGAAGCCGAGATAAAGCCCTAACGATTATAGAATGACTATAGAATGACTATAGAATGGCTATATATCAACTATAAACGAGTATAAAAAATGCAGTTTTTGTTTCTTGTAACATTTTTCCCATTAAGGTATATGTGTCTTTAAAATAAGTTTACAAGTGTTTATTTTATGAACATAAAAACACATTATGTCAATGAAGAAGAATGTAGAAGTTGTTGAGAATCCGAGGATTCGGAAAATACTGAAGCCTGCAATTGCTTTTTTCAAACTGGAACAGGCAAGCGGTATTCTGCTGATTGCAGTTGCTGCGCTTGCAATCGTATGGGCGAACAGTCCGTGGGCTGCGTCATATTTCAGCATCTGGGAAAAGAAGGTCAGTTTTGGGTTTGGTGATTTCAAGATTGAGAAAGATTTTCTGCACTGGATTAACGACGGTCTTATGGCAGTGTTCTTCTTTGTGGTTGGGCTTGAGATTAAACGCGAACTTTTAATCGGCGAACTTTCGAACGTGAAGAATGCTATGCTACCTGCTGTTGCGGCACTGGGCGGCATGATATTTCCCGCGGTGATTTATGCTTTAATGAACACGAGCGGCGAGGCTGCGAAGGGCTGGGGTATTCCGATGGCGACTGACATTGCTTTTGCGATTGGTATTCTTTCCATTCTCGGGAACCGCGTGCCGTTTGCACTGAAAATTTTTCTGACGGCAGTAGCAATTATAGACGACCTTGGTGCTGTGTTAGTTATTGCGGTTTTTTATTCTACAAATATTTCTTTCATTCTGCTTGGTGCGGCTGGCGGTGTGGTTTTGCTTTTAATACTTTTGAATTTTCTTCACGTGAGAACTCCGCTTGTGTATGCAGTGCTTGGAATCGTACTGTGGTTTTTGTTTTTGAAGAGCGGCGTTCACGCGACTATTGCAGGTGTTGTGTTTGCTTTCACTATTCCGACAAAGACGCGCATAAACGGAAAAGAGTTTTTTGACATCACTCAAGGTGCCTTGGATGAGATGAAGGAAAAAGATCTGGCAAATGACGGTTATACCATTTCTCCCGAAGTGAATGATGTACTTTATACTATAGAAGAATCCTGCGCAGAGGCAATCGCTCCTGCTCATAGGCTCGAGCATAAACTTCATTCGTACGTTGCGTTTTTCATTATGCCTGTTTTTGCGCTTGCGAATGCGGGTGTTGCGCTTGGCGGAGTTGGCAGCGGCGTTCTGAACGGAGTGACTCTTGGAATTTTTGGCGGGCTTCTGCTTGGAAAAGTTCTTGGCGTGAGTTTGTTTTCTGTGATTGCAGTGAAAACGGGTTTTGGGATTTTGCCTACAGGCTCGAGTATGAGGCAGTTGGTTGGCGTGGGATTTCTGGCGGGAATCGGCTTTACGATGAGTTTGTTCATCGCGGGACTGGCTTTTGGGACTTCGGATTTGCTGAATTTTGCAAAAGTCGGGATAATCGCGGGTTCGGTGGTTTCAGGGGCTATAGGTTATTTGGTTTTGAGGAATGGATAGAAAGTTATAATGCCTTCCTGATCCCTGCTAAGAACATGCAGGGAGGAGCTTGTTAAAATAGAGGCCATAAATAAGATATCGCTCTGGTTTTGAGGTTTTAGGCTGACTTTTGATGAGACAGTTACGAGTGAAAACGTGAATAAATGGTAAAGAAAGGAATGGAACGAGGATGACGCCGAAAGAGCGGATTTTCACGGATAAAGATTTTCTTAGGGTTAAAAATAAGATTAATGAAATGGATTTTCCACGAATTACACTAAGTTAAACGATTTATAGATAAGAACGCTTTTAGTATTAGAGATTAAAGATATTTCTGGTTTAACAGCGTATGGATGCTGCGAAAATGATGATTTTAAGTCCTTGTATTTCTGTTTTGACCTGCCTTTTGGCATTTCTTCAGGGAATTAGGGAGGCTATTTTTGTGTTCAAACTATAGTTGATAATTAAATGTATATATTAATATAATATTATGATTAGTTTTAGAAAATTTACTAAGGATAACTTTGCAAAGATTGTGAATTTTGAGAATGTGAACCCGTTTGAAATTCTGGGACCACATTTTATTGCCGAAAAGAAAGAGTTTTTTGTGAACTGCTTTTTTCCGAATGCCGTGGAGGTGAAACTTTTGCCTTCGGCTAAAACGAGAAAAGAACAAGTTATGAAAGTGATTTCGGAAGCGGGATTTTTTCAGGCAAGTTTTAAAAATGTTAGCGAGGCGTTCGACTATAAATTTCTGGTGAAGTATGCCGAAGGGTATCCGATGGAAATGTTTGATGCTTACAGTTTTGATACTGACATCACTGATTTCGATTTGTATTTGCTTGGCACGGGAAGTCTGCATAAGAGTTATGAAAATTTTGGTGCGCGTGTTCGCGAGAAACGCGGTGTGACGGGTGTGGAGTTTGTGGTTTGGGCGCCAGGTGTGCAGGCAGTGAGCGTGACGGGGAATTTTAATCAGTGGGGCGTTGGGAATTTTCCGATGCACAACGTGAACGGTTCGGGCGTGTGGGCGCTGTTTGTGCCAGGGCTTGGCGAGGGCGAAGTTTATAAGTATGCGCTGAAGCCGTGGGAAGGTGATGTGTTTTTCAAGAGCGACCCTTATGCGTTTGAGATGGAAGTGCGACCGAAGACTGGCTCGATTGTTTGCAGTATCGACGGTTACGAATGGGGCGATGATGACTGGATGAAACGGCGAGAGAGTTATGACTTTCAGAAGGAACCGATTTCAATCTATGAACTTCATCCTGGAAGTTTTAAAAGAAGTGCCGACGGTGGATTTTTAAATTATAAAGATTTAGCTATTGAGGTTGTGAACTACGTGAAGGCGATGAACTACACGCACATTGAACTGATGCCCGTGATGGAGCATCCGCTCGACCAGTCGTGGGGATATCAGGTGATAAACTATTTTGCACCGACAAGCAGATTCGGGACTTCGAAGGATTTTATGTGGTTTGTTGATTACTGTCATAAGGCAGATATCGGCGTGATACTCGATTGGGTGCCTGCGCATTTTCCGAAGGATGCACACGGGCTGGCGAGTTTCGACGGGTCACAGCTTTATGCTTACAAGAGTCTGAAGAAGGGTTACCACATGGAGTGGGGCACTTTTATTTTTGATTACGGAAGAAATGAAGTAAGGAATTTTCTGATATCGAATGCAATTTACTGGTTTGATATATTTCATATAGACGGTTTGCGTGTTGATGCTGTGGCTTCGATGTTGTATTTGGATTACTCTCGTAAAGAGGGCGAGTGGGAGCCGAATGTTTTTGGCGGAAGAGAAAATCTGGAAGCAATAAGTTTTATAAAAGAACTGAACGTGAAGGTGCACGAATATTTTAAAGGCGTGGTGATGATTGCCGAGGAAAGCACTGCATTCCCGGGCGTCACCCTGCCTGTTTACCTTGGCGGGCTGGGCTTTGACATGAAATGGAATATGGGATGGATGAATGATATACTGCGTTACTTTACTAACGACCCGATTCACAGAAAGTATCATCATAACCTGATTACGTTTTCGCTTTGGTATGCATTCAGTGAAAACTTTGTGCTGCCAATTTCGCACGATGAAGTTGTGCACGGAAAGCGTTCGCTGTTTGACAAGATGCCCGGCGATGACTGGCAGAAGTTTGCGAACCTGAGATTGTTCTTTGCGTTTATGTTCGGACATCCAGGCAAGAAACTGAACTTTATGGGTAACGATATTGCGATGTATAATGAGTGGAATTCAGATTCGTGCGTAGACTGGTTCCTGCTTGATTATGACTATCAGAAGAAAGTAAACCTGCTGATGAGAGATTTGAATGCACTGTACAAAAACTACAGGGCACTTAGCGATACAGATTTTAAAGGCGATGGCTTTGAATGGCTGGATTTTTCCGACTGGGAAAATTCTGTGATTGCATTTATGAGGAAGTCGCGCGACGACAAACAGTTCGCTATGTTTACTTTTAACTTCACTCCCGTTCCGAGAGACAATTATGTAATCGGCGTGCCGTTCGAAGGATACTACAGAGAGATTTTAAATTCCGATGCGCTTGAATACGGTGGCAGCGGAGTTGGCAACGGTGGCGGAGTGCATTCTTCCAAGGAGCGAAGGTTCGACTGGGAAAATTCCGTGAGAGTAAATTTACCGCCGCTTGGTGCGAATGTTTATTTATTTGAAAAGGAATAACTGATGAAATTGTTTTTATGCGTACACGGACATTTTTATCAGCCTCCAAGGGAAAATCCATGGACGAATGAAATTGAGCAGCAGCCTTCTGCAGCACCGTTTCACGACTGGAACGAAAGAATTTTTCAGGAGTGCTACAAGCCGAACACTGAAGCTGTTATTGTTGATGACACAGGAAAAGTTTTAAGAAGAGTTAACAACTACGAATATCTTAATTTCAATTTTGGTCCGACACTTTTAAGCTGGATTGAATCGAAACATCCGAACACTTATGCAAAGATTCTTGAGGCAGATAAGAAAAGTATTGTTTCACATAAGGGACACGGCAACGCAATCGCACAGGTTTATAATCATATAATTCTTCCACTGGCGAACAAGCGTGATAAAACCACGCAGATTAAGTGGGGAATAAAAGATTTTGAACAGAGATTTAAAAGAAAGCCCGAAGGGATGTGGCTTTCTGAAACCGCTTGTAACAATGCAACTCTGGAAGTGCTGATAGAAGAAGGAATTAAGTACACAATACTCGACCCTTCTCAGGCAGAGAAAATCAGAAAGATTGGGACGAATAACTGGGAAGAAGTAATAGGCGGCAGAGTGAATCCGAAACTCCCCTACCGATATTTTTCAAAGAAACAATTTGGATACATAGATATCTTTTTCTACGATGGCCCGCTCTCAAAGAATTTAGCATTCGACGATGTAGTGTTCGATGCAAAGAGATTAATGGACAGTATCGATTCTGCAAAGATGAATAATTACGACGAAGATCAGTTGATTGCTCTTGCAGTTGACGGAGAAACATTCGGGCATCACAAACATTTCACTGAAAGAACGATTTCGTTCCTGCTTTCGGAATATGCTAAAACAAGAGGATACAAGATTGTAAACTACGGTGAATACCTGGCATTGCACGAACCGCAGTTTGAAGTTATGATTAACGAAGGTAACAGAGGCGAAGGAACTTCATGGAGCTGCATACACGGTGTCGGCAGATGGAAGAAGAACTGTGGATGCCATACAGGCGGATACGACGGATGGAATCAAAGATGGAGAAGGCATCTGAGAAATGCTTTGAATTTACTTGACAGTAAACTTGCTGTGCTTTATGAAATCGAAGGACAGAAGTATTTTAAGAATGTCTGGGATGCAAGAAATGATTACATAGACGTAATATTAACGAATGATACAAAGGAATTCTTTGCAAAGCATTCAGTAAAGAAACTGAAGAAGGCAGAAATGCAAACAGCACTTTATCTGCTTGAGATGCAGAAGTTTGCGATGTTTATGTTCACGAGCTGCGGCTGGTTCTTTTCTGATATATCGGGAATAGAATCGCAGAAAGTACTTGAATATGCCAAACGCTCTATTGAGATGGGTGAAAAAGTACTTGGAATTTCTCTGCACGATGAATTCCTTGATGAACTTGAAAAAGCAAAGAGCAATAAACCGGAATATATAAACGGCAAGGAGATATTTTTAAAGATAAACATTAAATCGTAGATGATAGATTACAGTTTTTTAAAAGATAGCAGGACTGCAGATAAATGGGAAAGGTTTGGGATGAGAAGGCGGGCCGGAGTTGCGGTTCCGCTTTTTTCTTTCAGGTCGAGAAAGAGTATTGGAATCGGCGAGATTCCAGATATTAAAACTATTATCAGATGGTGCGAGTTGACAGGCAACACAATACTGCAGCTATTACCGCTGAATGATACGGGATTTGACTTCGCTCCGTACAACAGTGTATCTTCATTTGCACTCGACCCGATGTATTTATCGATACAGGCTTTAAAAGAGGTCAACCTTGCACCTTTTAAAAAAGATATCCGTGAATTAAGAACTAAGTTTCAGCACACTAATGACAAAGTTGACTATGCTATTAAGCAAAGCAAGATTGATTTACTCTGGAGGATTTACAGAAGAAGTTATTTAAATGGTTTGAAACGTTTCAAAAGGTTTGTTGAGGAGAATAGCTACTGGCTGAAAGATTATGCAACGTATAAAGCAATTAAATTCACAAACGGAAATGATTCATGGGAAGACTGGAAAGACGATTTCAAAAACAGAGATGCTGAAGTGATTGAAAAGTTTGAGAAGGATAACTTTGAAAAACTGCAGTTTCATTACTGGATGCAGTGGCAGTTGTTCGAACAGATGAACGGAGTTAAGAAGTATGCGGGTGAACGCGGTATTTATATTATGGGAGATATTCCTTTTCTTGTCAGCCGTGACAGTTGCGATGTGTGGGCAAACAAACATTACTTTGATTTAAACTTACTCTCAGGTGCTCCGCCTGATATGTATTTTTCCAAGGGGCAGAGGTGGGGAATGCCTCCGTACAACAGAGAGGAAATTGAGAAAGATAATTTTAAATACTTTAATGATAAATTAAAGTATGCTGAGAACTTTTACGATATGTTCCGCATAGACCATTTCGTTGGATTTTTCAGAGTCTGGACTATAGAAGAAAGCGAGCCGCTTGAAACGGGTGGACTGAATGGGAAATATTCTCCTTCAAGCGAACTTCTATGGGAAGATACAGGTAGGAAACTTCTTGATTCAATGGTTGCAGAATCGAACCTGCTGCCCTGTGCAGAAGATTTAGGCACAGTACCTGAATGTTCGGGTCGTGTACTCTGGGAATACGGTGTTCCGGGAATTGATGTTCAAAGGTGGATAAAAGACACAAATGATTTCATTCCAAAAGAAAAGTTCAGATGGCTTACAGCTGCAACGGTTTCAACTCACGATTCTTCATCTCTCGTTGAATGGTGGTACAACGAAGCTGGAACAATTGATGGACTTCTGTTCGAAAGACTGCTGACGGAAAAGGGTTTTGATAATGACAGGATTGCGCAAGTAAAGATTAAACTGTTTGACCTTGAGAATTCTCACTACAACAGATTGCTATGGAAACCCGATATTACTAAAGAATTATTCCTTGATGCGATTGGTTTACCGATTGAGCAATGCTGGGATTTAGTTGTTTTGTATGACGATAGTTTTGAAGAAAAGGATAAATTCCTGAAACGAATTTTCGACAACCCCGAAGAGTCTGCAGTGTTTTTACCCGAAGGGAAAGTGACAACAGGGTTTATTAAACGCATACTGGAATTTGTATGTTCAACTGACTCGATATTCAGTGTACAACTTTTGCAGGAATATTTAAGTCTTGATGAGAATTTCTTAAGAAAGATAGAAGAAAAATCTTTCAGGATTAATTTCCCGGGCGTGGTTAATGACGAAAACTGGACGGCTGTATTACCAATCGACCTGGATAAGATGTGCACTTTAAAAGTAAATGAGGAAATTAAGGATATGAATTCTGCCTATAAC
>Ga0194063_10000910_pt1 | contig 20207 bp, 19 predicted proteins | sample SepL3720m_MetaG_FD_155459 | JGI IMG/M metagenome (GOLD analysis project Ga0194063, IMG submission 155459) | Anoxic zone freshwater microbial communities from boreal shield lake in IISD Experimental Lakes Area, Ontario, Canada - Sep2016-L373-20m | ecosystem: Environmental > Aquatic > Freshwater...
GCGGGCGGAAATGGACAGCCGCTCGCTCGAGGATCTCGTCGCCGACCTTCAGCACCTCGACCCCGTGGAAGCCTCGCGCACCGCGCTGCAAAACCGCCGCTTCGTCTCCCGTGCGCTGGAAATTTGTATCCTCAGCGGACAGAAAGCCTCGGATCTCCGCGACCAGTGGGAATCGAAAACCGCCGAAATCTCCTCCAGCCTGCGCGGCATCGTCATCCAGCGCAGCCGCCCCGACCTCCACGCGCGGATCGCGCTGCGGACCCGCGCGATGCTAGACAGCGGGGCGTTAGAGGAGGTCGCCGCATTAGCCAGCGTCTCCAGCAACTGTGAAAAAGCCATCGGCTTTCGCGAAATCCGCTCGCTGCTGACCGGGGAAACCGACCGCGCCACCTGCGAGGATCTGATCAACGCCGCCACCCGCCAATACGCCAAGCGCCAGGAAACGTGGTTCCGCCGCGAACATTGGCTAACGCCACTGGGTGCCTAGACCGGCGGGTTTACCTTGCCCCTCACGCGGCGCCGCCCTAAGAATTCATCGGGTTTTGCCCGCGCCACGATGAAATCTCTCCTTATCCTCCTCGCCACCATTTCGCTGATGCCCCCCGCATGGGCTGGTGCAGCGGAGACGCCCGCCGCCGAGCCCGCCTTCGTCTCGGCGATGGCGAAGTTTCCCGAGATGGAGAACGCCCACGGCCTGCACAGCATCACCGAAAAAATCAGCTACCGCGCCGCGCAGCAACCATTCCTGTTAGTGGCCACGGTCATTTTCGTCCTCGCCATTCTCCACACCTTCTTCGCCGCCCCCATCACCCGTCTTTCCCACCGGGCGCAGCAGCAACACAATGCAAAAATCGTTCGTTCGCACAAATCCACCGCTACCGATGCGGTGAGTTTCAAAGCGACGATGCTGCACTTCCTCGGCGAAGTGGAGGCGATCTTCGGCATCTGGGTGATCGTCCTGATGGCGGCGATGGCCGCCTTCTACGACCTCGGCACCGTGAAAAGCTACATCATGGGCGTCAACTTCACCGAGCCGATGTTCGTGGTGATAATCATGGCGCTGGCCTCCACCCGGCCCATCCTGCGCTTCGCCGAATCCTGCCTCGGACGCTTCGCCAAACTCGGCAAACAAACGCCAGCCGCCTGGTGGCTAACCATTCTCATCGTCGCCCCGCTGCTAGGCTCTCTCATCACCGAACCGGGTGCCATGACGATCGCAGCCCTGCTGTTAGCCAAGAAATTTTATCCGCTCAAGCCATCGCCGCGCTTCGCCTATGCAACGCTTGGCCTGTTATTCGTCAACATCTCCGTCGGCGGAGTCCTCACGAATTTCGCCGCCCCGCCCGTACTGATGGTCGCCCAGAAGTGGGGCCTCACCACCCCGGAAATGCTGCTGCACTTCGGCGACAAGGCGATTCTCGCGATCGCCGCCTCCAGCGCGATCTACTTCCTCTGCTTCCGCAAAGAGCTTGCCGCCATGGCGGAACGTGCGGGCGACCATGATGGAGATGGCGTGGGCGATCTGATCCAAAAGGATCGCCCCGTGCCGCTTTTCGTCACCGTCACCCACCTGTTGTTCATGGCGTGGACCGTGGCGTTTGCGCACTACCCGCCGCTTTTCATCGGCGGCTTCCTGTTCTTCCTCGCTTTCTCCCAAGGCACGGCGGGCCACCAGCACCGCATCAACCTGCGCGGTCCGATCCTGGTCGGCTTTTTCCTCGGCGGCCTCGTCATCCATGGTGGGCTGCAAGGCTGGTGGCTCGCGCCGATCATTTCGAGCCTCGGCGAATGGCCGCTGTTCCTCGGTTCCACCATTCTCACCTCCTTCAACGACAACGCCGCGATCACCTACCTCGCCAGCCAAGTCGCCGGGCTTGCACCCCAACTGAAATACGCGGTGCTCGCCGGTGCAGTCGCGGGCGGCGGTCTCACAGTTATCGCCAATGCGCCCAACCCCGCGGGCCAAGCCTTGTTAGGGCGCTTCTTCGGCGACGGAGTATCCCCGCTCAAGCTCGCGCTAGGCGCCCTCCTGCCGACGATCATCGTCGCCCTCTGCATGATGTTTTTCCCCGACCGCGGAAAGGATGATGCATTCGCCGCCCCAGCGGCCCAAACTCCTCTAACACCCTAACTCATGTTCACCGGTCTCGTCGAAGCCCTTGGCACCGTCACCCACCTCGAATCCAAAGGCGAACAGGCGCGTCTCACGCTCACCCTGCCCTTCGCCGCCGATCTCGCGCTGGGCGATTCGGTGGCCGTCAACGGCTGCTGTCTCACCGTCGCCGAACTCGGGCCTAACGGCACCGCATTTGATCTGTTAGCCCAGACCCTGCGTGTCACCTCGCTGGGTAATCTCACGACCGGCTCCACCGTCAACCTCGAACGCGCAATGATGGTGGGCGACCGTTTCGGCGGCCACTTTGTCCAAGGCCATGTCGATGGCATCGGCCAGATCACCCGGCTCGAAGCCAGCGGCCAAGACCACATCGTCAGCGTCTCCCTGCCGCCGCAGATTCACTCGCTCTGCATCGACAAGGGATCACTCACACTTGACGGGATTTCCCTCACCATCGCCGAACTCACCCCGGACGGTGCTGTGTTCTGGATCACGCCGCACACTTGGGAACATACGCATCTGCACCAAGCGCGAGTCGGACAAGTGGTCAATCTCGAGGTCGACCTGCTCGCAAAATATGTCGACAAGCTGCTGGCGGCACGCATGCCGCCGGCCGCGAACGCTGTTTGATTCAGCTTACCAGGGCTGAGGAATCAAACAGCGCCGCTTGCGCGGACTCGAGAAAAGGCGACAATTACTAAAAAGTAAAATCACCTCTCACGACTTCAATTAAGCGTAAAAATTGAATCGATGGAAGCAAATAATTGAGACTCTACTCGCACGGAGACTAGCGTCCCTCGTCGAGGCGATCGGCCAACATCTGCGGCAAACCCGCCGCAATGATTTTCGCCTGCGCCTTGGCAATGTCGTAATTGACGCGACGAAAGACCATCCGCCTCTGCTCGGGGTCATAGATCACATAGCAGGCCCGTGAATCGCCATCGCGCGGCTGACCCACTGATCCGACGTTGATGAAATACTTCGCCCTCGCTTCGATCTCGATCAATTCCGCAGCGACTTCTACGGCCTTGTTGTCAGTTTTTATGTAGATTCGCGGCACGTGGGTGTGGCCATGAAAGCATATGGGCGTGAACTGGTAGGAGAAATTGGCCATCGCGTCGAAGCGGTTGGAGACGTAGTCCCAATTCTCCGGTTGATCGAGGGTGCTGTGGACGAGCGTGAAGTCGGAGACTTGGCGGACCATTTGCAGTCGTTTCAGCCACTGCTGTTGGTCAGCGGAGAGCTGCCGGCGGGTCCATTCCATGGTCGCTGCAGCCACTGAGTTCATACCATCGAGGGGGATATTGGTAGAAGCTCCTTCGTCATGATTGCCTTTGACTGTCGGGCATTTCATTCCACGGACGATCTCCAAGCACGCCGCGGGATCGGCATTGTAGCCGACGATGTCACCCAGACAGGCGTAGTTAGTCACACCCATTTGCGAGGCGTCTTCAAGAACTGCCTCCAAAGCCTCCAAATTGGCGTGAATGTCACCGAAAAGAGCGTATCGCATAACGTGGTTAGAGATAATAGAAAATCCGATGCGGGGAGATCGACAAGCTTATTTTGAAAACCATTCGTCGGGGCCAGTAGGTGCCTGCAAGGGCTGGTTAAGAATGCTTTTTTCCGCTGGGATTGCCAATGTCGTTTCCAGAGATTGAAGCGCAGCCGCCACGCCGAAGACGGGGAAGCGCTCGCAAGTTCTCTGCCAGTGAGTGCAGAGCGCCTTGTAGGCATTTTGCGGCGAGCCAAATAATTCGATCGCCCGCTGCGCACTATCTGCTGCTGGGTTTTCGTGCGCCTCCAGCACCAAAAGTAGAATCAGCAAGGTGGGCGTGCGGTTACTACGGACGGCGTAGAGCGATTGCGCGAGCTCGAGCGCCTCCTTCTCCCTGCCGGCCACGCGGGCGAGCGAATACAGCTGAGCGCGACGCACGTAGGGCAGCGCTTTACCCGTCGCTGCCGCTCGTTTGTAGGCATTGGCCGCAGCCGCAAAGGTCGCCTTGTCGTCGCGGAAGGCTGGGAATTTGTTCGAGTCGGAAAGCAAGAAGCCCAGATTGGCCAGCATGCTCCAATCGTCGGGATTGTTGCGGATTCCACGTTCTAGAAAGGCGCGGCCACGATAGATCGACGTGCGCCATGCCTCCCTACGCCGCAGCGCCGGCAGCTTGGAATCATTGAGATAATAGGAGGCAGCGTTGTACGACGAGTGCCACGAGCCGGTCTCCCAGTAGTAGCGGGTGCGTGGAGCCAAATCGACAATCGTCTCATAAGTCTTCGCCACGTCGTCCCAGCGTTGCTCTTGGAAAAAGGTAAATGCCCGCAGGTTGAGAAACGTTGCCACCAATGTGCGTAGCCCACCGAGCGCCACCGCCGAACTCGTCTGGCCGATCCTATCCCGCGTCCCGATTTCCAGTGGTGGAGGCGTCAGCCCACCGGCTCGCAGCTCGTCGCGCAGGGCGGCCTCATAGGGCATGCGCGATGCACCGAAGGCCAGCAACAGTCCTAACAAAATTCCATTTCGTTGCCAGTTCTTCACGGTTTAAAATTCTTTTTCCGCGAACACATACCACGATGCGATGGTGTAAAACACGGCGTAATAGAGACCGACGAGAGTCATCTTCGCCAGTATCAGCATCGGCATCGTCTGACCCTCGATCACGGCATCAATGACGTTGAAGTTTTGAAAATCCGGCAAGACCAGCGACATCAATAGCGAAAGTATCCGGCCAATCATGCCTTCGCCCGCATGTCCCGCTTGGAGATAAGCGTCGCGCGCATCGGCCTGAAAGTGACCGATGAAGTAAACCATGAAACTCACAATCGTGGTAAACAGTGTGCTGGTCGAGAAAGTTGAAATCAACAGTGACAACGAAGCCATGATCGATGCCCGCAAGAACACCGCAAAGACGGCACCCTGCAGCGACCAACTCGGTCCGTGGAGTGCGGTTTCCTGTCGCAGGGATTGGATCGCGTCTTGTGGCCAGCTTTGCGCCTGGGCCATGGCTAGCTGCTGCTCCAACACGATTGACGTGCGAATGTGCAGGACGGCCGTCATCAAGACGTCCATCAGCGCCAACGAAACAAACACCAGCAAGATCACACCCAATAGTTTCCCCGCCAGATAGTCGAAGCGCGGCACCGGCTTCGCCAATATCGTATACAGCGTCCGGTCTTCCACATCTTTGGGCAGCAGCAACGCGGTCGCGACGATGGAAAGGACCATGGAGAAAAGCGTCATGGTGCCGAGTGACCAGCTCTTGATGGAGCGCAGCACATTGACCCCGACCGATTCCGGTCCCTCGTGTTGCGGCAGGTCGAAGAAGTTGCTTGCGATGGCAATCACGGCAAAAACCGCCAAAAAGTAAAACACCTTCATCCGCACCAACTGGGTGAATGCGTGCAGGGCGATCACCCAGATGCGGCTCAGGTGCGAGCCCTTTGGAGAAGAAATAGCAATCATATCGCTCATGATGGGTCAGTTGGGGTCGTTTCGCGCAGAAAAAGTCGCTCCAGGGTCGTGCGCGGCTTGCCGGTATGAAGTAGCGTGGTGCCCGCCGAGTTGGCGACCAATGCGGTGATTTGCGCGATCAGCTCGGGGCTTGCGTCTTTCAGCACGATCTCGGTCTGGTCTTCGATGGCGATCAAATCGTCCAAGCGGCCCTCCTTGACCATTTTCCCTCTGAAAACAATCCCGACCTGGTCGCAGACCTCCTGCACCTGCTCCAGCAAGTGCGAGCAAAGAAACACGGTGATCCCACGCTCCTTGAGCTTTAAAATCAAATCCCGGATCTGCCGCGAACCCACCGGATCGACGCCCGCAGTGGGCTCGTCGAGAATCACCAGTCGCGGCTCCTGCACCAAGGCCTGCGCCAGTCCGATACGCTGCAGCATCCCTTTTGAATAGCCGCCCAGCCGCCGGTCACGCGCACCCTCCAAATCCACCAGTGCCAGCAACTCGCTGACCCGCGCCTCCAAAACCTTGCCCTTCAAGCCGCAGAGCTTGCCATAAAAGCGAAGCGTCTCCGCGCCGCTGAGGTGTTTGTAAAAATATGGGTTTTCCGGCAGAAACCCCACATCGTTGCGGGAATCCACCTTCAGTGAATCCATCCCAAAAATCGCGCACTGCCCGGACGTTGGCACCACCAAGCCCAGCAAGGCCTTCATGGTCGTGGATTTCCCCGAGCCATTCGGCCCGATCAAGCCGTAGACCTCACCCGGCATAATCCGGATCGAAACATCGTCCACGGCACGCAGCGTCTGATTGCGAAACGACGTCTTAAAGTCCTTTACCAAATTCTTAATTTCAACAGCGGGGGTCGTCTGATTCATCGGTCGATTCATACTGGAATAGCCAAAAGCAACTGGCAATGGACATTTTTAAGGAACGCTTCGAAAATCGCGGGTATTCGAGAATCCAGTGGGTGGCCCTTCCCTTCCACGCGGGTCGTGCGCGATTAAATGATGACCTGATGGGGCGACTGGTGCGCTTGCGCCGGTGTCGTTCCAGTTGGCGCACGGCGCTGGCGACGTTCCGCCGAGACCAAGCGGGGTTGCGAGGGCGCGCGTTAGGGCTAATGAGCCTTGTCGCTAGGTTCGCGAAGTGGCTGCGGTCGATCGCTGGCCACCGGTTTAGCTTCGCGAACTGGGTCGGCGGATTGGCGCCCTGCCTTGCCAAGTTCGACCGACGCTGCGTCAGGTTCGTCGAGGACTATTCCAAGCTTGGAGGTCGATCGGAACTCTTTGCCGGTCAATCGGCAAAGCTTACCGACGCACCGGCAAAGTTTAGAGGCGCACCGGCAAAGTTTACGGGTGCACCGGCAAAGCTTGCTGACGCATCAGCAAAGCTTGCCGGTTAATCAGTAAAACTTGCTGATTAACCGGCAAAGCTTATTGATGAATCAGCAAAGCTTGCCGCTTCTTCGGCAAAGAGTGCCGACGCAGCGGCAAGCTTGGACTTCTCTTTCACCAAGCCGACCAACCACCCAACCAAATGGAACGCAACCTTGACTAAGCAGCGGGATAACTTCTCGAAATCCGCGCCAGTTGGCAGCAATTTGCGTCGAATGATTGGTTGGCTGGCATCGGGCTTGCGGAACCTCACACCGCGACCGCCCTGTCCAAGACCCGCCGCGACGAAATCGCGGCAGACGGAATAGCCCGTGGACGAGGCGCCGTACAACCTCACCACCACAAGCGACACAAGGTTCAGGAGCGCCGCCGACCGTTCTCAGAATTCGAACCAGCCCGACGGCTCGTCTTGAACCGCGCATTGCAGGTCAACGTGGCCATGGCCGAGTTCCGCCAAGCAGGCGCGCAGCTGCGATAAAATAAGGTCCGGCGCGTTGCAGTCCGAGCTCAGGTGGCCTAGTACCACACGGCCCAGCGCAGGATGGGCGATGTCGCGGATCAAGTCGGTGACCTGACCGTTGGACAAGTGCCCGTGGCGCGAACTGATCCGCTGTTTGATCGACCACGGCCGTTTGGAGTCCGCCTCCAGTAGGCCCTCGTCGTAGTTTGCCTCCACAAAAATACCCGCCAGCCCGCGCAGTCGCTCGGTCATGCTGCGCGTCACAAAACCCGCATCGGAGAGGAAGCCCAGTCGCTGGCTGGATGCGTCCAGCACAAAGCCGACCGGGTCCACCGCGTCGTGCTGGATCGCGAAAGTTTCCACCGCGATCCCGCCGATGGCAAAGGCTTGGCCGGCTTCGAAAAACTTCCACGTGCCGCCTTCGATCCCGCTTTCCCGAACGACCCGGGCAGTCGCCGCAGTGGTGAACACCGGCACGGGGTTCTGCTTGAGAAAAACCTTCAACCCGCGGACGTGGTCACCGTGTTCGTGGGTGATTAAAATGCCATCGAGCGAGGCGGGATCCACCCCGACCTGGTTGAGGCGGATAGACAACTGCTTGGCGCTCAATCCCGCATCGATCATCAGGCGCAGTCCACCGCCTTCGACCACGGCCGCATTACCACCACTGCCACTGCCAAGCACCGCAAATCGCATCATTTGGCGACGATGATGGCTTGGAGGGAATCAGGCAAGGACTTCAATCCGAGTTTGCCGTACTTTGCGGAAACAGCGACTGCGAAGACCTGCCGGCCCGCTCCCTCAAGGCGTGGCACTTTTGCTCTGGCGCTGTCCCGGCTTCGCCAAGATTTCGATATAAACCGCGGCCCATTGGTGAGCCGCCGCCTCGTCAATCGATTTGATGAGCTCTTCCACGTGCTTGGTTTCGGCAGTCGCTTGGTCCAATCCGACCTTGCAGTCAAAATCCCAGAAATCCACACCTTCGGGCAGCGGCTTCTTCCGCTCGCGCTTCACGTACTTGCGGACGTCGCTTTTGATTTGCTCAATCACTCGCGGCGGTTGGTGTCCCTCGACGCTGAGTGGAAATATCTTCTTCATGCGGGTGATTTGTGGCCAGCGGGCGTGAAGTTGTCTAGGAGAACCCTCTGTTTTTCTCGGCCAGCAGGTGATTTGTGATGCGATTCGGTGAAATCGCCCAGTGGATCATTGAACGACGGCGTGGGCAGCGGGCAAGCCATGGCGCTTCAAAAGCTCAACGCGAATTTCGCGGGATGCGACCGCTTTTACTTGGAGAATCTCAAAAGTGTGGCAAATTGAAGTCGCCGCTCCCCGGACGGTCGCACTTTCGCTTCGGCGGAGGTGAGGAAAGTCCGGACACCACAGGGCAACGTGCCTCATGAAAGTGAGGGATGGGAACCGCGAGGAACCTAGACGGAAAGTGCAGCAGAAAGTAAACCGCCGATGGCCCCGCGCAAGCGAGGCACAGGTAAGGGTGAAACGGTGGAGTAAGAGCCCACCGCGCTTTGGGGTAACCCAGGCGGCTCGGCAAACCCCACGTGGTGCAAGACAGAACAGAGGAAGGGCTGCCCGCCCGTTCATCCTCGGGTATTAGTCGCATCCTGCGCGAGCAGGGGGCTCCGCTTCGGCGGGGTCAGAGAAATGGCCGTCCAGCCTCGCAAGGGGTGGACAGAATCCGGCTTACAGGGGGGCGGCACTCCCCTTTCCCGCCCCGTGCAAGATGCATGAGGGCACCTCGGATTTGCATCGCCGCTGGACGTGGAATCGAGGAGCCACCATCAGCATCGACACGACAAGTGACTGATTTCCAGTCGAAAAAATTCCTTTCACGACTTCGGCACGCCACTTGCATGGAGATCCGGTGTGAATCGCGGCAATCCACCCCCAGCCGAACTAGGCTCCGGGGCTACTGTGTCGCGAGACCGATTCCAACACCCGAAATCCCCCCCCATGAAAACTAAAGACCTCTCCCGACTCGCACTGTTGCTTTCACTGGCCGCAGCCACTCCCGCCGCATTTGCCGAATACTCACCCGCTGAAAAATCCTCAATCGGGGAAAGCGCCGTTGAAGCGGTAAAAGATACCGCTGAAGCCGCAAAAGGTGCCGTTGAAAAGGTGAAAAATGTCATCGAAGGCAAATCGATCACGGATTTGGTCAGCGATAGCACGACCTTTTCAACCCTCAAGAAGGCGCTGAAAGCCGCCGAACTCGATGTCACGCTCGGCTCGAAGGGAGCCTACACCCTCTTCGCGCCGACCGATGAAGCCTTTGACAAACTTCCTGCGGGAACGCTCGGCAAGCTGTTGCTTCCCGAAAACAAGGAGAAGCTCCGCTCGCTCCTGCTCTACCATGTCGTTCCTGGCAAATTACTTGCTGCCGAGCTCAAGGACGGTGAAGTCAAAACGCTCAACGGCGAAAAAGTGAAAATCGATGCCGACGGCAAGAAAATCGAAGTGAATCAGGCCAATGTCTATGGTGCCGACATCTCCGCCAACAACGGCGTCGTGCACACGATCGGGAACGTACTCGTTCCCGAATCACTCAAGGGCTTTCAGGGCCTTTGAGTGAAGCAACGACCCGGTGAAGTCCCGGACACGGCGCAGCTCGCGAGAGCTCGCCGTGTCTCGTTTACCTCACTCGGGCAAGTGATCGTTGCAATATTCTTGGCCGTCGCGGCCGATGCGGAACTCGAGGTAACGATCGGAGATGTCGGTTTTTTGGCAAGCCGCACAGGTATGGAAGGCATCGTCGGCGGGAGCTTTCGCCGCATTGAAATATTTTTTACGCTGTCCCGTGGCGATGGTCTGGACCGTTCCGCGCAGTGCGGGAATGCCGGCCCACAGGAAGTAGTTGGCAAAGGCGACGAGATAGTAGGGCAGCAGAATCGGTTCGGACAGCGCTTTGAGCACGATACCGACGGCGGCGAAGATCCCGAGAAAGCGAATCTGGACGGGTAAGATCATGAACAACCGGACCTCGACCTTGGGGTAGAGCGTGGCAAACGCGAGAAACGCCGTGCCGTAGAGAGCGGTGCCACTGGACGGGATGGCGAAAGGGTAGGCAAAATTCGCCGCCAGCACGAGTAGAATGCCCGCGTAATAGAAGAGCGAGGACTTGAAGCTACCCCACGCTTCTTCGAGGCCGTCGCTGATCATGAAGAAGAAGCTGACGGCAAACAGTAGGAAGATGACGGAGGTCAGGTTGCGCCCGCCAAATTCGGAGCTCGCGAAGAACAGAGTGGCAACCCGCCAGACCTCGCCGGAGAGGATTTTCGCGCGGTCGAACTCAAAAAGCTGCCCGATGTCTGGCCGGATGTATTGCAGGACAAAAACAAGGACGTGAAACAGGGCATAGTAACGCAGGAAGCCAGGAAACGCGAGCCACCCAAAGCGGCGCTCAAGTCGATCAAAGACGGTCATATCTGCGCCCAACATCGCGGGTTAACGCCGATTGACAAGCGCGGGTTGCGCTTTATTTATTGCACCGTTCTGTTAGCGATCCAATCGCTCGATCCCGTAATCGCCGAAGGGAACCAGCAAATCGCCATCGGCAGCGATGGACACGCGATCCGGCGAAAAGCTCCATGTCGGGAAGTCCCAGACCTTTGCCGTCACATCGTAGACCGCCGCCGCGAAAATGGAATCCCACTTGGAGCCAATGAGGATGCCTTGGCTCCAGCGCAGCGCGTCGGGTTTCCAGCCGATTTGTAGCGTGGACTCGGTGGTGAATTTCCCAGAGTCTCCCAACAGGCGGCGCCCCACCCCATCGGTGCTGGTGGTGAAGATGCGCCGCCCGCCGATGACGGAGACGGTACTTGCCGGTTCGGCCAGACTAGCGATCAGGAATGCGTCGAATCCATCGCAGGCGCTGACTTGGATGGCCTTCGCGCCCTGGCTATCGATGGTCCGCGTGAAGGCGAGGAAGCCATTGGCGTCGAGTTCGCTGATGGCGAACAGCTCGCCCGGCAAGTCGATGGCTGGGCGAGTGATCGGAGTTCCGAAGGGAGCGATTTTGAGGACGGAGAGGGACTGAGCGGCCTGGCTCGAATCGAGCCAGCGACCGCTGGACGCGTCTTTCCATTGGGTGATACCCGCCACGACGAGTCCATCAGCCGCCTCGAAGGCGCTATTCAGTTTCGATCCCACTGGACCGAGGTCGACGGGGGCTTGGGCCACAGGCGTGCTGGGGACCGACACGTCAAACGACAGAAGCTGCGGAGCCTCTTGAGGAATCCAATAGGGCTTTGGATTATAGATCGCTGGAACCGGCTGCGGCTTGATAATCGCCTTAGAAAAGGATCCAAAGCGTGTTTTCACCTTGGGGGTGACGACCGGCAGAGCCACGGGCATCGGCATAATGTCATCGATCGGGTACATTTTAAAGCCGTAGGAATACTGGTAACTGACGGCCACCGCCGGGCGGTTTGGCTGGGGCCAGAGCAGGTGGTCGCCTGCCAACTGAGCACCGGACTTTGGACTCACCGAGCAGGAACCCAGCAGGGTGAGATCGGGAGCGGCAGACGCATCGTAGATATCCAGGATCAGCTGGTTGGCTTGATTACCGGCGTCACCCATGAAGCGGACCCAATACACCCAAGGAGATGCCGAGCCGATTTGGCGGAGGATGTAGAGTTTGCCATCGCGATGCTCCGCCATCTTGACGATGCCGTCGCCGAGGTCGGTTTCTGAAAGGATCGCTTCGGATGAGTTTGCGGGAGAGACCCGCAGCGTCGCGCGGCCGTTGCCGAAGGATTGGCCGTCCTCAATCTGGAAAAGGTGCTTGCCGACTTCGAGTACCCGGTTGACGGGCCAGGCCAGCGAGGCCTCGGCGAGCATTGCGGGAGAGTCGCGATCTGAGATATCGGCGACTTCCATCACCCGCTGCGAGATCGACACCACAGCATCGCCAATCAGGTCGGCGCGGCGTGCGTCGAATTCGTGGGCGATTTTCCCGCGCAGGCGCAGTTCACGGGCGCTGAGGTCGATGTCTAGCAATTGGATGCCGGCGGTGCCAGAAGTCCAATAACTCGCCGAAAGCGGGACCATCGCCAGACCGGCATCGGGCAGGACTTTCAGGGCTTTTTCGTTCCAGATCGCTTCACTGTATGACCATTGCTCTCCCAAGTAGACCCTGCTGAGCAAACTGGGGGCGGCCGGATCTTTCACATCGAAAAGCGAGGCAGCGATTTTACCCGACTCCAAGCCGATCGAAAACAGGAGATCACCGATTGGTTGCAGGTAGGAAGACCAGCCTGGAACTTGGAGACTGCCAGCGACGACAGGATTTTGAGAGTCGGCCAGATCGACCACCCACAGTGGGTCGGTTTGCAGGAAGGTCACGATGTAGGCTTTGTCTCCCGCGAAGCGCGTGGCATAGAGGCTTTCGCCTTGTGCTTCAGTCAGTTCGAGGCGGCCGAGACGATCTTCGAATTCCATCGTGTGAACAACATCGGGCGACCAGGCGCGGAAATTTTCAAGGATTGTTTTGGGAGTCCGATTGGTGCTGCGACTTTCCGAAATGGTCGTCAGCACGTTGTCGCGCCACTGGATTTTAAATTTGTCCAAAATCCTCCCTTCCGTGCGGATGGTTGGGGCCATCGGGATCAAGCCAGTCGACCGAACCGCAAAGACCGAAACGTCGGAAACATTCCACAGCCCGTTCGGGGTCGTAGTCACGGCCAGCCAATCGGGGCCGGAAGAAATCAGCGGGCTGTTTCCTTCGATCAGCGTCTCGCCATCGGCGGCGGGTGCTTGGTTGTCAGAGAGCAGCCACTCGGTGAGGCGGCTTGGTTTATTCCATTCGGTGGTCGTCAGGATCAGGCGTTTTCCCGCCAGGCGACTGTCGGCGAGGCCGCCGGGCACGTCCTGGGTGAAGGTGATCTCGGCCTTGCCGCCGGAGATTTTCACTAGATTGATGCGCGTCGATTGCCCGCTTGCCCAAGAGCCGACTTGAGTCAGAAGGATGATGGTGCGCCCCTCTTGGCTGGCCGGCAACACGTAAAGGTCCTGTCCGACGGCGGGAAGCCGCAGCGAGGCAGTGAGTTGGGGAGCAGAAGGAGTGGTTAAATCGAGTACTTGAAGACCTCGCAACTGGTTGAAGAAATAAACGGTGTTGCCGTCGACCTTCCAGATGTCTGCCTCTTCGAGAACGACGGTTGCCACGTCCTCAACTGGAGCCGGCGTGCTCATCAGAGCGGGCAGCGCCACTGAATAGGCCTTGCGAACTGAAGCTAGGCTGGATGCTGCCGCGGACTTGACGGGACCAAAGCTCTTTTGGCCCTTGTAGAAATTCGTAGGAAATTTGCGCTGAGTCAGTGGACCACCGACTGACAGGCCTAGTGCCCGCCACTGGGTTTTTTTGCTATTCGACGTGAGATCGAATGTGAACGAGCCGGCGACTCCGCCTTGAGATTTCAGGGTCTTCCATCCGCCCGGACGCTGAAAACTTTGCAAGGATACGCTCGCGATTCCTTCAGGCACCCTGACCGTAGCCGTCTTGCCATCTTTCGAAATAACGAGAGGCAAAGACTTCCAACTGCCCTGTGCCGCAGACAGCGAACTGGCTGTTCCAAGAAAAATACCCGCGATTAAAAGCAGTAACAGACACAGGCCAATCCTAAATGAGGGCGAGAGATGAGTTTTCATGGGTTTAAGGAGCGTAACAAGGACACCACTGATCCGCCGATCTTCCGAAGATTGGATCAGTTATTTGCAAATAAAAAACCGAGTGAGCGGATAAATCAATTCGATTTTACGGCGGCGCACTTCGCGCGCTGATTGACAAGCGCGGGCTGCGCTTTCAATCTCCGGCGTGACTTCTGAATTGAAAAGCTCTCCGCTCGAAGCGGCTCACGTGGCGCTGGGTGGCCGTCTGGTTCCGTTTGCCGGCTGGAATATGCCGGTGCAATACACCTCGATCATCGACGAGCATACCGCGGTGCGCACGGCGTGCGGGATTTTCGACATTTCCCACATGGGCCAGTTCATCGTCAGCGGGCCGACGGCGGCCGCGTGGTTGAATGGCTTGCTGACGAATGATATTCAGAAACTGGGTGTGGGTCAGGGGCAATACACTCTGATGCTCAATGAAAAAGGCGGTGTGATCGACGATTTGATCGCCTATCGTTCTGGCGAAGAAACCTTTTTCCTAGTCGTGAATGCCTCAATGATCGAGGAGGATTTTTTCTGGATGGCAGCGCGCCAGGCCGTAGGCGTGGTCCTGCGCAACGAGAGCGATTTGTGGGCCGGTATGGCCGTGCAGGGGCCGACCGCTGTGGGGGTTTTTGCGAAAGTTTTTCCCAACGAAACGCTGCCGCCGCGCAACGGCATCATGACCACCGCCGCTGGCTCGGTGGTTTGCCGCACCGGCTACACGGGCGAGGACGGATTTGAATTTTTCTGCTCAAACGCTGAGGCGATCGGCTACTGGGATCAATTTCTCGCCGCGGGTGCCAAGCCTTGCGCGCTGGGTTCCCGCGACACACTGCGTCTGGAAATGTGTTATCCGCTGAACGGCAACGACCTATCCCCCGAGCACTCGCCGATCGAGGCGGGCCTTGGATTCTTCTGCGATCTTGAAAAGGGCGACTTCATCGGCCGCGAGTTGCTCGTCCGCCAGAAAGCCGACGGTCCTGCCGTCAAGCTGACTGCGCTGCGCTATCTCGATAAAGGACCGCCGCCGCGCGCGCACTACCCGGTTGTGGCCAACGATGGAAGAGTCATCGGTGAACTGGCCAGCGGCGCGCTTTCGCCGACATTGATGGCCGGCATCGGCATGGCCTACCTGCCCGCCGAGTTCTCCAAGCTGGGAACGCGCTTACAAATCGAAGTCCGCGGCAAACACTTTCCTGCGGAAGTCGTCAAAAAGCCTTTTTACAAGCCAGCTCCATCCGCCTAACTTTTTTCCACCATTCAGATTTCAACTTTCCGTTTTATCTCATGAACAACCCGACCGACCTCCGCTACGCTACCTCCCACGAATGGGTCCGCCTTGATGGCGAGATCGCCACGGTGGGCATTTCCGATCACGCTCAGGAAGAATTGACCGACGTGGTTTTCGTCGAACTCCCCGCGCTGGGCCGCAGTGTGGACGCCGGCGATCCGACAGCGGTCGTGGAATCCGTGAAAGCCGCCAGCGACATTTATGCGCCAATTGGCGGCGAAGTCGTGGAAGTGAATCCCGACGTCGAGGCCGATCCTTCGCTGGTCAATACCGATCCCTACGGCAAGGGTTGGATCTTCAAGCTCAAGGTGAAAAACGCCGCGGATGTTGCCTCGCTGATGGACGCTGCCGCGTACTCCGCACAGATCGGCTAAGCCCGACCTTTCAATAATCCGCGGCCGCTCCATAGGTAGTTCCAACCGGAAATCACGGTCAGGGCGACCGCCATCCAGAGGAAAAAGGGCAGCAGCCAGCCACCATCGACGGACGGACGCGCCAAATTCCCCAGCCATGCGGCGACTTGGCTAGGCGATTTGGCGTGATTGACCGTGAGCCAAACCAAGCCCGCGATCAAGTAGGCGAGCTGAAAGCCGGTCTTCCATTTGCCCAAGCGGTCGGCGGCTAAGACTTGCCCGGCTTCGATCGCGATTTGGCGCAGACCCGTGACGAGGAATTCCCGGCCGATGATCAGGGCGGTCACCCAGACGGGGCAGAGGCCCTTTTCCGTGAAAAATACAAATGCCGCGCAGACGAGGATCTTGTCCGCCAAAGGATCCATCAGTTTCCCCAACGGCGTGACCAGTCCCATTTTGCGCGCCAGCCAGCCGTCGAGCCAGTCGCTCACCGCAGCGACTATAAACAAAAACAGCCCCGTGCCGTAGCCCGTCAGCGATCGCTGGGACACTGCCAACACAAAGGCAGCTGTCATCACTAGGCGGGAAAATGTAATCGCATTCGGTAGGTTCACGCACGGAATGTGCGAAATCACTCTCGGATTGGCAACAAGGGGTTGCAGCAATCCTCAATTCCCCCTAAGACCTCGCTCGCCTTCCCAGTAAGTGGGCATCTTTTATATGAGCAATAGTGATTTCGGACTAATTGGTCTGGCCGTGATGGGCCAGAATCTCGTTCTCAACGTGGAATCCCGCGGCTTCCAAGTCTCGGTTTATAACCGCACCACCACAGTGACCGACGAATTCGTCGCCGCGCACCCCGACAAGAAACTCGTCGGCGCCAAGTCACTAGAGGAGTTTGTCCAATCCCTCGCCTCGCCGCGCAAGGTGATGATCATGGTCAAAGCCGGTGGTCCCGTGGACGCCGTGATCGAGTCATTGATCCCGCTCCTCGATAAAGGCGACATCATCATTGATGGCGGAAATTCACTCTACACCGACACCGAACGCCGCGACAAGTGGCTCGGCGATCTCGGCTTCCGCTTCATCGGCGCGGGTGTTTCCGGTGGCGAAGAAGGTGCGCGCAAAGGCCCATCGATCATGCCGGGCGGCCCTGCCTCCACATGGGACGTGATGAAGCCGATCTTCGAATCCATCTCCGCCAAGGTCGACGGCGAACCCTGCGTCACCCACATCGGTCCCGGCGGCGCTGGCCACTATGTGAAAATGATCCACAACGGCATCGAATACGGCGACATGCAGCTGATCTGCGAGGCTTATAACATCTTCAAAGCCGCTGGCTTCACCCCGGCCGAACTCGGCGAAGTTTTCACCTCGTGGAACGACGGCGACCTCGAGTCCTACCTCATCCAGATCACCGCCGAGATCTTCAAACAAAAAGATCCCGAAACAGGCGCGGCCCTCGTCGACCTCATTCTCGACACCGCTGGCCAAAAAGGCACCGGCAAGTGGACGCTGATCAACGCGGTTGAAAACGCCGTTGTCATTTCGACCATCAATGCTGCGGTCGAAGCCCGCATCCTTTCCTCAATGAAAGACCAGCGCGTCGCCGCCAGCACAATCCTCCAAGGACCGAAGGCAATCATTTCCGTCGAAAAACAAGAGCTCGTCAAAAAAGTTCACGATGCGCTCTTCGCCTCCAAGATCATCTCCTACGCGCAAGGTCTCGACCTCATCGCCACCATGGGCGCGGAAAAAGGCTGGGGCCTCGACCTGGCCAAGATCGCTGCCATCTGGCGCGGCGGTTGCATCATCCGTGCGCGTTTCCTCAATGACATCACCGAGGCCTACCGTACCGATGCAACTCTCAGCAACCTGATGCTCGCCCCGTTCTTCACGAATCTCCTCAACGGATTCCAGGAAAACTGGCGCCAAGTCATCGCCACTGCGACCCTCGCCGGCATTCCAGTTCCAGCCTTCAGCGCCTCGCTCGGCTACTACGACAGCTATCGCAGCGCCGTGCTACCCGCGAACCTGCTGCAAGCCCAACGCGACTTCTTCGGTGCACACACCTACGAGCGCACCGACAAGCCACGCGGCGAAATGTTCCACACCGATTGGCCCGAAGTCATCGGCTAAAAACCTCTTCGATAAAAAACGGCCGGGTCACCCCGGTCGTTTTTTTGTGCCTTCACCGCGAGCCAACACCGTCGTGCTGGAAACGATCTGCCAGCGCCATTTTAATCAGCGACTGGTAGGGCACATCCCTTTTATTCGCCTCGATCTTGATGGCGTCCAGCAAGCTGCCTGGCACCCGCAGTGAAATCGTTTCTGTGGAAAGCTTTAAATTCGGTAAAGCAACACGCACAGCCTGCGAGAGATCGAGGTGATCCGTGCTGTTTGAGGATTCGCGGGGAGTTTTCAACGTTTCAGTTTTTCGGGTAGCCATAGGATTTCCTTTCTCGCGGGTTCATTGGACGGGCAGAGATGATGCGAATCAGCAAACCACGGACCGTGAATGTTACGCTTAGCGGGCGCGCACTGGCAGAGGTTCCAAAGGCGTGCCAGCGAACCTCATCGGGCGTGGAGTGTTTTGGGTCGAGCAGAACAAGAACATTGGGCGATACGAAAACGGATTCCGCTTCCCGGCAATCGATGCCGTGCTTGACGCTGCTTTTTGTCGCATTGGCGTCGTCCCACTGAAATCCCGTGATGCTCGCCCAATCAATCATCAAAATACGTATATCTCAAAAATATACGAAAGTCAAGCCCTCGACGTATCGGTCAATGCGACGCAACGCGAAAAAAATAGACCCCATCGCAGTGATGGGGCCTTTTTAAAACATCGGCTGTTGATTCGCGCCTACCGGTAAACGGTGACAATCGGCGAAGTACCGACATTGCCCGCAGCATCGTAGGCCTTTGCTTGGAGCTTGTGCACGCCCGTAGCGATTTTCCGCGTGCTCCAGCTATAGGTCGCGGAGGATGACGTGCTGTAGCCAATCAGTTTGCCGTCGATATAGAGCTCGATTTTAGTCACCGCCACGTTGTCGGTACCATTGAGGAGGATGTTCTGACTCGGAACTGAGACGAAGGAGCCATTCGTAGGAGTGGAGATAGAGGCAACGGGAGCGTTGCTATCCACGGTCATGACAAACGACCTCGCCGCCGTGACCGCGCGCGAGGCATTCACCCGACCGTTGCCGAAATAAACATCGTAACCGGGGGCCCCAATATCATCAGCATTTTTGAGCAACAAATCCACCAACTGCGAATTTTTCAGACTGGGATTAGCCGATGCCATCAACGCCAACACACCCGATGTAACAGGGCTGGAAAACGAGGTACCACTCCAGAACGCATATTGGTTGGAACCGTAAAGCGTCAAAATATCAAGGCCCGGCGCGGAGATATCGACGTAGCTGCCGTAATTGGACCAACTCGGGTGAGCGTCCGACGAGTCGGTGGCAGAGACCGCAACGACATTGCTGCAGGCTGCCGGATAGGACGGGATGTTGTTGCCGCTATTGCCCGCTGCGGCGACGATCACGCACTGCTTGCCCCATGCGTAATTGATGGCGTCTTGCAACGCTTGCGATGATGAGGTGCCACCCAAGCTCAAATTGATGATCTTCGCGCCGTGATCGGCGGCATAGATGATGCCATTGCAAATGGCCGAGTAGTTGCCCGAACCGCTGGCGTCGAGTACACGCACTGGCAGGATCGGATTGCCCCATGCCACGCCTGCGACACCGACCCCGTTATTGCTTGCTGGCGAGATCGTTCCCGCGACCGCCGTGCCGTGGCCGTTTTCATCCGTCGCATCCGTATCATTAGCCACGAAATCATAGCCGTTGAGCACCTTGCCTGTCAGATCGGGATGGGAGGCGAGTACCCCGGTATCCACCACCGCAACCACCACGCTGGATGAGCCCGTACTGACATCCCAAGCCGCGGACGCTTGGATTTTCGCAAGATGCCACTCGGAACCTTGGGTGAAATATGGATCATTGGCCGTGCCCAGCGCTTCGGCTTTGTAATCGGGCTCAGTGTACTCGATATCGACGTCGCTTCCCAGCTCGCCACGGCACTGATCCGACGCCTCAGCCGACACGCGGATCACCCGAATACCCAGCTTCGAGACTTCACTCGCTTGCCTGCCCCCTCGCTTGTAGAGCATTTCTTGAAAGCGCCCTTCCGTCATAGAGGGCTTCAGTTTCACAATCATCTGAACCTCCGGCTTCTTCGTCTGCGCTGGCGATGCTGCCATGGCGGGTAAGGCCATCACTGGCAGCAAGACCATCATGCGAAGTGTCTCCCGAAGGGGATTGAAATCACGAACCATTGGGATCTTTTTCATCATTATTTAAGGCGGATTCAAGTGGCTAGCGCAATCAGGAAGGTTGGCAATGGGCCAGGGGCTGTGTGAGGCTTCTGGTTCAATCGCTAAACCAAACCGAAAGCCAT
>Ga0194063_10000911_pt1 | contig 20185 bp, 20 predicted proteins | sample SepL3720m_MetaG_FD_155459 | JGI IMG/M metagenome (GOLD analysis project Ga0194063, IMG submission 155459) | Anoxic zone freshwater microbial communities from boreal shield lake in IISD Experimental Lakes Area, Ontario, Canada - Sep2016-L373-20m | ecosystem: Environmental > Aquatic > Freshwater...
GTGCTATTCTAAATCTATTAGTAGATTGTCTGAGTGTCTAGTAAGTTATTAATTTATTTGGAGGTATTGATATGAAGGTAGTGATATTAGCAGGTGGTTTAGGGACTAGGATTAGTGAAGAGTCGCATTTGAGACCAAAACCAATGATCGATATAGGCGGAATGCCTATATTGTGGCATATAATGAAGTCATACTCCGCTCAAGGGTTTAACGAATTCATTATTTGTTTGGGCTACAAGCAACATGTAATTAAAGAGTTTTTTGCTAATTATTATTTGCATCGTTCTGATGTAACATTTGACTTTACTGGACATAATGAGATGGTTATTCACAATAACGTAGCCGAACCTTGGGTAGTCACATTAGTAGATACGGGCTTAAACACTATGACTGGTGGACGAGTAAAAAGAATCCAGAATTATGTTGGAAATAAACCTTTTATGCTGACTTATGGTGATGGTGTTTGTGATATAAATATTAAAAAATTAGTTAAGTTTCATAAGGCTAAAGGTAAAATAGCTACTATAACAGCTATTCAGCCTGGTGGGCGTTTTGGGGCACTCGATATAGATGAAAAAAATGACACGATAAGAAAATTTGTAGAAAAAAGAAAAGAAGATGGAGGTTGGGTAAATGGGGGATATATGGTATTGGAGCCCAAGATATTTGATTATATTGAAGGCGATACAACGGTTTTTGAAAAAGGACCACTTGAGTCTATAGCTAGAGAAGGTCAATTAGTCGCCTATAAGTATGATGGTTTTTGGCAATGCATGGACACTTTAAGAGACAAATTATATCTAGACGAATTAATTGAAACAAAAAAAGCACCTTGGAAAGTCTGGTGTGATTGATGTTAGAGTTTTATAAAGACAAAAAAGTTTTTATAACTGGGCATACTGGTTTTAAGGGTAGTTGGCTCTGCAAGGTGTTAATAATGGCCGGTGCTGATATAATGGGCTATTCGCTCGATCCTCCAACGAACCCTAATCTTTTCTCATTACTTAAATTAGCGGAGAAAGTTAATTCTGTAACGGGTGATATTCGTGATTTAAGGAAGCTATCAGAGTCTGTGAGCTCTTTTAGGCCAGAAATCGTAATTCATATGGCTGCGCAGCCAATCGTAAGGGATTCATATAAGGATCCTGTTTATACTTATGAGACTAACGTTATGGGCACGGTTAATGTGCTAGAGGCTGTTCGGGGATGTGATAGCGTTAAGTCATTTTTGAATGTTACTACTGATAAAGTGTATCAAAATAATGAATGGGCTTGGGGGTATCGTGAGGACGAAAGGCTTTGTGGCCAGGATCCATATTCGAACTCTAAATCATGTAGTGAATTGATAACATATAGTTATATAAAATCTTTTTTTCAAGATAGAGACGTGGCTATCTCGACTGCCAGAAGCGGTAATGTAATTGGCGGAGGTGATTTTGCAAATGATCGTATTATACCTGACTGCTTAAGGGCCGCAATGTTGAACGAAGATATTATTGTGCGAAATCCACACTCCACAAGACCATATCAGCATGTATTAGAATGTTTGGGTGGTTATCTTTTGGTTATTCAGAAACAGTACGAAGATAAAAAATATGCTAGCAACTATAATTTTGGCCCTGATGAAAATTCGTGCATAACAACTGGCGCGCTGGTTGATTTATTTTGTAAAACTTGGGATAACATAATCTGGATAAACAAGTATGATGGTGGGCCACATGAAGCCAATTTTCTTAAACTAGATTGCTCAAAGTCTAAGTCTGAATTAGGCTGGCGACCAATATGGGATATTAATATAGCTATGAAGCACATAGTTAAGTGGTCAAAGGTGTTTAGTTTAGGGAAAGACGTTTCTAAAATAACAGAGAAACAAATTATAGAATATTTTGAAGTTAAAAATATATCTATACCAGAGCACAATAAAACAGAGGCTATATCTAAATGAAAATGCGAGTTTCGGATTATATAGTATATTTCTTGAAAACAAAAGGTATTAAGGACGTATTTGGATATCCTGGCGGTATGGTTACGTACTTGATGGAGTCTATCGATAAGGACCATGATGTTAATCAATACTTGCTTTATCATGAACAAGGTGCTGCGTTTGCAGCTTGCGGTTATTCGCAAACTAGCGGTTTACCTGGTGTGGTTTATGCAACTAGTGGTCCTGGTGCAACTAATCTAGTTACTGGAATTGGCAATGCCTATTTTGATTCAATACCCTTAATTTGTATTACTGGGCAAGTTAATACAAATGAGGCAAAAACGGTAAAAAAAATTAGGCAACAAGGTTTTCAAGAGACAAACATTATTGATATAGTTAAACCAATTACAAAATATTGTGTGTATATAGATAAGGCTGATAAAATACCAGCCGAGTTAGAAAAAATATATATCAATGCTATAAGCGGTAGGCCTGGGCCTGTGTTAATTGATATCCCAATTGATATACAACGAAGTGAGATAGAATTTAAGCCGGTTAATACTGGGTATGATCAATATGAGTTAAATATAGATAAATATAATGAATATTATAATTTAATAATTAATAAAATTAAAAACGCAAAAAAACCAATAATTATTGCAGGTAATGGTATTAATATTGCCAATTGTAAGATTGATTTTTTGACATTTGTGCAGAAATTAAAGATACCAGTTTTAACAAGCATGATAAGTATTGACTTGATAAGTAGTGATAATCTGTTGAATTTTGGTTTTATCGGAGCTTATGGCCATCGCTGTGCCAATATGATCACTAGCGTTAGTGATTTGATAATTTGTGTTGGTTCGAGACTAGATAAGAGACAAACTGGAGCTGACTTGTCTGCTTTTGCCCCTAGTGCTGAAATCATTCGGATGGATATCGATGTTAGTGAGTTATCAAACAATATTAAAGATAACGAGATAAAGTTACATTTAGATATATCAAATTTTTTGAAATATTTTAATGATCAATTTTCGGATAGTATTGTAAAATCAGCGTGGTTAGATAGCTGTAGAAAAGTTAATCGTCTTTTGGGTGGCATAGATGAGCTTAGCCCTAACGGCTACATACATGGTATCAGTAAGCTGGTTCCGCCAGGCGCAGTAATTACTACGGACGTTGGTCAAAATCAGGTTTGGGTTGCCCAATCTTTTGAAGTCAAGAAGAATCAAAGGATTTTATTCTCAGGCGGTCACGGAGCTATGGGTTACTCGTTACCTGCTGCTATCGGTGCCTTTATTGGAACAAAAAAACCAGTCTATTGCTTTGTTGGTGACGGTGGTCTTCAGATGAATATACAGGAGTTGCAAACAATCATTAATTACAATATGCCTATAAAAATATTTGTTATGAATAATAAATCATTAGGTATGATTAGGCATTTTCAGGAGATGTATTTTGACTCGAATTTTGTAATGACTAACTCTAAAAAAGGCTATAATGTCCCAGACTTTACGAAAATAGCAAAAGCTTATGGGTTAGATAGTATTAAGATTAAGACAATAGATGATTTAAATAAGCTAAATGACAGAGTTGGTAATAATAAGCCGTTATTATCAGATATATTATTAAGTGGCATGACGTATGTATATCCTAAACTTGTATTTGGAAAACCCACCCATGAGCAAGAGCCTCTTTTGGACAAAAAAATATTAGAAAAAGTAATGAAGCTGTTGTGAAAAAAATTATTGTTACTGGCGCTACTGGGTTCATTGGTAGTAATTTAATTAAAAAGTTATTAAAACTAGATTATTATGTATATGCGATTATTAGGCCCAATTCTCTGAATAAATCAAAGCTAAATGAAACAGTAAATATGACAATAGTTGAGTTGGATCTAAGTGAGATTAACAAATTACCAAACTATATCAATACTGATTGTGATGTTTTTTGTCATTTAGCCTGGGATGGTATGAGAGGTGAAAGTAGAAACGATCGAGTATTGCAGTATGGTAATTACTTAAATTCTTTAAAAACAATTGAAGTCGCGAAAAGATTAAATTGTAGGGAATATATAAACACTGGATCGCAGGCCGAGTATGGTTTATGTGATATTAAAATAGATGAGAATACGAAATGCAAACCGGTAACAGAATATGGCAAGCAAAAATATCAGTTTTTTAAGGAAGCTAGGGTATTATTGAGTGGTTATGGTATTCCCTTCAAAGAAGCGAGAATCTTTAGTCTTTATGGGCCTGGTGACTACGAAGGCACGATGATTTGTTCTGTATTGAATAAGATGTCAGTAGATGCTAGCATCGATTTGACAGAGGGCCTGCATAGTTGGAATTTTTTGCATATAGATGATGCTGTCGATGGTATAATTAAACTTATCGAGATAGACTGCCCAGATGGACCATATAATTTTAGTGGCGACGAAACTAAGATATTGAGGGAATTTATTAAGACAATGCAAAAGATTACAAAAACAAAGAGCACTATTAATTATGGGGCTATTCCATATACGAAGTCAGGTATAGTGGGGATTGATCCAGATAATAGGCGATTAAAAGATGAGACTGGTTGGTATCCGAAGACAGATTTTGAGCATGGTATAAAATCTATGATTGGCAATAATTAATATGAAAGAGGATGAATTATGAAAACAGTTAGTATTATGGTACCGACATATAATGAAGAAGATAATGTCGATCTATTATATAAGGCTGTTGTAAATGAATTCGCTAAAAATCTAAAAAATTATAATTATGAAATTGTTTTTATTGATAATTATTCAAAGGACAAGACTCGTGATAGGCTGATAGACTTATGCAAAAAAGATAAAAAGGTTAAAGCCATATTTAACGCTAAAAACTTTGGCCAACTAAGGTCTCCATATTATGGTATGTTGCAAACTACAGGTGATTGTACGATTATATTGTGCGCTGATTTCCAGGATCCAATTGATATGATACATAAGTTTATTTATGAGTGGGAAAACGGCTATAAAATTGTAATTGGAATCAAAAACACAAGTCGCGAAAATAAATTGATGTATTTTATGAGGTCTTGTTATTATAAATTAATCAAAAAGGTAGCCTCAACAGAACAGATTGAACATTTTACGGGTTTTGGTCTATATGATAAGAAATTTATTGAAGTGATGCGTGGCTTAAACGATCCGATGCCGTATTTTCGCGGTATCATATCTGAGATTGGCTATGAGCGTAAAGAAATTAACTATGAGCAAGCAAAGAGACTACATGGCAAGAGTAAAAATAATTTCTTTTCATTATATGATATTGGAATGTTAGGCATTACTTCATATTCTAAGGTTGCGATTCGCTTAGCTACATTAATAGGCTTTATAATTGCTGGTTTAAGTTTTGTTATTGGTCTAATCTATTTAGCTTTAAAATTAATGTTCTGGAATAGCTTTCCTATTGGCACAGCGCCAATAGCGGTTGGTGTATTTTTTATGGGCTCAGTCCAACTCATTTTTTTAGGTTTAATCGGTGAGTATATATTGAATATAAATATTCGAGTGATGAATCGGCCATTGGTTGTCGAGGAAAAACGAATCAACTTTTAAATTTAGTTGTTAAATTAGCTGTTTTTATGGTATTTAGTATTTTAGTTAGAGTATAATAAGTAAATGATTACAGTAATTATCGCTGGCGGATCAGGCACTCGCTTGTGGCCACTATCAACCCCAGAACATCCAAAACATTTATTAAAGTTAACAGGTGAGAGATCATTGTTGCAAACTGCATATGATCGAGCACATAAATTAGGTGATACTATTTATGTAGTCACCGAAGCTAGCCACTCTGATAAATTAAGAGAGCAATTGCCGGAATTGTCCGAAGACTCTTTCTTAATTGAACCGGGCCGACGTGGAACGGCGCATTGTATTGTATTTGCTCTTGATGCAATCGCTCGTAAGCATGATAAAGATGAGCCTGTGGCTTTTATTCATTCGGACCATTTTATTCGCAATATAGATGGTGTTAAGAACTCGTTTGATACAGCAGCTGATAGATCGAAAAAAGATAAAAAAATAGTATTAATTGGCGTTGAGCCAACTTATCCCGCAATTTGTTTTGGTTACATAAAAAGAGGTGCAACGATTGACGCGGGTTCTGGCATCCATGAAGTGGAGTTGTTTAAAGAAAAGCCAGATTATGAAACAGCTTTATCTTATGTAGAGTCGGGCAGTTATTTATGGAACTGTGGATACTTCGTTGGATCTGTAAACACATTCTTGTCTAAGATGGAAGATAATGCCCCCGATTTGTATGATAATTATCTAAAGTTATCTAAAATTGATAATATTAGTGCAGATTCATATAATGAGGCTTATTTGTCTTTTGATAGTCAGCCAATAGACACTGTGTTGATAGAGAAGACCAAAGACTTAGCGGTAGTTATAGCTGATTTTGATTGGATGGATGTTGGATCTTTTAAAGAACTTCATGATGTGGTATCTAAGGATATAGATAATAATTATTTCAGTGGTAAGGGCGTTTATCCTATTGAAGTAAATAATGTGTACATTAGAAATGAAGAAGATAAGCCAATTGCTGTTATTGGTCTCAATGATGTGATAGTTATAAATACTCCAGATGGGATATTGGTATCACGTATAGATGTGAGCCATAGGACTGGTGAAGTGGCTAAGATTTTACACCCATAGTCAATTTAGTCATTTATATTATTAGTTACGATTTTTTGCATTTTATTTATAAATAAACTTTTATCAAAGCGTTTTGCTTTTTGCCTTAATAATTTAGGCGAAAAGTTTGTCTTTTCAGCACTTTTTATTGCATTTACAACAGATTCTACGGTTTGCTTATTAAATAATATGCCACTTTCATTATCTTGGACAATATCTAAAGCTCCTCCTTTATTATATGCAATAACTGGAGCGCCAGCGGCTAGCGCTTCAACTTGGACTATACCAAAATCTTCTTCCGCTGGAAATATATAACCCTTAGCGCTATTTAAAGCCTCTGTGACAGCCTCATCCGATGCATCTCTGAATCTATCTGTGAAAAATTCAATTGTAGGTCCAGCAATTGCTAGCAGGTGTTGGTGTTCACTACCATTGCCGTAAACTTTTAGATTAAGGCCAAGTTCTGTGGCGGCCGCAACCGCTAAATCTATCCTTTTATAAGGGACTTGTCTGCCGAGCGCAACGTAATAGTGGCCTCGTTTTTGAGTTGGCTCAAAGCGGCTAACATCAACAGGTGGGTGAATAATGATGGATGGCTTATTGTAATATTTTTTGATACGAGTTTGAACTTCGCTACTGTTGGCGATAAATATGTCAACAGCTTGAGCGGCTTTGTAATCAGCTTTTTTTAGTGAAGGTACCATAAAGGGCATTGCAAGACGGATAAGCCAATTTAATCTTCCAAAACCTGGGTCTTTTTTGTATTCTTCATAATGGCTCCAATAGTAGCGAATTGGTGTATGACAATAGCATATATGTATTTGATCATTCCTTGTCTTTTTGACTTGTTTGGCTTCAGCACTAGAGCTACTGATGATAATATCAAATTCGGATAGATCTAATTTTTTAAAAGCGTCAACTCGTAACATTGGAAAAAATTTGTGTAGTTTACGTAGCGGTAGTGGTAGATTCTGCAGGTATGTTGTTCTGATGTCTAGATTTTTAAATTTTGGCATTGTTTCTGGTGTAAAGGTCGAGGTATAGATTGGGGCCTCAGGAAAAGCTTCATGTAAGGCGAGAACAACAAGCTCTGCTCCGCCCATATTTGTTAACCAGTCGGCTACAATCGCAATTTTTGGTTTATGCATCTATTTTGCTCCAGTTTTTTTGATAACTACACCAATAGTTTTTATCAGTATCTTTATATCTAACCAAAAGTTCCAGTTTTGAGCATAAAATAGCTCTAGATCAACTCGGCCCTCAAAACTTGTCTCGCTACGGCCCGAAACTTGCCATAGGCCGGTAATACCAGGTTTGACGCTAAAAAGAAGGGACCCACGGTTCTTGTAAAAATCTTTTTCATCAGGCAAGATTGGTCTTGGCCCGACTAAACTCATATCTCCTTTTATGACATTAAAGATCTGTGGAATTTCATCCAGAGAAGTTGCTCTAATGAATCGGCCAAAACGGGTGATACGAGGGTCATTTTCGACTTTACGGGTTTTTATATATTCTTGGGCAAGATCTTTTCTACCCATATCATTAAATATTTTTATGGCATCTTGACCGCAATATTTTGGAGTCATAGAACGAAATTTATAAAGGCCAATTTTTTTACCATAACGAGCTAGCCTTGTGTTAATAAAGAAGGCTGGTCCTGGGTTAATAATCTTTTGGATAATGAAGGTTATTATAAATATAGGCACCCATATTGGGGAGGTAAGTATTACCACCATTAAATCAAAGATCCGTTTTGCAATAGCTCCCCAGCCGATTAATGGTGTTTGGTAAACAGATATCATTGGGTAGCCTAAGAATACATCTACGGTATTTTTTCCTGAATAAAACTCAGCTTCACCAGGTATAAAGCTGTAGTCAATATGATGTGATTGAGCGATATTCAAGATTTTTTGATTGCGTTCGGCTGATTCATACAGATCAGTTTGGATAATTGATGTTATTCTGTTTATTTTAATATTTTTTAGTGCGTCTTCGAGTGAGGAGTACTGTTTTATATCTAAACCTTTTGGCACTATTGATTTAGGGCCAGCAATAGCAACGATTTCATAGCCACTTTTATCTGTATGAGAAAGGCTTCTGGCAATATTGCCCGTTACGTTAGAGTTACCGATAATTAGCACTCGGCTAACACCTCGACCGCAGCGGAATAATAGGGTACGGACTAGCCTAAATATTTCTCTTTCGATGATTATTAAACCAAAGGAAGCTATTAATCCGTAAACTGCAACAAGTCTTGCTGGTAATATATTTGATCCACTAGCATATTGCCAACCAATGACGAGTAATATCCCAATGAATGACCCAGCTGCAATCTTAGCCCATTCGACTAATCTTCGCTGATAAGTGCTGGCCTGGTAGAGGCCCAACATTGCAAATATTATTATCCAGAAGGGGACAATAAACATAAAAGCCCTAAAATAGTCATAGGCATAGACATTTGTTAGTAGTGGCCTAGGGTCTAATTGGACCCTAATAATATAGGCGATAGTAAAAGCTAAAAGCAGTGTAAATGTATCGATTAATATTAGAATGAGACTATAAAATTTAGGGTTTTTGCCTGGCATAATTAAGTTAATTATAACATCTTTGCGATATACTATTGGTAGATATGGCGGGTAACAATAAATATAAACTTTCTTATTCAAATATAGCTATAAAGCTATATATTATATTGCTACTAATAATTGGGGGCGGTATTGTATTGCACGCTCCGATCACAGTAATGTTGGGTTCATATCTACCGGGGTATAGCTTGTTAATTAAAGCCTGGAAAGAGATAATAATGCTTCTGGCCGGAATTTTTGCAATTTATCTATTATATAAATCAAAACAATTTAAACTGTTAAAAGCGCCACTAATTTTACTAACTTTATCATATGCCTTGCTCCATTTTATTTTTGCCCTGCTGCTAAGAGGAGAGATCAGCTCTGTTTTGGCTGGTCTAGTGATTGACCTTCGTTATCTATTTTATTTCGTTTTGGTATTTGTAGCTATTAGGCTATACCCGCAGTATTATAGGTTATTTATTATAGTTGGGTTAATCGGGGCTGTAATTGTTATGATATTTGCATTTTTACAAGTATTTGTTTTACCTTATGACGTGTTGAAATATATTGGCTACGGGCAAGATACCATCGCCCCTTATATGACAGTCGATCAGAACTATGACTTTATTAGGATTAATAGCACGCTTAGAGGGCCGAACCCATTGGGAGCCTACACGGTAATCCTTCTTGCGATTATTGCTGCAGTAATAGCAAAAAGGAAATATATCAGTGATTGGAAGAATAAATATTCTAAATTAATAATTTTTTCTATGACCACACTTAGTTTAATAGCTTTATATTTTAGTTATTCTCGTAGTGCATATCTTGGTTCCATTATCTCAGTTGGGATCATACTGTTAATTGCATATAGCAAAAATATATCAAAGAAAATTTGGGTTGGCTGTTGTTTGGGGCTATTGTTATTAACCGGTTTGGTTCTATCTATGCAAAATACATATTTTGTGTCTAATGTCTTATTGCACGAGAATCCGGCTGGAGTTGCTGGCACTAACTCAAATGATGGTCATTTAGGATCATTAGAGCAGGGCACAATTCAGATGTCTAGCCAGCCGTTCGGGGATGGGGTAGGAAGTGCTGGCTCGGCTTCAATAATTGGTGGTGAACCAGAAATAATTGAAAATCAGTATTTGCTTATTGCTCATGAAACCGGTTGGTTAGGGTTGATTATATTTTTATCAATATATATTGCTATTCTGTTAAAGCTTTGGGTGTCTCGGCATAATTATTTAGCACTAGGAGTATTTGCTAGTGGTATCGGCCTGGCTGTAATTGGATTACTTTTACCTGTCTGGGCGGATGACACGGTCTCGATTATATGGTGGGGGCTAGCGGCAATTGCTATTGCCAGTAGCAATAGTCAAAAAACCTACTAATGTTTTAGTTGTCTGGTATAAATGTTATAACTATTAATATGAACAATGAGAGATCAACTAAACGACAAAGGGAGCTACTTAACTTTGTTGATGGCTTCATCCAGGGGCATGGTTATGGCCCAAGCTATCGGGAAATAATGAGAGCACTGGGATATAAATCTGTCTCAACAGTTGCTATTCATATAGATAATTTAATTAGTCGAGGTTATCTAAGGAAAAGAGACAATTCAGCTCGGTCATTAGAAGTTGTTACAACTAGACTTGACGAAAGCCCAAAACATAAAGGCCCGACTCCAGCTCAAGAAAAATGGTTAGTTAATTCAATTATAGATAGATTTAATAAATTAGATGATCAATATAGCGCTAGCTTATTAGACGATCTATATGTTCTAATTGGAGCACTAAAAGTTCTAGGCTTAGATGGTGCCCATGTTTCAATGAAGACAAGGTTAATAGATTATCTAAAAAGTCAGAATAAAGCTAAATAATATTTAGGCTTGATCTATTTGGGAAAGAACCCAGTCATATTGGCCGCTACTTACAACAGCCCCACAATATGCACATTGCCCTGTGGCATTAACTTGAAGCGCAGCTCCACAGTTAGGGCATTTATTGTCCTTAAGTTGTTTATTAGAGTCGGTTACGGCAGTTACGGTCCTTATAAAGGTCCAATATTCTGTAAAGCCAGTACTGTCTTTGCTGCCGCTGATCATCTTGCCTTGGCTATCTATCGTATAGTCGGCACAACTAGCATCAATTCTTAATTTAATGTAGTTAAAGGCATTGTCGTTTTTAACATCAACAATTTCTTCTTTGCCAATGACAATATTCTCTAGAACATTCTTTTCGCCGCGTGATTTTAGATCGCTGATTTGGGTTGAATAGCGTTGCATAATAGAATCAGACACGAATGGTCTGGCAATATTAACATCTTGTTTTTCCCAAGCTTCTTGGATTTTAAAGAAAGCATTTTGAGCTTTATCTTTAAAGATTTGTTCATTAAACCCAGGGTCAGTTACTTTAATTTGGTCAAGTTTTATTTGGACATCGCTGCCAGCTTGAGCTCCGCCTAATTGATCTGTTGCGGTTGCAATCGATGCCTCGACTAGTTCTCCAAAAGGATTTTTAGCTAAATCTGCTAAATTAATATTTTTCTTGAAATTTCCAAGTTTTCCTTTTTTCTTAAAATAGCCAAATACTGCAGCGGCAATAATTAGGAATAGAACCAATCCAATTATTCCGCCTACGCCACTGCTAGAGCCTCCAGATGAGTAACTTGAGCCGCTAGACGATGATGAGCTAGAAGATGTATAGGTTTGCCCACCACCGGCTCTAGCAATTAAAATCTCACTATTACTTTGAGTAAGATCACTCATATTTTATTAAGCCTGTGGCACGTTATTTATATTTGCTGGTGGGGTAGGTGGCGTTACTGGTTGTGGAGCGGGTGCCATTTGAGGCTGTGGTTGAACTACCTGTTGCATATTGTTTGCCATATTAGCTCCTAATCCAAGTCCAACCCCCATACCTACGCCAGCTCCGGCAATCCCATTTGGGTTAGAGGCAGCTGCGTTTAGTGCTTCTAGTTGTTGCATTTGGGCATAAGCTGCCATTCCAGCTGGATCAACTGAACCCATTGCATTAATAGACTGAGCTTTTGCTTGCATATCGGCAATTGAACCAACTCTTTTTTGAGTATCTTCATCGAAATCAGTGTTTTCAATGCGGAAGTCTTTCATCGTAAAGCCAAAAGCACCGAAGTCAGCAGCAACTTTTTCACCGATTGTCTTAGACAATTCTTCACGGTTAGAGTCAATATCTGTAAAACCGAATTTAGCGCTAGCTAGAGTATCTGAGATTGGAGTAATGATTCGATCAGTAATGTTACTCTTAAATTCTTCCATTGTCATTGAATCACGGTCACCAACAAATTCTTTAAAGAACTTATCAGCATCAGTAATCTTAAATGAGTAGTTACCGAAGGCACGAAGACCGACAGGAAACTTATAGATAGGGTCAGAATACTTTAGAGGTGATTTTGTGCCCCATTTAATATTTGGGATTTCAGTTGTATTAAAGAAGAATATCTTAGCTTTATGCTTGCTGTCCATGCCTCTAAAGATTGCTAGCATTGAGCTAAAGAATGGCACGCTGGCTGTCTTTAGGTCATAAGTGCCTGGTTCGTAGATAACTCCAGCTGGAACGCCTTCGTTAACAAATAGCATTGCTTGTCCTGGCCCTAATATGACGGTTGACCCATTTTGGAGAACCTGATCGGCATCTGGGAATCTCCAGGCCAAGATCTCTGGCGATTGATCAATCCATTGAATGTTCGATAGTAATTGGTTATTTAGAAATCCCATATGTATCCTTTTTATTTAAAAGTTTATAAGCTTATGGTAAAACAACAAATTATAATAGTCAAATAATTTACTAATCATTGATTAATAAATGCTATAATATTATTAAGAATAAGCATTAATTATTAATATTTAAGGGGTAATATGCAGCCGAATAACGACAACCAACCAGTAAGTAATAATAACGTAGATAGTCCTCAGCCTATTAACACTAACCCTCCAGTTGTAGCTCCTGTACCTCAGCCAGTTGCTCCTCAGGTCGTTGTGCCAGTAGCGGCACCAGTTCAGGCGCCTCAGCCAAATGTTTATAATAATAATCAATATAGTAATGATAATTTCATTTTGGCTTATTTTAAGACACTAAAAACTCTTTTTGTTGACCCTAAATCATATTTTGATAATCCACCAATTAATCTTGTAAAATCTCTTATATTTCCTGCTATTAGCTTAGCTATTATGGCCTTAATGGTGATTATTACTAGTGTAATTAAAGTGTTAACAGCTCCAACAATTAAGACTACACTATTTGGCATATCTACAACGACTGGCCCGAAGTTAAGCGGAGAATTCTTTGGTGAGTTGTTTAAGAATTTGGGTCTGAGCGCTCTTTACGTAGTAATATTCTTAGCTGCAATTTCTGGAATCATTATGGTAGTGGCCTTAATTAGTAAAAAAACAGTTGCGTTTAAAGATATATTTTCAATGAGTTCAATATTTTCTTTAAACTTTTTGGCTGTTTCAGTTTCATTAGTATTTAGCCTAATCGCAGGCTGGGTTAACAATATAGACTTTTCAAGTATCATTTATTTACTATCTAATATCGTGGTATCTCTAGTATTTGTTTACGCCTGTATTTTAATAATTCAGGGTATTAATCAAGTTAGTGGGTTTAATATATTTAAATCTACAGCTATCTATGTAGTTTCTATAATTCTAATGGCATTTATTTTTGGTAAAGTTATTAAGACATTCCCAAATGATTTCAGTATTTCATTTGGTAGTTATAGCAATAGTGCTTTAAATAGTGGTAGTTATAGCTCATTTACAAGTAGCCTAGAAAAGGCTATAGAAGACTTTTATTTCTAGATAATAAATCTATTTTCTTATTGCTGAATAGTTTACAGCGTTAAGGTTAACCTGCATAAGCTGCGATGTGGGCTGGACTGGTGCATTGTTCTTATGGGCATATAATCTAATTGTTGTGCTAATTACATATTTGTTTGACATAAATAATAAAAAAAGCGTAAGCTATATGATATATAGACACTTTTAAATAAGTAATAAAAAATAAAAACAAAAAAGGGGTAAAGATGAAAATTATTAGCCGTAAAAGAAATAAAGCCTTAGTTGGTATCTTTGGCGTTATCGTGGCGTTGTTGGCGCTGCCTTTTGGCTCAGTTGGCGTGTATGCAGACCAGGTAAATGGATATTGGTTAACGACTACTACATCAGCCACTCCTGGATCAGTTTATTTAAAAGGCGCCGGTACGCCGGATGTTTCTACTATTACGGTTAATGTTAGAGGTCGTGACCAATCTAGCCCCTATGGTTCTGACGTTATATTGATTATTGACGCTTCTGGTAGTATGTCTGGGCAGCCTACTACTGACGAAATTATCGCAGCAAAATCATTTATTAATTCAATGGACCCAACTAGTGACCAGGTATCGGTAATCCCATTTGCCTCTAATGCTCCAGAGTCGCCGGAGTCGATTCAGACATTGACTGCAGATTTTAATACAGCTAAAAGCTATGTTGATAACATTGAAAACCTTACTACTTTAGGTCCTAGCACAAGTTATGAGGATGCGTTAAATGCTGCTACTGCTGAGTTTGCAAGCTCAAGGGCGCGAAGTGATGCTAATAAAGTTTTAATTTTCATGTCGGATGGTGTTGACTATGGTTTGGATCCAACAACCATTACTACAACTATGAAGTCTAACGGCATAAATATATATTCTATTGGCCTCGACTCTAGTATTGATCAATCAGGTTTAGACACGTCTGCTTCTGATTTACTTAAATCAATGGCCTCATCGACTAACGGCACGAATGACCATTATTTTGAAGCTCCTACCAGCGATCAGCTTAGTTCAATATATGCTTCTATTTCGCAATCAATGGCAAATTTAGTGGCTACAAACGTTCAACTTACTCTAAAGCTTTCTGATCAGGTAGAGCTAGTTGCAGGCTCTTGGTCTATAACGCCAACTTCATCTACTAACGGGGTGTATGTGTTTGACCTGCCAGACTCTTTGAGCAATAGGACAAACTCGCTTACATTCAATGTAAAAGTACCTTCAAACAGCCCATTATCAGCAGTTCAAGTATTTGCAGCTAGTGGGTCAGCCGTTAGTTATACTGATTTTCTGTCGGTTGCTTCGACTGTTACAGTTAATAATCAAAGTATTAGTGTTATAGCCCCAGTAGTACCTACTGTTCCAAATACAGCCTACGATCTTGTCCTTACAAATCCAATCATTGCAGCTCTTGCAATAATATTAGTTGTCGGTTCAGGCATTGGCTTAATGGGGCTTAACAAACAACGATAGGGATAACTATAGTTCTTAAAAACAATTTATTAAAGAGGTTTTCTGATATTAGTGGGTTACTATTATTGGCATTATAAATCAATTAGATAATTGATTTATAAAACATTGACTGCTTAACGGTGTTAAGGTTATAATGTTTCTTGTATTCCGACGTAGCTCAATGGTGGAGCAAGAAGCTGTTAACTTCGAGGTTACTGGTTCGAGTCCAGTCGTCGGAGCCAAATAAAGACACTCATTAGGGTGTTTTTATTTGGCTCCGTGTACTATTCTTTTTTCGCTCGATTATCATTAGCTCTTGGTATTCATTGTTTTTTATCAATGAGTAGTCTTTTTTATTATCCAAGAATAGTTGTGATAATCTAACCCTTCTGTTATATGAAAAGGGCATATTCTTTATTATTTTAATATTTTTGCTTTTCGAGAAGTATTTTGGCTCAACAAGATATGGGTCAAATATATAAGCGAAATGCTTATCTATATTTGTGATGATGACATAGTGTGCTTCATGCATAAGCCATACAGACGCAAGAATACACCCGTTTTTGCTAAATAATTTATTTGCTTTATCAAGTTGTAGGATTGCTTCCTCTTTTTCAAATAGCTTGACTTTTATCGGAAATCTTTCAAAATCCGATAATTGAGTTATCCAGTGCTGAAGAAGCTCTAGTGAAAATATTGAAGTTCCGCCTTCATTCTCGCCTCCTTTTTCGCTAAAGTTATCGAGGGTATAGGTCGTTACTGCATGGATTAACTTAGCAGGTATCTCTTCTCGATTAAAAACGTAACTGATAGCGTTAATAAGGCTGGTTGTGCCACAATCAGATTCGGTGACTTGATAGCGAAGAGGTACTTTCATAAGCTTTATTATACACGATTTGTATCCGTGAACTGTGTGTTGAGCCAAGATCATATAATTTACAAAAGGCTTAGTAGGCGTTCTCGCTACTAGGTTTTTTGTTTTTTTAGTTTATACTTAAGGTTATAATCTAAATATAAAGGATTAGGCAAGTAATGTCGTTTATATTAATTGTTATTATTAGTCAGTTACTTTTTACAGCCAGTGATTTATTGGCAAGACACTTCATGTCCACTCAGGGTTTTAATGTGTCTACATTTGTAGCGTGGTGGTTTTTAATATATGTCGGAATTCGTACAATTGCAACCTTCGGCCAACTGTTTATATTCACACAATTGGAAGTTGGAAAGACTATGGCATTATTTGGTGCAACCAGCTTGGTGCTTGTGAATGTACTTGGACTGTTAATATTAAAAGAACAATTATCCTTACCTGTATACTTTGGAATACTATTGGCCGTTACAGCAATCCTCGTGGTAGGTTTAAGTAAATAAATTGAATAAGGTCCGTGACCTAAATGCTGAGCCAAGAAAAAAGCCGAAAACCCTTTCAAGGGTCTCGGCTTTTTTCTATGTCCCATCGCTGGAGACGAGCAAGGCTAGGCTATGCCCAGCCGTAGGACAACAATGCTATAGTTGATATATGGATAAGACTGATTTTAAAGAAGAAATTGATAACATATCAAATCCTGAACAAAGTAAGAAATTAGTTGACCTTTGTCCGGATGTAAAAAGTTTTCAGACCGACCATGGTTCTGTTTATGAAAAGACGGCGGATGGAACATTCCGACGACATAAATACGATGGCACAGAGCATGAGCCTATGGAGTGGACGTTGTTTACAGACAAAGAGGGTGATAAAGACATACAGATGGCAAGGGTAAAAATAAGTCTTTCGAAAATGACTAAAAGACAGCAGTTTTTCATGTTAATCGAATTTGGCGAAGATGGTAATGGTAAGAAGATGATAAGTACTCGAGACGAGATTATTGACCCAAAAGATGACTTTGATTTAATTACTTTTGAGACTGATGGGGTAAGTGAGCCAGAAATGGCTTTACAGACACCGGTAACTTTCATCCCCAAGATTGGATATAGCGTGTTCGAGATCAGCGGAAATAGCGTAGAATGTCATCATGGTGATTTAGTATCGAGTATCGAAACAATACAGAAGTAATCAAGTTCATTTTAATAGTTCTCTTATTTCATTAATTATATTTCTGTCAAAGTTTATGCTTGCAGTTCGCAATGCGTCTGCTAGTGTGAGCCAAGCCGTAATAGATGAAGTCAGAACTGGTAATTCAGTTCTGACTTTTTATTAACCCTAGATAGAATTGAGACTAAAGATAAACATTTCTAATTCTGTTTCCACAGTTGGTTTTTTGGTATAGTTAGCACATGGATAATATTGTTATAGCTATTACAGGGCCAACAGGTTCTGGAAAAACATCTGTGTCATTAGCTTTAGCTAAGAAGTTGGATAAATGTGTTTTTATCGAGGTTGATCATGTAAAACACATGATACTATGTGGCTTTCATAAAGAGATAGATGAGAATGGAGCTGAAATCTGGCAATACTCAGAATGGAGGCTTCTTGGTGAAACCATAGGTCAGATGTCTAGTAACTTCACTAGGAATGGTTTTAATGTTGTCATTGGTGGTTATCTTAATGTTGAGTCTTGGGAAGAAATCGAGAAGTACTCAAAGATTGATTACAGGATTCTACTTAATCCCTCTAGGGAGATAATTAAGATTAGGGATAGTGAGCGTGATTCGAAATATTATATGGGCGAAGAAGCAATCCAAGAACATTTAGATTATATATCCGAGAACGAGCTTTTTGCTGGCTTTACGAAGATTGATTCTTCTGATCAAACAGTAGATGAAACAGTGTCTGCCATTCAAAAAATTATTGCCTCAGGGTCATCAATCGTCTAGCCTGAGAGTCATTTAGAATATTGTCATATCCTGTATTAATATGGCTGACTATTTATCAATTAATAAATGGTAAAATGTAATAAAGTAATCAAACAAGAAATATATAGATAGGAGCATTTATGGTCAAGGTTATCGATCAATGGGATTGGCATTCGGATTCAGAAGATTTTCCAAAGGACATGCCTGATAAAAATGGTGGCAATCCTATAGGTTATTTTATGGAATACCTATATAAAAATGATTTTTTACCAAATAGTCCAAACCATGCGATTGAGGAATACAAAAAAGTTAAGAATGGTGAAGTGTCAGGTTTAGATTTCCTTATGGAAAATTGCGATGGAAAGTTTTGGGATGTAGATACAAATGAAGAAGGCATAAAATTCACAGATTATATATATATTGATTATTCGGAAAATATTGATGATATATTAGGCTATAGCACTTACGAGCATGATTATTCTGCTGTAGATTATAAAAAAGTCGAGAAATGGCTAGACGGGCAATTTACCATTTGGTCGGATAATGGGAGATCAGCTGGGAAAGTATCTACAAAAAAGAATACTTCTAAAAAAGGATTCTGGAACATTTTCTTTAAAAAATAATTTTTACTATATTATTTGTTCGTGATATACATCGCTAAAGTATCCCATAGGTTAAGTCACTTTTTATTATAGTTATGACTTGCTCTATCGTTTTGGGCTATAAAAAATCCACTGGCATTAGCTAGCGATTTTTTATAACTTCTCGACAAATATGCCTATAACTAGTAATGCACCAGTAAAGCGAGACGCTATCTAGTTACAATCTTAAAAACTAATGCAAGGCAAAACTTATATAGTTTCGCTTTTTTGGGAATATGATGGCTAATAAAAAGCCTCAGTGTAAATTTTATCTTCTTCGATGTGTATTGACTTTAAAATTTGCCACATATTACCGACGAATCCGATAGAACCGCAAACATAATAACAGGCTTCTTTTAAAGGAGGCGCGTATTTGCTAATTATATTTTTGTCAATTCGACTATTTTCGCTAATTATTAAATCATTTGTTGTTTCTTGAGTTATGCAATGAACAATTTTCAAATTTGAGTTATTTTTCATAAGCTCATTTAGGCTTTTTAAAAAAGTAATATCTTTTTTGGTTTTGTTACTATAAATCAGTGTTATCCTAGCATTACTGCCAGACCCCATTTTATTTTTAATGACGCTATAAAAAGGTGTTATGCCTATTCCGCCTGCTATCATAATGATGTCGTCTGTTGACGCATCGGGATAAAAGTTTCCGTATGGGCCGTCAAATACTGTCTTACTGCCTATAGGCATATCGATCATCGACGATGATATGTTACCACTTCTCTTTATTGTTAAACGGACTAGATTATCATTTGGGGTGCTAGATATTGTATAAGACTTACCATGCCCAAAAAATGATGGTGGCTTAACATCTACATATTGACCTGGAATAAAATCATAATTTAAATTATCAACAGGCTTAAACAATAACGAAATAACGTCGATTGTTTCTTGCTTTTTATCGACTAGGATAAATTCTCTTTTGTTATTTTGCATGTTCTAAATAATCCAATACAGCATTACGTAATGCTTTGTGTCCCAAGACTGAACAGTGAAATTTTCTATCAGGCAGGCCGCCTAAACGTTCGACAATCTGTTGTGGCTTTAAGTTTTGGGCAGTCTTTAAGTCCATGCCGCCGTTCTCGGTGGCCATTACAGACATCATAGAAGCTGATGCTATAGCCGAAGCACAACCGAATGTTCTCCATTTGCATTCTTTAATACGATTAGTTTTTTTATCTATTTTTATCCATACATGCATAACGTCGCCACATTCTGGGCTGCCAATAATTCCTATGCCATCTGCTGCATATTCAGACTCGTCAAACAAAATGTTTTTGGGCGAGAA
>Ga0194063_10000912_pt1 | contig 20179 bp, 19 predicted proteins | sample SepL3720m_MetaG_FD_155459 | JGI IMG/M metagenome (GOLD analysis project Ga0194063, IMG submission 155459) | Anoxic zone freshwater microbial communities from boreal shield lake in IISD Experimental Lakes Area, Ontario, Canada - Sep2016-L373-20m | ecosystem: Environmental > Aquatic > Freshwater...
ATGCTCAACCAGGTAACACCCTCGAAGAAAAACTCGACAATTATCTCAAGAGTCTCAGTGTTCTAGACAAAGCCACTCGTGCACAACTCCTAGCAGAGTATAAGGATAAGATAAACCCCAGTCTTAGAACAGACATTCCAACCACAGGGACAGACATAAATATGGCTGCCTTAGCAGCAGCAGATCAAAAAGCAATAGACGACGCAGCCATAGCCGCTGAAGCCGAAAAGATTAGAATTCAGACAGCATATACAGATATTACTTGCGGTGGCAAAATAAAATCTGGAGAAAAGTGTATTTCTGTTAGTCTAGATGGCAAGAGTGATGCTTATAGAATAGTTTCCCTTGATTTTAACGGCGATATCAGTCTAATCCAAACAACTGAAGGGAGCGGTGAGTATAATGAGTATGTTTTCGGGAGCAATCCAAGGATAGAACCAAACACCTCCTCATCCATATCTAACATCGATTATATAAACCAGTTAGATTATTCTGGAGAACGAGTAAGGGGAGGTGGCAGTTGGGCGAGTGCTGGCTGTGGCATTATGGCTGGGGCAATGGTGTTTTCTTTAACGACCGGCGAGTCCAATCCTTACGCTTACAATACTTTACTCGAACAGCATGGTGGAGTATCAAATCTAGGTACTGGTTGGTTTGACCAACACGAAAAAATATTAGAAGAAAATGGGTTCGAAGTGGTACCAGTATATGGTTCAACTGCTGAAAAAAAAGCTCAGATAGCCGAGTATGCCAAAGAAGGTATTCCTGTTTGGATTAGTGCTTATATAGATAATGGAAGCGGAGCTTGGATCGGTCATCACACCCTAGCTGTTGGCATAGATTCTGAGACAGGGAACATCATTTTGGACGATCCATACTACGGCGAAAATTATTCAATGCCCATCAGCAGATTTGACATAGACTGCTCAAAGTCAAATTGTGGTAATGGAACCCGTAATTGGATAATGAATGCAGTTATTCCACCAGAGATTCCACCGGAGATTCCACAATGAAAAAGTCATGGATTATCATTAGTATTTTTATATTTACGTTAGCAACATTTGGAGTTTTGTATCTGTTCAATTCTGTACAGCCTAGTAAGCACCCAGTTTCTACAGGGGGAGACAGACCACAACAAGTTCCAATCAGTACGATCACAGAGTCTGATGCAATGGAAAAACTATCTAAACTGCTACCACTAAAAACCACTAATTTTTCCATTGTTTTTGACTATAAAAAGGGAAAGTATCTTGTCACTAAAACAGATAGTGGTGTTGACCTACAATCAAAATTTGATAAATGGTACGAATCCTCCTCTTATAAAGCCATTCCTAAAACGCGATTTTTACTTATCAAATAAGAAAATCTATAAATTTGTGCGAATGTGCTATCCTATTCTTTAGCATATTCATTACGGAGGATTTTTTATGGCTACTGCATCCCATTTCAAAAGAGTACTTCTTAAACTAGGTGGCGAGTCACTCCTAGGTGATCGCGAATACGGCATCGACCCCAAAGCAGCACTTGAAGTCGCCAGGGAAATTAAGTCTATAAGCGATACGGGTACTCAGGTAGCTGTTTCTATCGGAGCTGGAAATATTTTTCGAGGGATCTCAGGTGCTGGAAACGGTATTGACCGTGCCACCGCCGACTATATGGGCATGTTAGCAACAGTTATGAACGCTCTAGCCCTCCAAGATGCAGTTGAAAAGATAGGAGTGCCCAGTCGCGTTCTTTCAGGACTCGAGATGCCCGCTGTCGCCGAGCCCTATATCCGCCGTCGAGCTATCCGCCACATGGAAAAAGGGAGAGTGGTTATTTTGGCGGGGGGATCAGGTAATCCTTATTTTACGACCGATACTTCAGCCGCTCTTCGAGCACTTGAAATGGGCTGTGAAGTCATCTTTAAAGCCACCAAAGTCGACGGAGTATACGACAAAGACCCCAACAAATATCCAGATGCCAAGAAATATCAAGAATTAGGCTTTATGGATGCCCTCAAAGAGCGCCTAGAAATCATGGATACCTCGGCATTCGCTCTCTGTATGGACAATAAATTGCCCATTATGGTCTTTAATTTCTTCGAAAAAGGCAACTCCAAGCGGGCAGTGATGGGGGAGAAGATCGGCACGATTGTAAAATAATTTGTAGGGGCGGACCCCTGTGTCCGACCGTGTGATTAAAGTGAGTTTTCGGATATATATCCGAGCGGATTCACCACTTTTTCGCCTGCGTGTACCTCAAAATGCAAGTGAGGTCCAGTAGTCCATCCGGTCATTCCCACGTTACCCAGGACTTGTCCTCGTTCCACTTTTTGTCCAGGCTTCACTTCGACGTCATCCATATGGGCATAGAGCGAAGAGACTGTTCCCTTGTGGGCAATCCGGACATAGTGGCCGTAGCCGACGAACATCCTGCCTACCTCAATAACCGTACCTTCTGCCATGGCTACGATCTTGGTTCCACGAGGAGCTCGGAGATCGATTCCAGGGTGCATACCCTGGAATGCCTGTGACATCCCGAGAGTCATCTCTAGGGGGAAACCGTATTCAGAATTAGTTGTCATCACGATCGGAGTCAAATTTTCACCCTTAGCCTGTTGAGCCATGTTGTAGTCGAAAGCATGAGTAGGGTAGGCCATGAGTGAGAGTCCCATCGCTAGTCCAGCAAACTGTACACCCACCATCCGGTGAGTTAGCTTCTTATTAAAGATTTTCCATCTGTACACTTGTTTTTTCATAATAGGGGTTAAATTGGCCCCTGAGCGAGAGATCCTACCAAATATCTAGGGGAAGTCAACAGTTATGGGGTTATTCTCCAGGCAGGAAATCGTAGAATCCAGAGGTGAACCAAGATATATATCAAAGTGTATCAAAACAGCACCAAAAATGGCCTATACGTCGTTCTCTGTATGCTGTAAGCTAGAGCTATGCAGAACTTTTCTATCAATGGTTTTGGTCGTATTGGACGCCTATCTACCAGGGTTTGGTGGCAATATCATCGCGATAGTTTAAATTTAGTTGCGATTAACACCTCTGGCTCGATGGATATCGAGGGTTGGGCTCATCTACTTAAATACGATACGACCTACGGCCTTTTTGCTGGCGAGATTAGTTATGAAAAATATCAATCAGCTAAAGACGCTACAAGCGACGATCCGCTCATCGGTTACCTGATCTTAGGCAAAACTACCAAAATCCCAGTTTTGGCTGAGCATGATCCTGCCAAAATTCCCTGGGGTAAATATCAGGTAGAGGTGGTCATCGAATCAACAGGCGCCTTCACTAGCGAAGAAAAAGCCAAGGCTCATTTAACGGGAGGCGCCAAGCAAGTTGTCATCTCCGCTCCAGCCAAGGGGGGAAATGTTCCCACTAGTGTCATCGGGGTCAACGAAGACAAGATTGTGGCCGCAGATCACCAAAATACTATCGCCGTCTTAAATAACGCCTCCTGTACTACCAATTGTGTCGCTCCTGTCGCCATGGTTATCCACGAGCGCCTAGGTATCGCCAAGGCGGCCATGACTACCATCCATAGCTACACTGACGACCAAAACCTCCAGGATGCCTCTCATCGAGACCTGAGACGCTCGAGGGCCGCCGCGCAGAACATCGTCCCGACTACCACCGGTGCCGCCATCGCCGCCACCGAGGCCATACCAGAGCTAAAGGGGTTATTTGATGGCATTTCCCTCAGAGTCCCGACGATTACTGGCTCGATCACCGATTTCGCATTCGTGGTCAAGCGCAAAACTACGGTCGAGGAAGTCAATAATTTCTTCAAGCAAGCTGTCTTGATGGACAACTTTGCGGGCATTTTAGCCGTCACCGATGAACCCATCGTTTCCTCTGATATTGTCGGCCGTCGCGAATCAGCCATCGTCGATCTCGCCCTAACCCAAGTCATAGACGGTGATCTCGTTAAAGTCTTCGCCTGGTATGACAATGAGTGGGGATACTCCAATCGCCTCGTCGAAACCGTTTCTGATATTGCCAATAACTAATTTTCTTGAGGCCGGGATGGGATTTGCACCCATGAACAAGGGATTTGCAGTCCCTGCCATTAGACTACTCTGGTACCCGGCCAAAGACTCATTAATTATAACAGAGCCCTGCCTTGTAAGCAGGGTTGCTTATTCATTGGCAGTCACGCGACTAGACTGCTAAACAAAGTATAGAAAAGAGTAGGGGAGTTGTCAATATTTATTGTGCGTAGCCAAAGATAGACTCTGATGCTACCATATAAACGTATGAAAAAGGTTTTATTAATCATATTTGCTTCAATTTTTCTTGGTGGTTGCACCGCCAAAGATTTGTTCGTCAAAGCTCCCGCTGGACTCGAAATTGCCACCATTCCTACCTCAACTGTTTTTATCAACGGCGATAACAAAGGTGAAACCCCCTATTCCGACAAAAATCTCAAACCAGGGTCATACACGGTCAAGTTAGTTCCAACTGGTTCTACTACCCTTTCTCCTTATGAAACCAAGCTAGAGCTCGTGTCCAAGGCTTCGACCATCATCTCTCGCACCTTTACTGAGTCAGAGATTGACTCATCAGGTTATACTCTTCAGCTCCAGGAGGATCCGGCCGGTCTGACTTACCTTTCCGTCATTTCTGATCCAGACAATGTCAACATTACGATCGACGACAAACCGAGCGGTTTTACCCCGCTCTCGAAATCACCTACCTCTCCCGGGTCTCATTCTCTACTTGTGACCTCACCAGGATTCCTCGAGCAATCTCTTTCGGTTAATACCGTCAAGGGTTACAACCTCATCGTTAATTTCAAATTAGCTAGCCAAACTATCACCTTAACCCCCTCTACGCCTTCCACTCCTTCCGCTTCAGTCGAACCTAGCGCTACGCCTTCCGCCGTGGCGTCATCATCTCTCCCCTCAGCTTCCGTTTCCCCAAGTACTGTATCTATGGCCAAGCCTTACGTTCTCATCGGCGAAACAGGTACTGGTTGGCTCAGAATTCGCAAAACTGACTCGGGAACTTCCGAAGAACTCGGCAAAGCCAACACTGGGGAAAAACTCAAGTATTTGGGTGAAAGCACCGATCTAGGTTGGCACAAAATCGAATTCGAAGGCGCCGTCGGTTGGGTCTCTGGCAAATACGTTACTTTAGTTAAATAAAGTAGAGGATCGTAATCACCATTACTCCCCAGATTCCGACTACAATGAGAAGAGGTTTGTCTGACATGATTACTTTGTGTGGACTTTCACCTTGGTTCTTCTCATAAATCAGTTGCATATATCTCATTACTCCAAAAATCACGATCGGCACTGTTGCCATCAACCACTTGTCTACTAGTAGTGTCCTGGGTAAAAGCGAAAATAGTTTGAGTACTTTCCCCTCTGCGGTAAACGCTGGATGAAGGAAAGAAAATAACGCATACGTCAGCCAAGTAGTATTTGCAAACATCGAGGTATACGCATCAAGTAGTGCTGGAGTGTAATGAACTAGAGTAGTACGTAAATTTTTTGGGTCAATTCCAGCTCCGTTAAGTAGTGTCATCTCACTTCTTCTTTTCCCAACCGCCAAAAATAGAGATGCCGAAACCACAGTCAGTAGAAACCATACGTCCATGTGTACGTTGATAATAAAGCTACCAGCATAAACCCTGAGTACAAATCCAGCCGCAATCACAAACACATCGAGTATCGCGACTTTCTTCCACCAGAGACTGTAACAAATATTCATCACAAAATATGCTCCCATCACCATAAAGAAAAAGGTCGATGTCATCAGGCCGAGGAAAAGTGAGACTCCGCCAAATATCAAAAACAAAAATATGGCCAACTCTATCGGAACTTTCCCACTTGCGATTGGTCGGTTTTTCTTAAATGGATGGAGCCGATCACTTTTTACGTCTACCAGGTCATTAAATACATAAATTGATGAAGATAACAAACAAAACAAAACAAAGGCCCAGACAACTTTACCAAAGTATCCTGGTACAAATAAGAAGCCAGAAAACACAATGGGAGCAAATACTGCAATATTTTTTATCCACTGAGTTATTCTGAGTGATTTGAAGATAGGAATAAGTTTATCCATAATAGTGCCCCTCCCACGCTAACTGCAATTAACAAGATTGTATAGACTTTCATTTGGCTATTCAATTGTAGTGCTATTGTCCCGAGAGTTGCCGTTACCAGCCAGTAAAACCCAGCCACCTGTCTTTTGCTCCAGCCTATCTTAAGTAGCTGATGATGTAGGTGATTTGTGTCGCCCCATACTGGCGACTTTCCTGCCGCGATTCTTCTACCGATTACATAAACTACATCCATCAGTGGTACTCCAAGCACTATAAGTGCCGTAGCCACTTTAGCTCCAGATAGTATCGACAATACCGCCAGAAAATATCCAGCTAGTGCACCCCCTCCCCAACCAGGCATAATTTTTTGTGGATAAATATTAAATACGAGTAATCCGGCATAAGCTCCCGCCAGTGCAAAAGATAAATAGACACTTGGCCAGGCAGAAGGGTCACCCGCAAATCTTAAAGACAATATCCCCATCACGATGGCCGCTATTAAAGTTACGCCCGGCAGTTGTCCATCAAGTCCCTTAGCTCCCATGTTTACAAAGTTCATCCCCCACACGATCCATAGGATGGTCATACTCCCTGTTATCAGCTCTGTATTAAATTGAATAACTCCGGCGCCGAGTGGGTTACTAATATAACCAATAAATGTCCCCGAAGCCACCACAATCAGTGCCGCCACAATCCCTAGAATAAGTCGTACGTATGGTGAAATATCTAGAACATCATCCATTATCCCGGTCACTGCAATGATTAGTGCGCCAGCAAAAATCCCGGCTATTTGTTGATCAATTTTTATAAAAGATAAAGTAGCAAATAATAGTGCCAAAAATATTGGAATTCCACCCCCTCTTGGTACTGCCGTCGTATGGATGTGTTTGGGGTGTTGTTTCTTTGTTGATCTATCTACGAGCCCCAGTGATTTGTATATTAAAATCGTTATGTAAGTGACTGAAAGGGAAATAATAAATGACAAAATAAATGGGGAAATTGCTAGTTGTGGAATCATAGAATGAGTGATTGAATAATCCCCAGTAGCGACACGAGCATCATCGAGGCAATGATCGCCGTTGAAACACTAAGCACTTGGGGAAGTAGTGGAGATAATTTTGCCGAAATTCTTCCCAGAAATAGGTTGAGCGCTAAACACAAAATTGCTGTAAGTGGCAATATGTAGAGCATTATTCTTGGTGCCAGTCTTGCCTCGCCCCATGGTAAAGTAAAAAACAAAGGTACGTTTATGGGAAACTTGCCGTAAAGTACGACAATTATCAAAATCATAAATATACACAGCGACAAAGCAATCAAATAACTAGTTCTACCGAACTTGTCGGGGACGAGTATCTCCGCAGTTTCGCGGATACTAAATGTCTGTTTATTTTTTATCATGATGAGCTATGGGAGCTTTAAATATATCTGAGTATTGTAAATCTGTTTTGCCAGAATATATCTAGTTTCAATTAGCGAAGTCATTTCTGGGAATTCACCAGAACCCGGTAAAACAATGATATATTTCGGTTTATTGCTATACAAATTTTCCATCACATAATCATATTTTTTCAAATCATGAACATGGAAACTGACAATATATTTACCACCGGTAGGTAGTCTATTTGTTAAATTATAAACAGTAGCATCAGTTCCCCAAACATAAATTTGATCTTCTGGACTCAGTCTCTCATTTAAATACTTTGCTATGGCATAATTTCGTGGGGCATTATCAAAACGCGTTAAGTATTCATCCCAGGTGATCTTCTTAGTGACATATTCCCAATATGTTTTATATACCGAGATAGTCGGGTATCCCCAGAACTTAATTTGTATTTCTACGAGTATCGACGTGCCGGCGATGACCGCAATTAAGATCCAGGCCCCAATGCTTTCTGCGACAAATATGAAGGGTAATAGTAAAGCCGCTGGAGCCGCCACCTCTTGTAAATAGTGAGGGTAAGGGCGTGCCGACAGTAGTGAGCCAAACAACGAAAATCCAAACCACAAAGCCGCAAATACTAGTGATTTATCTAGCTTTTTTCTTCCTAGATATAGCCCGACGGCAAATAGACCAAGCCCGATACCTCTGACGAGCAATCCGCTTTTAAATGGGTTAAAAGTATAAGTACTGGTCGACCAGGAAGATACATATCCTAAATTAACCGTCAAAACTGTCGCCAAATAGTCAGGTCCAGTTCCCTTTAGGTAGTAATATACGAATGTTAAAGCAAGAGGCGCGACAAATGCGACGAAATATGCCAGGAATGACCAGGATAACAAAGCGTGAAATCCTTCTTTTAAAGTATTTTTTCTAAAAGCGAAAAAGAACAGGCCGATGGCCACCATGTCAGCCGCCACAGGTATCTTAAACAACCAGCCAATTCCCCCCAGTAGTCCAGCGATTAAGAACTTTTCCCACTCTGTAGTTTTTGCGTTCCACAAAATTACTGCCGCCGCTGTCACTGGTATCATCATGAGTAGTTCTGCGTTGACCGTCAGACCTTCAAATAGAGGTAGGGTAGTGATCAGTACGAATATTAGTGAGGATAGGTAAGCCAATTTTGGTCTCGAGCTGGCCCAAATCAACCTAGCTAATTTCCAAAACAGTATTGTGTGTATCACCATGAGTCCAGTCAGTAGACCTCTAAAGGCAAACATCGTCGGCGCTATCCCGGCCATGATATAGATCAATGGTGGTTTGTGGTCAAACATAGCTTTATATAGTGGTACCCCACTACTCCAAGCCCGTCCCATCACAAAGTAAATCTCTTCGTCACCATAATAATGAGGCATGATTAAACTAGGTAACCTTAGGAGTAGGACTAAGATGATCAAGAAAATAATCCATTCGTACTTATTGCACCATCTATGTAAATTACCGAGCAATTTAAACATAAAACCATTCTACAATATTTTTTGCGGCGTGACCTTTTCTGTCACCTTGTATTCGATATATTTCCCAAGCATTAGTCTCGTATGAGCATCAATTCCTGGTATGGCGGTGAAAAATAATCCAACAATGGGCAGGGTTACAAACTCCAGAGCTTCAAATACGAAGCTAAGCACAGGGATCCGACGGCCTTCGCGACTAGGCCTAATCTTATTGTTTAGGATAATCATCACCAGTAAAGCCAGCAAACACAAAGTCAAAATACCAGAGGTTACCTGGGGGAGTGTCTTGCCGATTATGGTCCTCGAAAAATCCTCATTAAGGAACGGGGGGAGCAGTGCTCCGATTGTGATCGCGAACCAATTTACTGGCCATAAGAAATGATCTTCCAGCACCCTAAATACTCGAATGGTCTTTTCCCAAAAAGGAATCGTATCAGCCATCACCCATCTCGATACGATATAAGGGGTATCAGACACTCCCCAAGCCCATCTTTTTACCTGCTCATATTGGTTAGTAAAGGTATTCCACACGCCCTCTGCCTCCGCCGCATCAGCCATAATGGGCAGGAAGATTGGTTCTACACTCACTTTTCCGTCCAGGGCAAAAAAAGCTTTAAAGAATAGTCTCCAGTCTTCTGGGATTACATCAGTATCCCAGTATCCGATTGCATCGATCATCTTGAGACTCGCTGTATAAGTCGAAAAATTAATTAGACGATCTTTTCTGGCCAAGGTAGCCAGTGACATAATGGTAGCCGAAGAAGAGAAAACTCTTACAAGTAAGGGGACTTTCCAGATATTATTATAAAACATTAATATTCCTTGCCAGATTGTGGTGTAGCGAGCTGGGCTATCCAAGAAGTTATAAGTTAAACAAGCAAAGTACGATGGGTGCAAGAGGGCATCAGCATCTTCGCTCGTAATCGTCACAAAATCGATATTAACTTTGTCTTGATCAACCAAAAATCTCTTGGCTTCTTTTGCTCCCCAAGAAGTATTTGATGATTTACCCTTTACTTCGCCAGGCAAATCAGGGTGGTAAGTCACCCACACATGACCAAAAGTACTTTGATAGATCTTTAGTAGCTCATCAGCTTTTTCTCTAGCAGGATCTCCTTCTCTATCTTCAAAGCTGAGCATGATATGGATATTTTTCAGGGGGAAAGTCTGCTCTTTTAGTTTATCTAGCGTACGCTTGAGGGTTGGCAACGGTTCTTTGTAGGTAGGCACAACGATAATATGTTGGACTTTTTTCCAGTCGGGGAAATTAACCACGTCACCCATCCAGTCATAAACCTGAAAAGTTTTCAGCTTAAAATACCCAAGTACCGCCATAAAAGCTGTCGTCATCGAGCGATAGAACCAGTACACCGAGAAAGCGATGATGTAGTAGGCCACCACGTTGGGGATTACAAATGATCCCCAGACAGGAAACAATATGAGAAACCACGAAACTGTCCCAGGCAGTATTTCTAAAAATCTTTTAGTGCGGATCGGATGACGCTTCATCCATTTTCTGAGGTTTTTCATTGAGACTATTATAATTGAAATAACGTTTTTACGTTGGCAGTTGTCATTTCTTCGATTTCCGCCAGTTTTTGACCTCTTAATTCTGCAATTATCTCTGCAAGCAGTTTCACATTTGCCGGCTCATTGCGATTGTTTTCTGGTTCCGAACTTTCTGGCCCCGAGTTCGGAATCTTTGCGATTCTCGGTATCATGAATGGACTATCGGTTTCTAGAAGCAATCTCTCGTCTAGGACTAGTCTTACCATTCGGGCCACTCTTTTGCTCCAAGTAATATTCCCACAAAAACTCACATAAAAACCAGATTCTAGTACGAGTCGCAAGGCATCCTCATCTAATGAAAAACAATGGAATTGTCCTCTTGGCATCTTTTTCAGCGATTTTAGTACTTCCCACGTCTCAGTAAATGAGTTTCGCGTATGGATAATAACTGGCAAATCTAGTTCCAGTGCTACCTCACATTGTGTTTTAAATAGTAGCTGTTGCTCACCCATATGAGTCTTTAGTTCTTCTGTGCTAGCATCAGTGCCAATCTCTCCGATCGCGACCACCTGGGTCCCTAGTTCCGATCTTAAAGCGGTCTGCAGCGCAGCGAAAGATAGATCGGAACTTTTATGATTCAATAGTTCCTCTGGATGTACGCCCGCGGCGGCATAGATTATTCCTGGGTATTTACTTGCTAGCTCTATTGCTTTTTTACTACTTTCTAAATCAGTCCCAGGCACGATCATTTTCTCTACTCCTGCACTTTTTGCTCTCACTAAAACGTCCGCTAAGTCTTGACTAAAATCCTCGAACCAAAGGTGAGCATGTGTATCAACTAACATAATTTGAATCCTTGGCTTCGACCATATTGTATGAACCCACTATAGTCCAGTTCAGCTTGGTCAATTGTTGATCCGGCAAAACTAGTACCGTCAATCTCAGCTCCATTAAATTTTGTTTTTATTAACTTGCATCTATCAAAAAACGATCTCGTTAGTTTTGCATTTTGAAAGTCTATCTCACTTAGATTACATTGCTCAAAAACGGACGAAACCAATGATGCCTTAGTAAATACGCAACTTTTGATAGTTTTTATGTGGAATACAGTATTGTCTAGTACCGCATCAGCAAAATTACACTTAATAAATACGACTGATTTAAAATCGAGATTACTGAGCTTAGACCCGGAGAAGCTACAATTATCAAAAGAGGTGGACTCAAAATTGACTCCGGTAAAGTCACAATTTTCAAAATCACACTTGGTAAAAGAGGTAAACTTAAGATTTGCGAGTGCGAATTTGCATGAAATCAATTTAGAATTGGTTATTTGCTCACCTTTGATTTCATCACCACTAAATAGTTTGTCTCGGTAATTCATAAGTTATGATAATCGAGGAAACATAGGTTCGCTTTTGGATATATTTTCTTGGTTATATTGGTTTAGAATCTTGCTCGCCGTTCCAGGTAGAAATGGTTGTAAATCAACCGCAATTTGTCGAATTTCATCTACTAGTTTAATTAGTGCGACTTCTCGTTCATTGTCTTTGAGTTCCCATACTCGATTTAGTGATACAAATTGATCAGCTGACTTAATTTTCTCCCAAATACTGGCCATCGCGGTATCAAATCTATATTCAGACAGCGCCTCAACCACTTCCGCACTAATTTGAGAATTTGAGAATTTATGACTTGAAAATTGAATGCCTACCGCCATAGCGGCGACTCTGGCCACTAGATTGCCCAGTCCATTCTGCAAATCAGACTTATATATTTCCTCCATCCTAGTCCACGAAAAGTCTCCATCTCCGTAGGCTGGGATTTCTCTCAGTAGGTAGTAGCGGAAAGCATCAACTCCATATTTTTTTACCACTTCATTTGGGTGAATTGCATTCCCCAGTGACTTGCCAATTTTATTTCCTTCTACTGTCACATATCCATGTACGAACTCGCAGGTTGGTAGGGGGAGTTTAGCTGAGAGCAACATCCCTATCCAGTACAAAGCATGGAATTTTACGATTCCCTTACCTATTACGTGGATTCTTTCAGTCTCCTCACTATCCCAAAATTTCTTGTATTGCTCACCATTACCTGCATAATCAAGTGCAGTTATGTAGTTAGAAAGGGCATCTACCCATACATACATAACCTGAGAATCATCTCCGGGAACGCTGACTCCCCAGTTGCGAGCTCGCTCTCGGCTACGCGAGATCGAAAAGTCTTTAAGACCCTCACGCAAAAATCCGAGTACTTCATTTTTGCGCTTACTTGGTACTATTTTTATCTCATCATTTGCAATCAGATTCTCTATTTGACTTTGGTAATTGGACAACTTGAAAAAGTAGTTTTTCTCACTCACTATTTCAGGCTTTGTTTTGTGTTCAGGGCACAACCCTTCAACCAAGTCTTTATCGGTTTTAAATTCTTCACAGCCTATGCAATACATACCTTCGTACGTATCCTGGTAAATATCGAGAGGGTTCATCGCTGTCCAGAACTTTTGTGCTCCCTTTATATGGCGTTCTTCAGTTGTGCGGATAAAATCATCAAAACTCAGGTCGAGTACTTCATGTAGTTTTTTAAATTCAGCGGTTTTTGAATCGATATACTCTATAGTCGACATCTTGGCTTTTTCTGCCGCCAACACATTTTTTAGCGCGTTCTCATCAGTTCCAGTCAAAGCAAAAACATTTTCCTGGCCATATTTGATCCGGTAATACCTCGCCATCACATCTGTCTGGACATATTCAAGACTATGTCCGATATGGGGGTCACCGTTTACGTAAGGGATAGCTGTGCTTATTAAAACATTCTTTGTCATGTAGCCATTTTACTTCATTAGCTTCTCTAGCGCACGCGACAGCCTTATACTCCAAACATCAGCCCACTCTTCAGCCTTGACTTTGGCTAGTGCCATCTGGATGCCCTTTTTATTCATATTTTCTGCAACTGAAGCTATTGTGGCAGTTGAGACTTTTAGTACATCCTTTATATGTTCATAGGACTGTCTTTTATCCAAAAATACTGCAATCGCTAGTCTTTTTGCCACTGCTGATAACTCATTTTCAGTCATCAGTGCTTTTAAGGTAATCTCTACGTCCACTTCGTTTTTTGCGTCCCCTAAAACTTGATACAAAATTTTGTATACTTGCGACTCAATCTTTTTGTTCATTGGCTGGGTGGATTTTTTCATACCTATGATAGGTATACATGCTTTCCATTACTAAAGTCAATAGGATTACGCCAGCTAATCCCCAGTGCATTAATCGCAAGATTATCAAAATTAGGCTCCCGATGACTGTAGATGCAAACATTAAACTAATCATCGCTGATTTAAATATTAAAGCCAAGCTATACCACAAGGCAATTAATAAAAGTATTAAAAGTGGCAAATATAATCCAGGAACAATAATATCTCTAATTAATTCCGGCTCTACAAACAGAATAATTGCCGCTACTCCTCCCCACAATAACGTCAAACTCAGTATTCTTGGTATCCATTTCATAATGTGACTATAATAGCAGTATGGAAGTCACTACCCTAACTCTGCTCATTGTTTTGTTTCTCGTTGGTTTCATGCTACTAGTACTCAAGTTATTTCGCGATGACCTCAAGTCACTCAGATCATCTGTCGATCTCACCAAAGATACTATCAACTCGAGTTTGGCAGGAAACACCAAGGATATCAACGATCGTCTAATCCGGGCCACTGAAGTAATCGGAGACCTCAAGCGCGAGGCCGGAGCCTTTTCCGAAGTTAGTCGTAGCATGAAAGATCTTCAGGATTATCTTCGTTCACCAAAGCTACGCGGTAATATCGGGGAAATGGTATTAAAAGATCTGATCTCACAAATGTTCCCGGTGAGCTCTTATGAGCTACAGCATACCTTCAAATCAGGTAGCATTGTCGATGCCATCATCAAGACTGACGCTGGACTTCTCCCTATCGATTCCAAGTTCCCTATGGAAAATTTCCAGAAACTTATGTCTACTACTTCACCCAATGATCAAGAATCGCTCAGGAGATCATTCTCCCGTGATATCCGCGCTCATGTAACAGCTATTAGTAAAAAATACATTTTGCCAGAAGAAAATACTCTTGATTTTGCACTTATGTATATACCTTCCGAATCGGTTTATTACGAAGTCGCCAGTTCAGACGAACTCATGGATTTTGCTAGACAGAATCGGGTTTATCCTGTTTCTCCCAATACTTTATATGCCGCCCTTCAAACCATCCTCTTGTCTTTTGAAGGCAAGAAGATTGAGCAAAAAGCTAAAGAGGTGTTCAAGCTGATGCGCGGCATTCAAAAAGATTTTGTTAAGACTAGTGACAGTATGATGACACTAGGTGGGCATCTCACCAATGCATACAACAAATTTTCTGATGTTCAAACTCAGTTCAATACCATCGGCCAAAAGCTTTCCTCTACTCGCCAGTTAACCGGTGATTCAGACAACGAAAAATTATTGCCATGACCAAAACTACTCAAGAATTTCGCTCAGCCTATCAGGCATTAAATGAAGAGCAAAAACTCGCCGTCGACACCATCGATGGTCCAGTCATGCTCGTAGCTGGCCCAGGTACTGGCAAAACTCAAACTCTAGCCCTTCGCATCGCTAATATTTTGCAAAAAACCGATACTCCTGCCTCATCCATCCTGGCTCTTACTTTTACCGAGTCAGGGGCTCGTGCGATGCGTTCGAGACTCTCTAGCATTATTGGTAGTGAGGCATATTATGCCAATATCTCTACCTTTCACGCTTTTTGTATCGAAGTAATGGGTGATAACCCAGATTATTTTACGCTTAATCCAAGTTCCGAACCGCTTTCCGAGCTAGAAAAACTCAAAATTGTATATCGCATTCTCGATGCTACACCTCTCAAATGTTTGCGTCCGATCGGTGCTCCACGTCACTATGTCGGTGCGATCTTGTCTGCTATTAGTGATCTCAAGCGCGAGGGGATAAGTGTCACAAAATTTGAAGAATTATTGCAATTAGAAGCAGATTTTTTGGAATCTGACGACGGTCAGTCTTTAAAAAAAGTTGAATATACGAAGAGAGTTCACAATCTAGCCAAAAACCAGGAATTGAGCATCATATATTCCAAGTATCAAATGGAAATCAAGCAGTTAGACAGCTTCGATTTCGAAGATATGATTACGACTGTGACGGATGCCTTCAAAACCAATGAGGACTTGCTTCGTTCATGTCAGGAGAAATATCTCTACATCTTAGTAGACGAATATCAAGACACCAATTCCGCACAAAACGATCTTCTTTTATCCTTAGCCAGTTACTGGGGTGACAAAGCCAACATTTTTGTTACCGGTGATCCCGACCAAAGTATCATGCGTTTCCAAGGTGCTTCCATAGAAAACCAACTTTCATTTATCAAAGTCTATCCGCGTGCTACTGTCATCACTCTTAAACAAAATTATCGTAGCACTCAAACCATTCTCGATGTAGCCGATTCGCTCATAAGTCACAATAATTTGCGCATCAATGATGTTGTTCCAGGTATTGATGCCCATCTGATTTCCCAGAAAGGTAAAGGGGCAAAGATTGGAATTGGCGAACTTTCTGGTAGTACCGCTGAAACGATATTTATTGCCGAAGATATCAAAAACAAACTTCAAAATGGAGTTAGTCCCTCAGATATTGCAATTATTTATCATACCAACAAAGAATCAACAATCATCGCTAGTGCCTTGGTCAAATATGGTTTAGATTATTCAGTCCAAGGTGGCGCCAATATTCTCACCGATCCAACAGTTAGAAACTTACTAAAAATTTTCAATGTAATTTACGAAATGCGCGATAGCAACGATGACGAGGATCTTTTCACCATTCTTCATTACGACATCTTTCACATCGACTCTCTCGACATTTTGCGTCTTTCTCGTTTAGCTGGAGTTAGGCGGCTCAATTTATTTGATATCTTATCAAACAGAGAGTTGCTCGACTCTTTAGAACTCACTACTCGCGACCAACTGGGCTCTGCTTTTACTGCCCTTACCACTTGGCAATCCCTAGATGCCAATTCTACCTTTAGTGAATTTTTTGAAAAAGTTCTCAATGATTCTGGTTATCTAACTTGGGTATTAAATCAAAAGGATGCTCATCACCGCTTGGCAAGAGTTAATACATTATTTGACGAAGTTAAGCGCATGAATCGTGCGGATCACAACTTGGATCTCAAAGGTTTTATTGAGAACTTAATAGTCATGGAAGAAAACAATATCCGCCTAGAAGAATCAGTTTATGGAGTCAGCCGTGATGCTATTACTCTCACCACAGCTCACAAAAGCAAGGGTCTAGAGTGGGAACACGTCTATATCTATCGGACAATAGACAAGAGCTGGGGCAACAATAAAAAAGCCGAAAAACTCACCCTCCCCGAAGGAGTTCTCAAAAATGTCAAGCTGTCTGATAAAGAAAAAAACGAAGACGAACGTCGACTGTTTTATGTCGCCGCCACCCGCGCCAAATCATCCCTTACCATTACCTATGCTAATGAATATTCTAGCTTTGGCGGTTCGCGAGAAGCCATTCCCAGTATGTTTATCTCTGAATTAGGTGACAGTGATATCTGTAAGTTGGATGTGCAAAATATCGAAGCAGAGGCACACCAACATCTAGAAACTCTCCTGACCGATGAAGGAATAATCAGTTGCTCAAAGGCCGAAGAAGCCTTTTTGCTAGACTTAGCCACGAACTTTAAGCTTTCTGCCACCTCACTTAACTCCTATCTCTCTTGTGCCTACAAATTTAAATTAGACAAATTGCTGAGAGTTCCGCATGCAAAAAAATCACATCTTGCTTTCGGCACTGCCATCCACTCTGCTCTAGAGCAGTATTACAAAAAGTTTAAAGATGATAGTTTGGCTCCTAGCAAAGATTACTTACTTTCCGAGTTTAATCGTGCTTTAGACACTGCCATTATTACCAAAGAAGATTTTGCGATTTATAAAGAAAAAGGTATCAGGGTACTTTCAACCTATTTTGATTTCAATCAATCTAGTTTTAAACTTCCTCTCGCCACGGAAAAAAATATCTCAGCCATGATTGGCGATATCGCGATATCTGGCAAACTCGATCGTCTTGACTGGGCTAGTAGGGAAGACAAAGCTGTACGGGTGATTGACTACAAAACGGGTAAGGGGAAGACGATGGGGGAGATCGAAGGCACCACCCAAAATAGCGACGGCGATCTCCTGCGTCAGCTCGAGTTTTACAAACTTCTCATCGATTCTGATCCAGGTTCAAATTATAAATTTGGCGAGGCCATCTTGGATTTTGTAGAAGAACCAGAGGCTAAAGGCAAAGATGGACAGCGTCATATTTTAGTCAGTGATGAACAAGTATCATCACTCAAGGAGCAAATTGTCGAGACCATGACCCATGTTCGCGCACTCCATTTCCCTCGCACGTCAGATTTGCGCAAATGTGAGAAGTGTTACTTTAGAGACCACTGTCACCCAAATGGGTTACCAGTGGCTCAATAGACACTAGTGTCATAATAAGTATATGTCAGTTTCAAAAGAAGAATTAGTTTACGAAAATGACGAAAACTTAGTTATCGCTACAGCCAGTGGTGTAAATCGCCGTACTACGACGACGAGTAAGCCTATTATCCCCAATGGTCCAGAAAGCAAAGGGGGCAAACGAACTGGTTGGTATATTACATTTGATGAACAAGGGGAATCTGATCCTATCTATATTGAGTCGGCCGGCGAATTGGCAAATTTACCCTCCAACGCACTCCTTGCGCAGGAATACCTCAATCTTTTAAGAGCAGAAAATCCAACTTTAGCCGCGGAGCTAGAAAGCATGCTTACAGTTCCTCAACGTCATACCGCTCATCATACTCAAGGAGCTGATGTCGGATCACGAGTTAAAGAAATATTTCGGGCAGGCAAACTATCTCACCTCTCCTATCAAGACTCACAGATAGGAGATGGCATTAGAGTTTCACCAGTTACTCATCGAGCCCAAAATCCTACCAAAGTTACTGGTAAAGATGGCATTAAATGGTAAACAGTATCTGTCACTCACAGCGGTGCAGTCACTTGCTAACTTCCTTGACGCTCATGCTGGCCACATGCCCCGCACCATGCTCCGCTACGCTATCGAAAAGCTATCGCCTGTTCAGCGCCATCACTATTTGTTGCGGAAAAACACATAATTTCACAAAACTTTTCGACAATTTTCTTGTATCAACAATCAGGTATTTGTGATTTAATTAAGCTGTTATATAAATACAAATAGAGGAAATCATATGCCTGCCAAAAAGAAATCAAAAAAACCCTTAGTCAGCAAAAAAGTTCAAGAAGAATTCAAGGTAGAAGGCAAAAAGGTTGTGAGTCGTGTCAAAGCTTTGATTAAAGAAGGCAATGTCCGCAAAATCACCGTCAAAGACAATAAAGGCAAGATTATTCTTTCCCTCCCTGTGACTGCCGGAGTTATCGGCGCCATCTTGCTCCCACCTCTTATCGTCGTAGGTGCTATTGCCGCCCTCATTACCGAGTGCACAATCACAGTCCAAAGAGAAAAATAATATTTAATTTAAGATTCTTGAACGGAGGTGAATCGTCATATGCTAAGGAAAATATTACACAAGCTCATGGGTAAAAAATCCGACTGTTGTTGTGGAGAGTGTAAACCAAAATCAGCCATGAAAAAAGTTGTCAAGAAAACTACCAAAAAAGTAGCCAAAAAGAAAAAATAAATAATCGCTCGTGACTAATCTATTCCTGCCCCAAGTCACGAGCTTTTTGTACCCATTGGAGAATTTGAGAATTTATGATTTGAGAATTCGCAAAAGTTTCCATCTCAAATTTTCGACTATTCGGTAAATCTTATACAAAGCAGGCATCGCTACATAATCCCAAGTTCCGATATATTCTACGTGTCTGGCACCATATCCCGATTTAAAGGTATGGAACCCGTACCAAGGATCATTTGGGTCAGCATCAGGTCCTAGTGCCCCCCACATATCTAGGTAAACACAATTCCACTTTTTCGCTAGCTTGATCGCTTCCCACATCACTAGGTTATTTGCCATCACTTCACGGTGCTCGCGGGTGCTAGCTCCATATGGGTAATAAAGCGTGTCACCAAATTTGAATAATATCCAAGTAGTAATTATTTGTCCTTCGTATCGTGCTACGAGTAGGTGCGCGATCCCAGCCGTATGTAGTACTTTCCACATTTTCTCTTGATATTCTTTTCCGTGAGCGTAGAAACCCTGTCTTTTCGTAGTCTCCTGTGTCAGCTGTAGATATCTCTCAAAAGCTTCACTAGAGTCATCTATCTCGACACTAACTCCCTTTTTTTCTGCGACTTTGATATTGTAACGGGTCTTTTGTTTAAAACTCGCAAGTAGCTCTTCTTCTTTTGGAGTTACATCCAAGACGAAGTTATATTTCGTAAACATAGGCCTACCAGAAACAAACCCCCATTTTCGCATTTGAGAATTGGAGAATTTATGATTTGTGATTTCAATTTTTGGTTCGCATTTAATAAATAAGCAATGATTTTCTTTTGCTACTCTCGCCAATATCTGTGCTTGTCTTTCATCTGGCATTGGACCTTTGGGCGCATAGCCAATATTCCATGGAGTATATGGTATCTGGTGGATAGTAATCTGCAAATCATCTTCGCGTACTACTTTTATGCCTGTAAGTTTGCGGAACTCTCCCCATTCTGAGCTCTGTAGTGGATGTT
>Ga0194063_10000913_pt1 | contig 20168 bp, 13 predicted proteins | sample SepL3720m_MetaG_FD_155459 | JGI IMG/M metagenome (GOLD analysis project Ga0194063, IMG submission 155459) | Anoxic zone freshwater microbial communities from boreal shield lake in IISD Experimental Lakes Area, Ontario, Canada - Sep2016-L373-20m | ecosystem: Environmental > Aquatic > Freshwater...
CATATGAACTCTTATGTTAGCGCCATTACCCTCCAGAGGGGGAGATTGTACATCCTTAGTAATTAATGATTATTAATGTATCTTGCCGAAGTTTAGCATTAAAACTGCAAAGGCGATAATGCATAATACTATAAGGTATGAGAAAGGGTTTGCAAAATTTAAGGTCCAACCCATCCACTGATTTCTTTTGGATAAAATATATCGTGGGTCTTTGGGGTTAAAGTAAAAGATTCCCCATTTATAATTATCAGGATTATTTCTCATTCTGTCAAGTTCGTCCTGTTCAAATTGTGTTTTCATACATAAGAATTATAATTGGATATTTAATTCTTTTACGGAAAATCTTTTAAAGCAGTTTCGAGGTCGTGAACCGGTTTTAAAGAAATCTCGGTACCGCTTTCACCCTTGGCAGAATAATCAAACGGGTTATCAAGGTCTTTGATTAATAAAAACATATAAGATATTAAGAAGGTAACAAGTAATGTAAAGAAAAGTGAAGAGTAAAATGAACCGATTTCTATGATTAACATACCAAATGCGATTAAAAGACCCATAACCTGTACGATTGCATAAGCGGAACTAACAAAATCAGTGTCTCTTATTGTGTCAATTCTTAGAATCATCTTTCTTATGCTGCTCTGTTCGGTTTTCATTTTAATAATATAGTTAGGCTGAATGCCCTCTTTATCGAGTTCAACAAAAAAGTCGTTCATCATACTAACTTTATTCAGAATGGAAATTGTTCTTTCCTTTTTGTAAAACCAATCCATCAATGAATTAAGAAACGATTTTTGAAATTCGATAAATTTAAGAGCTGTATCAGAATTTTTACCTTTATATATAGTGTAGGTATCGTCAAGCAATGATTTCATAGTTGCCGAAAGTTCGCTGGGAAGTTTTTCGCTTTCTTTATAATCGGAAAGCACACCACTGATAAGAAATCCTATGAGGAATATGGTACCTGCAACTAAACTTGTGAAAATGGCATTTAACTCCATTACTTCATATCCAAACTTATGAGCAAGAAACTTTAATACTGCAATTAAAATAAGTAAAGGCATTATCTTGAATGCTATGGACCATTTCACCCATATTTGATTTTTGGTTTTACTGATTATTCCTTTTGATTCCATTTGTATGCAAATTAAGATCTTAATTTATTGTAAAAATAGTTAATTCGGATTTTAATATCAAAGACATACTAAATACACAGTAATGATAATATGGAACTAATTGGAATGAAAAGTGTATTAATTATTAACACTTAAGATAAATCAGAATTATCAGATGAGAGAAATATTAGTTGTAATACTTATTGCGTTGAGCAGTTTGAGTTTTGCGAATATGGCATCGCCTTACAGGGACGGGACGAAGGTTGCCAATGCTTTTACGAGCAGTGAAATTGATATACTGAAGGAAAGAATAAATGTCACTCTGAATAAGGAAAGTGCTACTGCCAATTACGTTGTGGAATACTTTATCAGGACTGATAAAGACGGTAAGCAGATACCGCTGCTGTTTTATGCAATGGAGTATAAGGGTGATTTTAAAGTATGGGTGGATGGGAAAGAGGTATCGGTTCAGAAGATTCCTGATGATTATACAGGAAAGACATTTGAAGGGTTTTCAAAGTCGTTTAACAATAAGGATATAGACAAAGCTGAAGTTTCGATAAAGTGGAGAGATAATTCAAGCATAATATACAAGTTATGGGATTTGAAGTACTTTGAAGTTGATTTAAGTAAAGGTGAGCATACTATAAAAGTTGAATATACAGCAAACGTTTGGGAGAACAGGTCGAAATGGGTGAAGGAATACGGATACAGGTATTCACTCTCCCCTGCCAGGAACTGGAAGAGTTTCGGAACGCTTGAGATAACAGTTGATGCAAGAGGGATTGGCGAAGAATTGAAAACTAACCTTGGGAAACAGGAAAGCGGAAAGCAGGATTCGGCAGTATGGAAGTTTGATAAGTTACCCGGCGATTATTTTGAAATAACTTATGTACCGAAAATTAGTTCGATGGCTGAATTTCTGATACGCGTAGAACCATTTGGACTGGCAGCAATAATAGGTCTGTTTTTATGGATTATTCATTTGTTTCTGATGTGGAGATACAGGCGAGGAAATCCAGAAAAAAGATTCTCGTGGGTAATGATTGTAGGCAGTCTGGTGGTTCCTGCAATAATACTATTTTACTATGTTTATTCTTTTGATATAATAGATAGTGCGATAGGTTTACATGCGAGCAGGTATCACGGGTATAATTTTCTGGTGGTATTTATATATCCTGTACTAATGCCTGTTTATCTGATAGTTATGTGGGTATTGGACAGGATGATGAAGAAAAGGGTTGAAAAGCTAACGAATATTTAGAGCTTATAGAAAATACGCGCAAAATGAGAAAGAAAAGATTGGAACGCGGATGACGCGGAAAGAACGGATTATCGCCGATAGAGATTTTTCAGGGTTAGAGATAAAAATAAATATAGTTACTTAGAAGAATAGAAAAAGAACTTCTCGCACGAAATTCACGAAATACACGAAATTCACGAAATATAGATAAGAAATTTATGTTGTAATATTCTTATTTAGCAGCTTATAAATGACCGATAAGTGACACCTCGACTTCCCAATAAATGAGAAAGGCTCTTTTACAATAAGCAGCGCAAAAGAATGGGGTTTTACGCAGATTCATTGACTTGTTATTCAACGATAAAATGAGTAAAATTGAGGTTTATTTTAAATTTTAAAAGGAATTATGAAGAGCCAAAAAACATTATTTTTGTTGCTAGTTATTTCTATTATCTCATCTGTTTTTTTCATAACAGGATGTAATAAAAAGAATAAAACTGTAGTTGCAGATATCGGCAATGAGAAAATTTACGTGTATCAGTTCGAAGATCAATTTGTTAAATCCATCGGAAACAATATTGATTCGGCAAAGAAAACTACAATAGAACAGAGGAAAGAGTTTCTTGATTTAATGATAAAGTTAAAACTTAAGGTTTTAGACGCGACTGAAAAGGGATATTTGAATTCACCTGAAATCAAAACTGACCTTGAGACATACAAGAAAAATTATTTATCAGCATTTTTAATAGACAAGAAGGTAACAGAACCGTTTATTAAAGACCTTTATGAGAAGAAGAAATTTGAAATAAGAGCTTCACATATTTTAATTAACTTACCACAGACTGCAACAGCAGACGATTCAGTAAAAGCATACCAAAAAGCAGGCGTAGTAATAGATAAATTAAAAGCAGGCGCTGAATTCTCAGATGTAGCAAAAGAATTTTCAGAAGACCCATCGGCAAAAGGCAACGGCGGCGACCTGTATTATTTCACAGGCGGAATGACAGTTCCTGAATTTGAAGATGAAGTATTCAAACTAAAACCGGGTGAATACACAAAGAAACCAATAAGAACAATGTTCGGACTTCACATAGTGAAAGTTACAGACAGGAAGAAAAGAAACGACGGAATCAAGGCATCACATATCCTGATACAGGACCAGAGAGACAGTGCGGGAGCAGTATTAGACTCATCAGTTTCCCTGAAGAAAGTAAATGAAATTTACAGCAAATTAAAGAGCGGTGAAGATTTTGGAAAGTTAGCAACAGAATTCTCACAAGACCCGGGTTCAGCACCAAAGGGAGGAGACCTTGGATTCTTTGACAGAAGAAGAATGGTACAGCCTTTTGACAGTGCGGCATTCTCGTTAAAAGTAGGAGAATACTCTTCACCTGTAAGAACACCTTACGGATGGCACATAATAAAAGTAACAGAAATAAAAGAATATCCTGATTTCGAAAAAGCAAAAGACAACCTGAAGAACGAGTTCAAGAGAAGCATGCAGTATAAAACAGAATACGATAAATATGTTGCGAAGGCATTAGCAGATTACAAGCTTGAGATTGATAAAAACGGAGCAGCATTCTTCTTCTCTAAACTTGATTCGAGTAAAGTTTTATCAACAATCAATGTAGACAGTTTATTCTTAGAGCCTGAAAAGAATACAAAGTTAGCAAGTTACAACGGTGGTGTTATAATACTTGCCGATTTACTTCAGTTCTTACAGGTAAACAAAGATTATTCTTCATCAAGTCTGAATTCAGTGATATTCAAGAAGATGATGAATGACATAGCAGCAGCACCGGTACTTTTTGCTGTAGCACAGAAAGAAAACATAGAAAAAGATGAAGACTACTTAGAGTTAATGAATGAGTATACTTCAGGACTCTTAAGAGAAAAAATTGACCTTGAAGAGATTTCAAGCAAGATTAAAATCACTGACGAAGACATAAGCAGTTATTACAATTCACACATTGCACAGTATACGATAAAAGACGGAGAGACAGAGAAGACAAGAACAGTTGAAGAAGTTAAGGCAGAAATAACAAATGCACTCAGACAGGATAAATTTGTACAAATGGAAAAGACTTACATAGACGGACTGAAGCAGAAGTACCCTGTAAAGATTAATGAAGAGGCATTAAAAAAAGCATTTAAAGATTAACAAAATTTGAATATTAATTTTATAAGAACATTATTCCTGTCGCTATTCTTTTTGACGGCACTGAACTACGTAAATGCCCAAAAAGAAGGTGACAGGATAATTGCAATAGTAGGAAACGAAATAATACTGGAATCGGATTTGCAGTATCAGATGCAAATGTACGCGAGACAGAATAACGTTACTACTATGAGTCCAGTAATTGCCCAGCAGATTTTTCAGCAGATGATAACTGATAAAATCATTTTAGCAAAGGCAGAGCAGGACAGCATAACAGTAAAAGATGAAGAGGTAAACAAGGAACTCGATTACAGAATAAAATCATTAATACAGCAGGTTGGTTCGGAACAGAGGATTCAGGAAGTATACGGAATGCCTTTAGTAAAGATAAGACTGACGCTGAAAGAAGACCTTGTAAAGAAAATGATGACGGACAAATTGAAGAGGAAGAAATTCAGTAACCCTGTTAAAGTAAACGACAAGGAAGTCAGGGACTTTTACAACAACTACAAGGATTCATTACCTGCAGCCAATCAGGAGTTTGAGCTGAGCCATATTTTCATGTCAAGAAAACTAACCGATGCGGAAAAGTTAGCCACCAAGACGAAAGCACTTCAGATACTTGACAGTGTTAAAGCGGGATTAGAGTTTTCAGACCTTGCAAAGAGAAATTCAGACGACAAAGGTTCTGCGGTTAACGGCGGTGACTTAGGTTTTGCGAAGAAGGGTGTGTTCGTAAAGGAATTTGATGAGGCATTGTACAAACTGAACATTGACGAAGTAACGGATGTAGTAGAGACAGAGTTCGGATACCATATTATCAAGTTAAAGGAAAAGAAAGGTGACCTTGTCCGTGCACAGCACATACTTGTTTCGTTTAAGAAATTAGAGGCTTCAGATTTTGAGACCATCTCTGAATTGAACAAGATAAAAGACAGTATTGCAGCGGGTACGATTACTTTTGAAAAAGCAGTATTGCTTTTTTCACAGGATATAGAAACGAACACAAAAGAAGGATATTTAGGTTTCTTATCTGTTGACAAACTTGACAGTAATTACGTTGAAGAATTAAACAAACTTGAAATTGGTGATATCAGTAAGCCATTAAGGTCTGGTGATGACAACAATTACGGTTATGAATTAATAAAGATAAAGAGCAAAGTTGCGCCACACAAGCTTACATTAGAAACTGATTACGATAAATTAAAGAAATACGCAAGTGTTATCAAGGACAACAAAGCATACGAAGCGTGGATAGAGGAACTGAAAAAATCTGTTTATGTAGATATTAAATTCTAGCAGATGAACATCTTCTCTGGAAGTATACTTTATTATTTAATTATTCTTGTACTTTTATTATTATCAGCAGGCACAGCTTATTTTATATACAGAAATGAAGAGTTAAGCAATTTTAAAAGAGCGATATTAGTTTTCTTAAGAACTGTATCGCTTTTTTTAATACTCATTTTACTTGTAAATCCTTTCACGGAATACTATAATAAATCGGTTGCCAAACCTGTAAACGCAATACTCATCGACAACAGTTTAAGCAGCAGACTCGAGAAAAGGAATGAGACTATCCCAAATGTATTAAAGAACCTTGTATCAGGCAATTCAGACATCATCTTTTACACATTCGGGAGCAAACTGCTCAGGCAGGGAAAAACATACAGCGAAGACAGTGCTATGTATTACAGATATTCAACCAACCTTTCGCAAACACTCGATGACATTAATACGATTGCAGATTTAAGCATAAATTCTTTTACGATAGTTTCAGAAGGGCAGATTAACGAAGGGAATAACTTACTGAATACGGTAAAGAAATTTAATGTTCCTTTTCATTACGTATTAACCGGCGACACCATTCAGAAAAAAGATTTAGTGCTTAAAACTGTAAACTACAACAAGCAGGTATTCGTAAACAGTTTAACGAGAGTATTTGTAACAATTAATTCATACGGATACAGCAAAGAGTTACGTGTTAACTTATACGAAAACGGCATCAAAGTAAAAACAAACACAGTAACAGCAAGCAATTATGCAAGCGAATACACGACATCATTTGATTTGATATCCACAGAACAGGGCATCAGGAAATACAAAGCAGAAGTTGAGGCAGAAAACGACGAGATAACACAGGCGAACAATACGGAAATATTTTATATAAAGTATGTCGATAACGGAATAAACATACTTGTTATTGCAGGCAGTCCATCGGCGGATGTATCCTCTTTAAAACAGGCATTAGGCAGGACAGAGAATTTTAAGGCGGAATACAGGATACAGAAACAAAGCAACGAATATTACGAAGGTGAATTACCCGATTTCAGGAATTACAATGCAGTTATCTTAAACGGATTCCCTACGGATATAACGAGTGAAGAACAGTTAAGCAATCTCAGTAAAAAACTTGGAGAGGTTAATATTCCATTAATATTCATAAACTCATCGAATGTATCTTTTGATAAACTGAGAGAATTACAGACACACCTTCCGTTCATAGTAAACGACATAAGCAAGAAAGAGTTTAAGAGCAACATAAGAATAACGGCAAACAGTACAACAGATAAGACGGAGTTATTAAATAAGTTTAACGTTTATCCGCAATCATTCTTCTATAAAGAGGCGTTCAGTGTAAAGCCAAACTCAACGGTATTAGGGTTAACCGTACAGAACAGCGAACCTGCGATAGTTATGGATAATACATCCGGGACAAAATCCGCGGGATTTTTAGGATACGGATATTATAAATGGAATCTGAACACACAGGGAAATTACAATTTCCTTCAGGGATTGATTTCCACGATGATTAACCTGACGGTAGACGAAAACACAAACGAAAGGTTTGTTCTAAAGGCAAACAAAGATTATTACGCAGCAAGCGAAGATGTATTCTTCACATCGTATTTCAGGGATTCCGACCCGCTTAAGAAGTACGAAGTTAAGATAAACATCTCAGGTAACGGAAAGAATGAAATCATAGGAATGAGCCAGACCAACAGGAGTAATTTTGGTGCTGAACACAGGATATTTGATAAGGGTGATTATAATGTAAAAGGCGATTTGTATGAGAACGGGAATTACCTGACGAGTACTTCTTTAAAAATTACGATTGGTGATGCTGTTGAAGAGTACAAGGAAACCAGAGCAAAAGAAGACATATTAAAAGAGATTGCATACAGAACAAACGGAAAAAATCTCTCACAGAAAGACAAGTCAGAGATTGCAGAATTACTAAACACAAAAAATGAAGACGTAAAGACAGTTTCAGTGAAGACATTATTCCGAAGGTCATTTTTGTATTTAATATTGATAATAGTTTTATTATCTATAGAATGGTACATAAGGAAAAGGTCTAATCTGGTCTGACAAAAAAGATGAGAATTATAAAGATATTAGAGCAAAGTAAACTTTAAAAGTACAAACAAAAATGCGTTACAGGAAATATACAATACTGATATTCTTAATACTTAACACAGGATTACTGTTTTCACAGGAATACTGGTTAAATTCTTACAGTCCGACAACAAACACTTTAAAGAGTGCTACCTTCTTAGACAGCCTGAACGGATGGGCCTGCGGTGATACAGGAATAATAATCCACACGACAAACGGAGGACAGAACTGGACAATACAGGACTCAAAATCAAGAGTAGCATTACACGACATATTCTTTTTGAACAAAAGATTAGGATGGGCACTTGGATGGAACATATACAACCCTCAGCCTCCTTACGGCACTTATTATTTTAAAACAACTGACGGGGGTGTAAACTGGGACACATCATTTTTCCCTGTCGAAAACGTGTACATTAAAAAAGTTTATTTTCAGGACTCACTACACGGATTTCTGGGAGGTGCATACCTGAATATTATGCGAACAACAGATGCAGGTGCAAACTGGATTCCTGTGGATATTGATTCATTGTCGGTTATGATGTTCCCTGTAAACAATTTTACGTTTTACAATAACGACTACGGATATGCAGTAGGCGGAGTAATGGACATAGCGGGAATAATCTGGCGGACAACAAACAGAGGTGTCCGATGGACTCCATTCATTGTTTCTCCCGAACCAAACATGGACATGAAATTTTTTGATTCATTAAGGATACTGGGTTTTGGAGGCGACTTCGAATACGGGGCAAGTTTAATCAGAACATCAAACTCTGGAGCAAACTGGAAGTATACGTCACTTGAAATATTCGGCTTACCGACAGTGTTAACATTCCGGGACCTGAAGGACGGGTGGGGTTCTCTGGGATACGTAAGAACATTCATATTCACGCAGGATACAGGAAATACATTCGTTCAGATAAATACTCCTGACTCATGTGTTATCAACGAGATAGTATTTCCTGACACGAGACACGGATTTGCATTCGGAGAAAACGGAAAGATACTGAAGTTCAATTCATCAACAGTAGGAATCATCAACCAGACGGGAGTTGCGGTAAAGAGTTTTGATTTAAAACAGAATTACCCGAATCCATTCAATCCGCTGACTACAATTTCGTACGAAATAGGAAGCAATAGTTACGTAGTGCTAAAAGTTTTTGATGTGACAGGAAAAGAAATAAGGATGCTTTATAACGGATATCAGAACAAAGGAAAATACAACTTAAAATTTGGTAGTGACAATTTGACTTCCGGTGTGTATTTTTACCAGATAACTGTAAGGGACTTAACAGGAAAGAGTAATGAATTCTACACACAGACAAAGAAAATGCTTTTAATAAAATAACTTTCTAAAATATAACATAAAGGTCATGAGAAAATTTACTCTACTCATCTTAGTAGCATTCTTCGTCACAGGAATTGCATACTCTCAGCAGGTATTAACAACAGCCAACAAAAAACCATTTGTAACGATTGAGACATCGGGTTCGTTCGATTTGCCGATAATGGATTTAAAGGCTTCAAATGGTATAGGGGGATTCTATAAGCTCACGGATTACGGTGCAAACATCGGCTATGGTGCGGCTCTTAATGTGAAATTTGCAGTTTACAATGCAAAGACAACACAGTTGAGAACATATCTGACCTTTGGATATTCGCAATTTACAAATGATGAAGCAAAAGCATACAATTATTCAGAAGCAGGGTGGATTCATCCCGGATATCCTTACATAAATCCTGTAACCGGCTTACCATATCAAAAAGTTACCGATGCACAGGGCGTAAGCAATATGAGAATGAACATTCCTTACTTAGCAGTCGGATGTGAACTTGGTGTGTACACTGATAAAAGACTCCGTTCATCTTTCAACTTCGGCCTTGATTATGTTTTCAGTGTAATCTTCGGAAAGTATTATCAGACAATCAACGGACAGGGCGAAACATTCACTACATTAAACTCAAACTTAAGAACAGGTATCGGACTGAACACTACATATTCGTACAAGTTCAGCGATGTAGTTGGTTTTCACGTTGGAACACGTTTTACTATTCCAAACTTATTCGGCAAAGCCTCAGATATTTCAGACGGTGACGCAGGAGTTTATCTTCTTGACAAAGAAAACACGTCTTTGAATCCTACTTTATCGAACAGCAGAAACATAGGATACTTCAGGTTCTTTGGTGGTCTTTCATTATTTCTGGGAAGAATGTAACCGATATAAGGAAAATAAATTTATTAATTAAATAATTCAGTTAACTTAATTAAAAGGTTATGAGAAAACACATTCTACTTATTTTGTTATTAATTTTCATCAGTAGTATTTCTTATTCGCAGCAAGTATTAACTTCAGCGAATAAAAAACCATTAATAACAATAGAAACATCCGGTTCATTTGAACTTCCCTTAATGGACCTGGCAGCTAAGAACGGAATCGGCGGGTTCTGGAATTTTACTGATTACGGTGCAAGCACAGGCTTCGGAACAGCACTTAACGTTAAGTTTGCAGTTTATACTGCAAAGAAAATTCAACTCCGCAATTATGTTACATTCGGCTACTCACAATTTGTAAACGATGAAGCCTCTGCATACATAACACCAGGCGGTACTGTAAACGGACAAGCTAATCCTCCTTATCCTTACGGTTCAGGTACCCCGATAAAAACTTCAGGTGTAAGCAACATGAGATTGAACATGCCATCTTTAGCATTAGGAATAGAACTTGGTGTTTACACGGATATGAGAAACCGTTCATCGTTTAACTTTGGATTTGATTATCTTTTCACTGTAATCACAGGCAGATATTACCAGACTATAAACGGCAGCCAGGAAACATTCACAACTTTAAGGTCAAACTTAAGAAATGGTGTCGGACTGAATGCATCCTATTCTTTAAAATTCAGCGAAGTAGTTGGTTTCCACGTTGGTACAAGGTTTGTATTACCAAACTTAATAGGCAAGTCAGCGGAAATGACAGACGGTGATGCTTATGCTTACATTCTTGACAAAGCCAACACAACACTTAATCCGAATTTATCCAGTAACAGAACAATGGCCTATTTTAAATTCTTCGGTGGTCTGTCGATATTCATTGGGAAGATGTAGAACACTTAAAGATATTATTTTTAAAGAGGCTGTCAGATACCTGACAGCCTCTTTTTATAATTAAAATCAGAAATTAATTTTCAGGTTACCATAGAACTGTCTTCCTGTTCCAGGCTGGTAAGCATTACCGCCCGGATCAGGTTCTGAAAACGCGACATACTTCTTATCGCCGAGGTTTGTAGCATTAAAACTGATCTGGCCGTTGAACTTAGAAATATTCCAGTCATAAACGAGTCTTCCGTTGAAAAGTGCATAACCTTCAACTGCTTCAGCTTCAACGTTTGCACCATCGATGTATGCTTTCGATAATATTTCAGTGCTTAAACCAAAGAACAGATGCGGAACGATTTCATACTGAGCGTCAAGATAAAACTGATGCTGAGGAGAGTTCGGGAGATAGTTTCCATCAACCACGTATTTGTAAATGGTTGGGTCATCCATCACGACTCTGTTAGGAGTTTCATTTGTGTACTTGAAGTTGGAATAAGTATATGCTGTCTGCAAAGTTAACTCCCTTAACGGATTATACCTTAAATACACTTCTGCTCCAAACCTTCTGCTTGAGCCTGCATTCTTGTAGAATGTTTCCTGGCTTCTGAGAGAGTCAGTAATTCTGTATCTGTCGAAATCATTATTCGTAGTAAGATAGAACAGACCAACATCGTAGTACAGTTTATTTCCGACTGTACCTCTGACACCAATGTCTTCACCGAAAGATGTTGCAGGGATAAGGTGTGTATTGAACCCGCCGAAGTTGTCGGGATTCTGAGCCAGTTCTTCAGTTGCAGGCGGCAGGAATCCCTGACCAACGTTTGCATAAATGTTTACAGCAGGTACAGGAGAATAAGTTATACCAAAGCGGCCGGTGGTCTTGTTAAATTTAGCCTCGCCTGAAGCATCGTAAGGGATTTTCAGATTATCAGTTAATTCATTTTTAATATCGTCATACCTTACACTTGCCATGAAATTAAATTTATCTCCGAGTTCGAGCCTGTCAATAAAGAAAACACCGAGACCTCTTTGCCTGATTGTTTCATTAGAGACTACAGTGTTGACCCTTACTGAGTAATCATTAGGAACACGGTTTTCGTATATTGTCTGCCATTGAAGGTCAGTGCCTGCGCTGATATGGTTTTTATATTTCTTATTTCCGAAATGAAGATTATACTGAACCGAAGTACCAGGAGTCAGGTATGTTCTGTCAACGAATGTATGATTATTCGCTTCGGTAAACAAAGTTCTTTTTGAATATATGTTAAAATTAAAGTCGTGCATATCGTTAACTTTCAAACTTCCTACCAAGCCTGTAGTGATTCTGTTAGTCTCAAGGTATTCATTAAACGGAATGGCATCGGGATTAGCCTGTTTAGGGTTTTCCTGATACTGCTGTAAGTTTATACCTTCAGGATTTTCGTGATAGGAGTCTGTGTAGGAGAATATTGGAGTCAGTGTAATATTTTTGTTTGGTGTATACGTTGCTTTGCCGTATACATTATTATTCCAGAAGTGAGTATGGTCTCTGTAGCCATCACCCATATTACGGGAGAAAGAGACTCTGTAGTTTACTTTATCAACAGTAGCACCAAACTGTCCAAGACCTTTCCAGAAATTATTTGAACCAACCGAGAACTGTCCCTGTCCTGAGAGAAGTTTATCAGAACCATTCTGAGTAAGAATGTTCAGAATACCTGCCGAGGAACTTCCGCCGTATAAGGATGCGCCTGTACCACGAAGGACTTCTATTCTTTCGACAGTAGCCCAGTCAACATCGAATAAATCCGGAGCAAAACCTGTCGGGTCATTTACAGGAAGTCCGTCCAGAAGAACTTTAATTCCTCTGATGCCTCTTTCAGTCAGGATACCCTGCCCTCTGATGGAAAGATGGATTCTTTCACCATTAGCCTGGTTGTCAACTTTTACACCAGGTACTAATTTAAGTGCTTCGTCAACGGCAATAGACTTTGGCATTGAGCTGAGGAAGTCATAACCGACTATACTTGTAGCAAAACTGTTTTCCCTAAGAGGAATGTTAAACCTCGGAGCAGAAATAATAATCTCCAGAGGATATTTATACTCGTTCTTTACGCTATCGATATTTTCGTTTTGTGCGTATGAATACGAGCAAATAATCAATAATAATATTAAGAATATTTTTCTCATAATTCTGTAATTTTTAAATTAATAAAATGTATTTATACAAAAACTATGAGAACTTCGGGGGTGGTGTATGTCTGGCTATAAATGGTTTTAAGTCAGGATTTATGTAATAAATAACAGCGTTATCTATTTTGGGTATGCTGTTGTCAAAATAATTATCGAAGACAAATGCTGTCAGTTTTTTGGCTACAGTAAGATTAAAAAAGTTTAAAGAAAACTTTCTGTTCTGATTATTACCAAACTGGAGTTCAAAAGACTTATCGAGCAGGTTTTCCGTTTCATCTTTTAAACAATAAATATAAGTACTGCCATCTTTTTCGACAGTATTAACTACATCGTACAATTCACCGTTAAAAAGGATTTCGGATTCATTATTATACTTTACAGGTGAGGATTCTTTATCGGATTCATTAATAACGATTAGTGCAAAGTCGCTTGAGTCATAACACTCATCGACCTTAGCCTTTTGCATCATAACTGCAAGGTTCTTTAAAGGAAGATATACTGTCAGAAAACTAAATTCATTAACAGTAAATAACAATATCAGAAATATTGTAATTACTTTTTTCATAACTAATCAAAATTAGGGAATAGTTAAGAAACAAACTATTCAAATTTCAGAGTATAGAGATGGCATAAAAAAAGCTGCATACTATAAAATATGCAGCTGTTATACGAATCATAAACTATTTTGTAAGAAGCATTTTTCTTGAAGCAGTAAAATCATCCGAAATTAATTTATAGAAATAAACACCGCTTGGAAGAGTCTTACCGAATTCGTTTGCGTTAAAGTTAATTTCGTATGTACCTGCAGAATGGTATCCTTCGGATAATGTCCTTAGTTCCCTGCCCTGAATATCATAAAGTTTAACCGTAATGTTTGAATTTTTAGGTACAGAATACTTTATTCTGGTTTCGGGATTAAAAGGATTCGGGTAATTCTGTTCGAGTTTAAAACCCGAAGGAATTTCAGAACTGATTTTAGTAATTCCGATAGTATTTAAATCAATAATAGTAGACCAGATCTGATAAATACCCGAAAAGTCGTCCATCCAGTGAGCATAGAGTTTATTGCCGTTAGAGACCAGTGAAATAAAGTCACCCTGGTAGCTTGCCGCCCCACCTGTGATAGGTTTTGGTTTAAAGCGATGATCGCTGATAGTAATATCAGTCCAGGTGTTGCCTCCGTCTTTTGAGCGTGAAAGCATTACTTCTGCAGAATCCGCTGAAGTATTTCTATCATCATAATATATTACATTTAATGCGCCTGTAGAATCAACATCCACAGAGGGGCAATACTGAATTTTACCATTATTTAAGGCATCCTGATTTACGCGAATACCCGCAGACCAGTTCAAACCGTTGTTTGTTGAACGGTGCATTATAATATCAGGGTCCGACCCTGCAGGAGAAAGGTTTTTTTCGGCCGTTATCATATATATCCATCCGTTCCTGGGGCCTCCAGATTTATCAATATCAAACCTTGGCAATCCGTTCACACGAATATTTCCTTTTGTCAGCAATGTTCCGTTAATTCCATTCATTGCATAAGCATTCTGATAAACGGTCCAGTTAACTCCCCCATTGGATGACATAGCAAAACCTGCATAGTTTTCAGTAAAAGGCGAAGTGCTTGAAACGCCAGACCAGGACACATACACATTTCCATTTAAACCTGTTTTTATGTAACCACCCGAGCATCTTTGCGGAGGAGAAGAATTTATCGCAGACGGCGAAGTCCAGTTTGCACCGCTGTTAGTAGTGTAAGAAACCAAGACAGGAAAAGGGGACACAAAGTTTACCCACGAAGCATAAGTTCGACCGTAAAAAGGACTGGCTGGACTGTCATCTGTTGTACTTGAACCTTTATCTTCCGGCTGAAGACTTGTTAGTGTATAAGCATTTGACCAGGTGCTGCCCATATCTGTTGAAAAATGACTGTAAACACCCGTAATAATCGAGCCAATATGAGTAATAATAAATACTCCATTTTTATCTATTGAAATACCAGGGTCTCCACCGTGGTTTTGAAGGTTAACACCTTTGCAGGTATCCGTGCCGAACCAGTTATAACCGCCGTTAGTACTCACATAAACTCCTTCGCTTCTGAAAGCACTGGAAGTATTAATCGTATAAGAACTTGCGAACATTATCTGTTTATTAAGCGGGCTGAAACAAACGACAGGTTCGGTCTGAGTTGTAGTACTTGGAAATATTCTGAAACTGGCAGATGGTGCTTTTAACTGCGAAAGAGCCACATTCCCCACCAATAAAACAATCAGTGTCAATTTAAAAACCAAATATTTCCTTTTCAACATTGTAATATGAATTAAAATTTGTAACTAACATTTAAACCCGAATAAATACTTCTTGGTTCACCTGTCTCATAATATCTTCCGTAAAAATCATTTATGTTAACGTATCCAACGTATCTTTTATCGAAAATATTATTTATCCCCGCATAAAAAACTGTATTAAATTTCCCCACTGTAAAGTTAATACCACCCATCACATTTCCGTAGAAATAACTTGGTGTGCTTTCTGAATTGTTATCATTCACGTACATACTTGTAAGGTAATCACAGTCCCACTGGAGTAATCCGTTAACTTTATCAGAAATCTCAAATTCATAATTAAAGATTAAATTCAGAATATGCCTTGGTATGGACGGGACATAATTACCGTTATAGTTTTCTGTGGTGTTCCCTGAAGGCCCCTGTATAACTGCAGAATAGTCCTCATACTTAAAATTTGTCAGAGTATAATTAGTTACAAGTTCTATACCTTCAAAAGGCTCACACATAAAACCAACTTCAACACCCAGCCTGTTAGTCCTGGTTGCATTACGGAAGAATGTATTTTGATTAATGGTAAAAGGAACGATTTCATTCCTTACAACATAATCGAAGAAAGTGGCTTCAAATTTAATCTTTCTCATAAACTCAGAATTTCTGTTCAGAATGTTTCCTTTAATTCCAAGTTCAAAGTTCTGTGAATTCTGCGGTTTTAAATCAGGGTTAAGAGTATATTTAGTGTTTGAAGTTGTGTAATTATTGTCGAGTTCACTGACTGCAGGAATATCCACACCAATTCCGTAGGAAGTGTAGAGTGCAATGTATGGTGTAAGTTTATAGTTTAAACCAAGTTTTGGCGTAAAGTTATCAAAAATTCTTGACGTATCTGTATAACCATGAAACTGTAGTGAGTTTTTAGAAAGAGAGACCCTGTCGTAACGTGAGGAGAAGAACAAATTAGATTTATTCTTTATTATTTCAAACTGGTCTTCAAGATAAAATCCAATGCTGCTCTGTAAATCTTCGAACTGGTCAACTACGGTTAAACCCTTATTGCCATTAATATTATCATAAACAGTTCTGGGACCTGACTGTGTTGAAAAATCCATACCTACGGTTACCATATTGTTTCTGTCTTTCACTTTAGCCCTGTTTGTAAACCTCACGAAAGAACCTATAGAGTTTCTGGTAGATATTGTGTAGAATTCGTCATCTGTTTTCATAAAGTCTTTCATTCCGCCGTACCCCGTTATTTCGAGTTCGTTAGCATCATTTTTACCGAAAGTTGTTTTGAACTTAACAGCAAGTCTTCCCTTCTTGGATTCATTCCTGAAATCCTGAGAAATCGCAATATCCCTTGCCTGCATCGGATTCTGGTCAAACTGTTCTCTGGTTAAGGCACCCGGGATTCTGTTAATACCGCGGACATAATTGCTCAGCACGGTGATTGAAGATTTATTACCAAGGTATCCTTCGAAAACTGAATTTACCAAATGTCCGTATTCACTGCTATGGTCTCTGAACCCTTTCAGATTACGGTAATTATAGCTCATAAAAAATCTGTAATCATTTGTCTTAACACCTACCTTGCCACCATTCTGAAGAAAGCCATAGGAGCCATACTGATTATTAGAAGTGAAATAATTATCGGGAAAATATATATCGGTTAAAAAGTTAACAACACCACCAGGTGAGTTTCCGTAAATTGATGAAAGGTTACCTTTAACGACTTCAACACCACCGAGGGAAGTGAAGTCGATAGCGTCTACTACGGTTTCACCGTCCGGCTCTGATTCGGGAATACCGTCCTGAAGAATCTTAACACCTCTTACACCTGTATTGGAACGTGTACCATACCCTCTGATTGTAACACGAATATCTTTATTTCCGTATCTTGACTGAAGAAAAAGACCCGGGACGTCAGCCAGAACATTTTTGGCAGAAACCTTCTTGCCAAACATCAACTCTTTTTTATCGACTCTGAAAACTGAAAAAGGTATATCAATAATTTTTTCCAGTGTTCTTGTACCTGTAATAACAAGTTCTTCGGTTTCATATTTCATACTATCGCGTTCTTCTTCCTGGGCATAGGATATAGTGGTGATTAAAAGAATAAACAATAAACAGAGAGTAAAGTTTTTCATAATAAAGTATTAAATTCTTTATATAGTAGATTAATTTAAGTGTAATTTATAAATTAATAAATGTAAAAAGATATATTTATGAATAAGGGTTGCAGTAAATATCATAATGTAATAAAAAATAAAAAATTCTGAAAGGGGGTATCTCAATATAAGATACCCCTTAAATCAGAATTGTAACAAAATGAAAAAACTATAGATTGCCTCTTAAAGACAATACAAAATTTCTGCCTGGAGCATTAAATCCTGAAGCAAATGTTCTGTAATTCAAATCGAGGATATTATCCAGTCTTGCCTGTATCTGTAAATTAGGTGTTAACTGATATGCGCCGCCTAAATTAAGTGTAAACCAGGAAGGCATACCGCTAGGTGTTGCATCCTGCAGATTATCTTCGCCTGAATCGCTGAAATTCCAGATACGTTTCCAGCCGTTATACATAACAGAAAAATCGCCTTTGAACTTATCGAGTTTAAGTATTAAACTTGTTTTCCCGAGTACAGGCGGAATATGGTCTAAAGGAACGTCAACTGAATCGGTTTTAATTCTTCCGTAAGTGAAGTTCAACGAACTTGTTAACGAAAGGTAACTTGTTAAGTCAGCAGACATATTAAGATTGTATCCGAGAACGTAAGCACCCTTATCTGCATTCTGGTTAGCATAGACTTTAGAACGAACTCCCTGATAAGTAACAGAATCCTGACCATTAAACTGGAAAGGAGCAGTAATGATTGCGTTTGAGAAGATTGTTCCGTAAGCAACACCTTCAAGTTTTATTCTATTGTCAAATATTTTAGATACTCCAAATTCACCTGTGTATGTATATTCAGGTTTTAAATTATTGTTAGGAACTATAACATTTCCTGCGGAAGTCTCAAAGACCTTACTTAAGTCATCAAAATTAGGTGCTCTGAAACCTGATGCACCGTTAACATAGAATCTCCAGTCGGTTGTCGGCATATATACCAAACCGAGTGAGAAATTAAGTGCAGAGTTATTCTGTTTGGCTTCATTGAACGGGAATTTATAGAATGTTGTATCAACAAATGTTGATTTCAGAGATACATAACTAAAACGTAACCCATCCGACAAAGTAAACTGTTTGTTCATTTCCCACGAATGCGAGAAATAAGCCGCAAGTGAGAGCATATTGTTATCGCCATCAGGATATCTTGTAACGTCAGGAGTTGAAACACCTGTAACGATATTATTTTTAGTAGCAGTTGATTTCACGATATTGTATGTACCCTCAAGACCGTAACGTATTTCGTTTTCCTTTAACTTCTTGAAGAAATCAAGATTACCAGTCATAACGTCAACTTTTTCATTCTGGCTATAAAGATTTGCATTATTAAACCTTCTGTTGTTTCTGCTTTCTTTTATACTCTGATAAGCCAGTGTTAACTGAGCATTATCGTAGAATGTATTTTCATTCTTAAGGTCAAGTTTATAAGAGCCCATTAATCTTGATTCCGGACCATAATACCACTGTGCAAACTTAAGGTTTGCACCACTGTAAATGTTAAGTCTGTCATACCGCGGAACATCGTTTGTGTTTGAATACTGGAAAGCAAAAGTATGCTGAACCTTATCGCTTTGCTTTATTAAGAACTTTCCAAGTGCATCATATTGCTGATAACCTGACTGTTTTTGGATATTTGGATTATCATTTTTAGTCATAACATCCACACCGTTAATTCTTTCGGCATAGTAATTTCTTTTCCATGAATCGCCGGCTGTCGGTTCATAATTGCCACCCATTCTTAAATCACCGAAATCAGAGAAAGTGAAACTACCTATAAATCCAACGCTTTTACCGCCAAGGCTGATATTCATATGCCCTGTTTTTTCCTGATTTGCAGTTGAATACCTTACGAAGGCATCACCTTTAGTAAGCATATTACTGTTTAAACTTAACGTAGGATTTTTAGTGTAGAAATTCATAACACCACCAAGAGCATCGCTGCCGTACATTAATGAACCAGGGCCGTAAAGAACTTCAACTTTATCGAGCATATTATTATCAATCCTGAGTATGTTCTGTAAATGTCCTGCGCGGAAGATTGCATTGTTCAGCCTTACACCGTCGATAACGATTAATACTCTGCTTGCTTCAAAACCTCTTAGTACAACGCTGCCACCACCCTGCTGGCTGGTCTGGACAGAAACATTTCCCGTCTTTTCCAGTAATTGCGCAGTGTTCTGTACGTTTTCATACTGAATATCTTTTGTGTTTAAAACATCAATCTGACGAGGTACATCTTTTAAGAGTTCGTTGAACCTGTCTGCCGAGACGACTATTTCGTCTGTGGAATAGGATTTTGAACCCAGGGATACCGTAAACTTATCTGATTCAAGTCTTGAAAAGGTGTATACCATTGTCTGATATCCACTTGCCTGAAATTTGACTGACTCATTTCCTTTAAACTGTGAAACATCAGCCTGACCTAAAACATTTGTATAGATAAAATCTTTATCATTAACTGATACTGAAGCACCCTTCACCGGCTTTAATGTTTCTTTGTCAAGAACCGTTACTGTCTGTGACATAGAAACC
>Ga0194063_10000915_pt1 | contig 20144 bp, 18 predicted proteins | sample SepL3720m_MetaG_FD_155459 | JGI IMG/M metagenome (GOLD analysis project Ga0194063, IMG submission 155459) | Anoxic zone freshwater microbial communities from boreal shield lake in IISD Experimental Lakes Area, Ontario, Canada - Sep2016-L373-20m | ecosystem: Environmental > Aquatic > Freshwater...
GTTGGCAACAACGGCAAACCCTTTCCCCGCGTCCCCTGCGCTTGCCGCCTCGATCGTGGCGTTGAGCGCCAGGAGGTTAGTCTGGTTCGCGATCTTATTAATCACTTCAACCACCCTGCCGATCTGGTTGCTCGCCGCGCCCAGCTGGACCATCTGATCCCGGGTTGCCTGGGCCTGCTGGTTGGCGCTTGCCGCAACCTGCAGCTCTTTCTGGCAGTTCTTCGCGACTTCGTTGAGCGAGGCGCTCATCTCCTCGATGGCCGAGGCAATGTTGACCACGCTCGCAGACATTTCTTCGCTCGCGGCCGAAATGCCGGTCACTGTGGCCGTTGTTTGCTCGGAGGCCGAAGCCACGTTGCTCGACTGCGCGGTCATTTCATCAGCGCTCCCCGCGATCTGCTTGGAAATGATGGCAAGCTCCTCAGACGTCGATGAAACCGATGAGCTCGAGGAGTTGATATTTTTAATGATCGCCTGCAGCTTCTCAATAAACGTATTGAACCACTGCCCGAGCTCGCCGGTCTCATCTTTGCCGACGATCGGAATGCGCTTCGTCAGATCGCCTTCCCCCTGCGCAATGTCCTTCAGCATCGCTGTAGTCGCCGCAATTGGCTTCACCACCAGCCGCGTAATGAAGTAGGCGGCGGCAAAAGAAACGACTAGTGCAATAATAGGAAGGAGGATGGCGAGGAACTTGATCGACCCAATTTCAGCATCGAAGGCGTCGTCTCCGGCCTTTGCTTCCGCCGTCACGGATTCGCTGAAGTTCGAGAGCGGATCGCCCATGCGTTTTAGGATCCCATCTGCTTGTCCATCGAGATCTTTAACCTGCTGGGTGATCCCGGTACAGGACTCAAGAGCCGGCAGCATCTTCCCTTCAAAGAGTTCGACAAGCTCATCGTAGGCCTTTCGGGATTCTCTGACCCATGCGCGCTCCGCATCGGTATCCGCAATTTTTTCCGCCTGGGCGTAGACCTTATTGTTTTCTTTTTTATTCTCCTGCCACTGCGTTTTCGATTGTGCCAGCTCGCGATTGATTTCGGCATCGGCGATAATCTGATAGGATCCAGTGCCCATGTGCGCGGCAGCGCTCAAAAAGCCGGCATCTTTGGCGCGCGCCGCCCCGGCATCCTGCATGCGCGTCAGCGTTCCAAGGCCAATGTAGGAGACTGTGCTCAGCGTGATCATCAGGGCCATTGCCAGCGCAAACCCCAGATAAATCTTTTGTCCAATTTTGAGATCTTTGATGTTCATAGCAAAGGGATTATTTTGGGCTTTGATGGCTTTCCCGCTTCGACGAATCGTAAAACCCAATTCGTCTATGTCAACTGCGACAGAGCCTACTACGGCTTTCCGATTTTTTCAAAGTCTCCCTCGTGCTTAAGGAAGATATCGTGAAAAACGCTGCCCAGGGCGGAATTATCCTGAACGCGCATCGTCGTGTTGTGCGAGGGAGTGCTGTCATTTTCCCATTTTTCATTCCACCACGAAAACCCGCGCACATGGGGCCACCTTTTCGATAGAATATCGGTCAGGGCGGCCTTGGCCCAATCCTCCGACTGAACGAGGGGATAGCCTGTCGTGCACCCAAACTCGGCGATCATGATCGGCTTGTCTGGTGCCATTTTCACAATGCGGGGATAGACCGGATCGAACTTCTCGCGGAAGCTGAGGTTCTCCTCCACTTCGTCTTTTGGCTTCTGCGGCCCGTAGCAGCTGACCCCAATCCACTGCACATAATCTGAACCGGGATAATAGTTCTCAAAGCGATTCCAGTCCGCCTTGGGCGATTGGGCGGCATCCAAATGAAAGACCCAAGTGATGTTTGTGGCGCCCGACGAGCGCTCGGCGTCCACGATGTGTCGATAAGCTGCAACGAAGCGCTCCGGCCCGTCAGCCTTGCCCGGGTCGCCAAACCCGTCCTTCTTGCCCGCGCCATGAAACTTGCCGTTCCACCCGAACCACTCGCCGTTGACTTCCGTGCCATATTCCACAATCAGCGGCGATCCAAATGCCGCCGCCGCATGCCCCCACTCCCTCAGGTCGTTGTCAAACTTTCCGTCAATGATCGATTGGAGCGTGAATTTTGTCTCTGGCTTTCCAACCTTGTGGTTCTTGCTGCGAAGCATCAGGCGAATGTAGGGAACCGCTCCTTGATCTCGAATCCATATGGCGGTGGCGAGCGGAAACTTGCGGTCGGCATACCAGTTGTTGGAAAAGTAGACCCAGGCAGCCTTTCGTCCGACAACCCGCTCGTAGTTCTGAACATCGCGCGCCGTGATATCATCTTCCTCCCCCGTAATTCCTCCCGGATAAGAACCGTGGTAAAACCGTCCAGCACCGGGAGCGGGGAGCCCTTGGCCGAATACCGACGCTCCAGCTGCGAACCAGGCAAAGGCTAATATCGCAAATGTCGTCTTCATCAACAAGGCCTCAATGCGCCTCGGAGGGAGGCGGCTTTGGAGAGGCTTGCGGAGCCGGGGATTGCTTTTTGGCGCCATCAAGGCGGTAAATGGTTTCGCCAGGCTTCATGACGCTCAATTTGTCTCGCGCGATGATTTCGACATACTCTGGATCTGTCTGAAGGAGAGTGACCTCGCGGGACCGCTGCTTTTGTAGCAGCTGCTCGGCGGCAAGCTTGGCGCGCTCGGCCTCAAGTTTTACGCCGAGCTCGTCGCGGCGGTTCCACGCAGGATAAAAGGTAAAAGCACCAAACGCCACCACCACCAGAAGGATGATGACCACCATGAACCGGTTGAGGTAGTGCCAGACTCTCGGGTTATAACGGGCTCGGTGCTCGACTGGTAACACAGGCTTTACTCTAGCAGAGGCGCGGAAAAAATCCAGCTTCCTATTTGTTAAGGTTTGGCAGGGAGTGGAGGCTCGCTCCACAGTTAAGCGGGCAGCAAACGGTTCAGCTCCGATCGACGCTGAACGAACCGGCGCCAATGACAAAGAGCCCGAGGGCAACAATGCCGATCTCAAGAGGATGCGACCAGTCGTTGAAATTACCGGTCGAATGGTAGGTCATCACGGTGGCGACCGCCATTGTGAAGGCGATGAACAGGGCTGCGGGCCGGGTAAGGAATCCCACAACGAGGAGGGCTCCGCCAAGGGTTTCGCTCATGGCGGCCATGAAGCCCCAGAACACGGGCCAGTATCCGACGCCGAGATACTGCATCGCCGTGCCAACTTTTTCCCAAACATGCTGGCCGGCTGCCAATTTTGGCCATCCGTGCAGGACCATCATCGCACCGATCCCGACGCGAAGAATCAGAATCCCGAAATCACGGTGTTTCCCTAACCATGAGAAACTCATTCTTGTAGTGGGTTCCAAACAACCGGGATCCGTGCCGCCGATGGAATTCCCCGGATCGATTTGGCTCTACTTCATCAAAAGGACGGCGCGCGCCCGCTTGACTTCGCGAGTGATCTTGCGATGAAGGCGTGCGGACATGCCGGTAACGCGACGAGGAAGGATTTTCCCGCTCTCGGTTACGAATCGTTTGAGGAGGTCCGGGTTTTTATAGTCAATGGCCTCGATATTGAGATCCACGCGACGGCGTGGCATCGAGCGGTTGGCTTTTCGGAAATTGGTGCGGCGTTGAGGAGTTTTCGGCTGCATGGCAGTTATTTGATTTCGCGGTGAAGCGTGTGGCGCTTCAGAAACGGGTTGTACTTCTTCTTTTCGAGCCGGTTCGGGGTCTGTGGGCTCTTTTTATTTCGCGTGGTGATATAGCGCGAGGCGGGTTTGCCTTCTGCTTTCGCCTCGGTGCATTCGAGGGTGATGTTTTCCTGTGCCATAGTCTAGTCTTTACTGTCGTTGGATGAATCTTCGTCGTCGCTATCGCTTCCCTCATCGTCGTTCAGACCGAAGAGAGAGGTAACGGGTTGGCGGACATTGCTGTAGCGATTGCGCTTTTCGAGCTCTGCCTGGCATTCCACGGTATATCGGGTGAACGGCAGAACTTCAAGCCGCTGATGAGGAATCGGCTTGCTCGACATTTCGCAGACGCCATACGAACCAGAGAGAACCCTCTTGAGGGCCTCATCGATTTCGTAAAGGGAATCCTGTTCCTGCGAGAGCAGGCTGAGCGCAAAGTCACGGTCGTAGGCATCGCTGCCCGCATCGGCTTGGTGCATGCCGAAAGCCGAGGCCTCGCTGCCCTCTGCGCGGGAGCGGAGGTTGTCTTTGGCGACTCCACTCATCGAATCCAAGAGCGTGTCTTTGAGATTAAGGAGGCGCTGGTACTGCTTGGCAGAGAATCCGGTCAGAGCGGATGGCTTGAGGATCGTCTGCGCAGGAGGATTGACGGGCGCCTCAGGCTTAGTTTTGGCAGCGCCGGACTTTTTATCGGCAGGCGTCTTCGCTGCAGCAGGTTTCGCTGTCGGCTTTGTGGGCTTAGTAGGCTTCGGGGAGTTTTTGGGTTTTGTCGCCATGAGGTCGCTTAAATTAGAAGAAAGGGGGCGATATGTATCGCAGAACCAAGAGTAGTGCAAGGCCAATCTCAGGAAAAATGCAAGTACAGCCAGTTGAGTGCGTCCGCCACTACTTTCCGATCAGCACAAAGCTGGACCATTCCTTCGCCGTGTAATGTTTTTGGAGGGCCAGCCGATGCTCCTCTCCCGGGTTGGCGATATCGCGCGGCGAAGCGATGCCGGTGTCTGCAAACCGATACCAAGCCATCCCCCGGGGGAGCACTGGCAGCCCGAATGGCAGCGGCTTGTAATACATGTTGAACGCGGCGTAGATGAAGTGAGGCGGCCCCCCGGCAGCTTCCCCGTGGCGGCCGCAGAGCATGAATGCCAGCGTGCGGCTCGGGAGCGACCAGTCGGGGCACCAGGGCAGGGTTCCATGCCAGCTGATATCCGGGTATCCGCTACCCACTTGGTCGCGGCTGGTGAGAAATTCCGGCTGGCGGAGCGCGGGGTTGGCCTTACGGAAGGCGATGAGGGCTTTTGTGAAGCGCAGGAGATCGCGGCCATCCTCGTCCGGCTCCCAGTTGAGCCAGTTCCAGTCTTCGTCGTGGCAGTAGGCATTGTTGTTGCCGCGCTGGGTACGTCCGGACTCGTCGCCCATGTAGATCATTGGCACGCCTTGGCTCAACAGGAGAAGGGCCATCGCGTTCTTGCACTGGCGCAGGCGGAGCTCGCGCACTTTCGGGTCGTCAGTCGGCCCTTCCGCTCCGCAATTCCAGCTGTGGTTGTCGTTGCCTCCGTCGTTGTTGTTCTCTCCATTCTCGAGATTGTGCTTTTCGTTGTAGGAGAACAAATCCCGAAGCGTGAAGCCATCGTGGCAGGTAATAAAGTTGACCGAAGCTGTCGGCTTGCGCCCGGCGGCGGCGTAGAGGTCGGGCGAGCCCATGACGCGCTGGACCATTTCTCCGACCGTACCGACCTCGCCTTTGAGAAACCTTCGTGCGCAATCGCGAAATTTCCCATTCCATTCCATCCACCGGCCGTAGGAGGGAAAGTTGCCCACCTGGTAGAGCCCGCCGGCATCCCAAGCCTCGGCGATCAAGTCGCAATCGGCCAGCACGGGATCGTAAGCCAGCGATTCCAAGAGCGGGGGGTTCGCAAGCGGGGCCCCGTTCGAGTCGCGCCCGAGCACAGAGGCGAGATCGAAGCGGAACCCATCAATATGGTACTCCGCAGCCCAGTATCGCAGGCAGTTGATGACGAAATCCCGAACGGTTGGCTGGTTGCAGTTCACGGTATTTCCGCAGCCGGTGTAGTTGGCGAAATGCCCGTGATCGTCGAGGATGTAGTAAGTTTTGTTGTCGATCCCACGGAACGAGATCGCCGGGCCGTCCGCCCCTCCTTCGGCGGTATGGTTGAAGACCACGTCGAGGACGATCTCGATGCCGGCCTTGTGGAGCGACTTGATCATCTCCTTGATCTCATGGGCCTGGTGGCTTTCGACACCCAGGGATGCGTAGCTGCTTTTGGGCGCGAAGAACCCGACCGTGCTATAGCCCCAATAGTTGCAGAGCGGCTCGCCGTTGGCTGGGTTCGTGCGGGTGTTCTCACACTCGTTAAATTCGAAGATCGGCATCAGCTCGATGCAGTTCACGCCCAAATCATTGAGGTAGGCAATCTTCTCTCGGAGGCCGGCGTAGGTTCCCGGCGCCTGGACCCCGGCGCTCGGATGCCGGCTGAATCCCCGCAGGTGCATCTCGTAGATAATGAGGTCACTTTCGTGACGGCGGAGCGGGCGGCTGTGCTCCCAGTGGTATTCCTCATGGGGGATCTGCCCCCGGTAGGAGGGCGTCGGCCCGGGTGTGACCGGCTCCATCCAGCGGTCGCGGCCGGCAATCTTTTTTGCAAGCGGATCGAGAAGAACATTTTTCGGGTCAAAAAAGTGACCCTCAAGCGGGTTCCATGGCCCGTTGAACCGGAACCCATATTCGATGGCGGCGTAGTCGAGGTCATAGACGGTCATCGCCCAGATGTGGCCGAGCCGGCATTCCGGCGGAAAGGGAATTTCGGCCATCGGTGTGCTGGCCCCCTTTTCAAAGATGACGAGCGTGCAGGCGGTCGCATGGGCGCTCATGACTGAAAAATTCACCCCGTGGGGGACGTGGCTCGCGCCGAAGGGAAGCGGGTGGCCGTAGCTGAGATGAAACTCGCCGTGAGAATGCGTCGGGTCGGGACGTGTGGGCATATATAGAGGCTCAAAATAATGGGTGAAAGCAAAACAGCAAGCCGCACATTCGCTCTTGTCGCGACGCACGCTTGAGGCAAGATTCGTCTTCCTGATGTCTGGATGCTACGCCGTTTTTCACAAGCAACTTGGCGACCTCGTTCTGCTCGAGCCATGCCTCTCACGGCTGCGCGACCACCACGGGGCGCCGGTTCGACTGCTCACGCGCTCCGGCCACGCCCCTCTGGCCGAGCTGATGTCCGGCGTTCAGTTTGTCCGGGGACTCCCGCTTGCTCCGGCGGGGCAGCTTTATTGCTTCGATCCCTTGAACAAATCCGCGATGCGCTCGCTGTTTGCTCCGGCTCTTTTCAGAAAATTCGTTCCCGCCGAACGCCGGGAGCTGAGGTGGTTTCACCCGATTCTCTTCCCGCGAGTGCAAACCCCTGATCTCGGAGAATCCTATGTTGCCGAATTTTTTTGGACCCACGCGCCTGTGCCTGCAAAGGCCCCATTTCGCCCCCCGAAACTTGACCGGCCACCAGAGGCTTGGGCTCCTCCTGGCCGTGTTCCCGGCAGCTACCTCCTCGTCCATCCGACCGCCGGATGGCGGCACAAATCCTGGACGGCCGATGGCTGGAGCCAGATATTGAAGGCGCTGGACGAGCCGGCACTTCTCACCGGGGCTGGCTCCGACTGGCAGGTCGCCCAGTGCCATGAGATCGCCGGCAAGGCAGGCGGTCAGGTGGAAAGCATCGCAAGCTCGACCTCCCTGAGGGAATACCTCTGGCTCTGCGCCAATGCGCGGGCGGTCCTGACCGTGGACGGAGCTGCCTCCCATTTGGCCGCAGCGTTCGGCGTCCCCTGCCTCACGCTCTTTGGGCCGACAAACATCCGCAACTGGCATCGGCCGGCCCCGGGGCACGTCGCGATCCAAGCCCCAACGGGAAACGACGGGCACTGCCGGGTGCGCAACCTGGATCCTGCTGCAGTCCTCGAAGCCGCCCAACGATTGCTGTCAGACGATCTGGAACCCACCCCATAGCTTTTAAAAAATAATGACACGAAATCGCATGACCGTTCTTTCCCTTCGTTTGCTGAAATTCCCTCTGCCTGCCCTCGCGATATTTTTCTTTTTAGGAGTTGAAAGCGGATTGGGCCAACAAAGCCAAATTGAGACGAAGGGGAGGCCGGAGATCATTTCGCTTTGGCACGATCCTGTGCCTGGCGCTTTGGGGAAATCTGAGCAGGACACCCCCAAGATGCTGGCCTATTTTCCCTCGAAAGAGATTTCGACGAACACGGCGATTGTTCTCTGCGAGGGTGGCAGCTATCGATTTTACTATGCAGGGCAGGGCGAACCGTTCGCACGTTGGCTCATACCGTGGAAGATACCTTGGTGCCGCCGGATCACAGCCTCCTGTTTGCAGAGGCTTTGCTAAAACAAAAAGTGCCGTGCGAGTTGCATCTCTACGAAAAGGGGCCTCATGGCGCCGGCCTGATGGGTACGAACCATCCTTGGATGAATGACCTGCTCCATTGGTTGCGCGAACGGGGCGGCTTGGTCAAGTAGATTGGGCTTGCCCGGAAAGCTGGCGTTTTTACGGACCGCAGAAGCGCCGCCACACCATCGAGACGAGGCGTGGCCTATTCCTCCGCAGGCTGGAGACGCACGGGGATTGGGGACGAGCTGCGGATATGAAGGTCGCGCTGAGGGAATGGCAATTCGATCCCTGCCTCGCGGAGATCCTTGTCGATCCGGCAACGGATTTGGCTCCCGACAAGCCGGGGATCGGTTTCGCGCCCGATCTCGATCCAATAGTACAGGCGGAAGATGAGCGCGCTGTCGCCGAACGATTCAAAAAAGACGCCCGGCACAGGGTCCCTTAGAATATCCGACTGCACGCGCAGCGCGGCCTCGAGAACTGAAATGACTTTTTCGGCCGGCGAGCCATAGGCGACACCGATTGGAAAATCATACCGGTGGTGGGAGTCGGCGAGCGTCCAGTTGGTGACTTCTTTTTCGAGAAACGAGCTATTAGGAATAAGAACTTCCACCCCCTCAAAGGTCCGCAGCCGCGAGCACCGGCTGCCAAGATGTGTTATTTTTCCAAGCCTTGGACCGACCTCGATCACATCGCCAACCTTGATCTGGCGCTCGAGAAGGAGGATCAGGCCGCTGATGAAATTGTTGACCAGATTTTGTGCGCCAAACCCAAGCCCGATTGCCAGCGCGCCGCCAAGGAAGGCAAAAACGGTCAGCGGGATATTCAGCCAGGTCAGCGTCGTCAGCACAAAGATCGCGGCGGCCGGGAGGAAGAGAATTTTTTCAAGGAGGATCTGCTGGGCGTACGCCATACGGAAATTGCGCACGACGGCGCGCGATCCCCACCGCGAAATCCAGCCGGCCAGCTGGAGCGCAAAAAGGAGCCCGACAACGGCCAGAACAACTTTCCCGATGGTGATGCTGTTGATGCCTGAAGAAAAAAGTTCAAACGACCAGATGCTGGAGCCAAACGCTTGGAGATCCGCCCATGTGCGGGCGAGCTTGCGAGGGGCGCCTTCCCCGCGCCGCATCCTTTCGATCTCGCTCAGAAACTCGGTCTGCAAGGAAATGAACTGCTCGGCGCGGGAGAGCACCGCCCCGGTCGCGGCTGCACGGAGCTGGCAGACATCGACCGTCCGTTGGAAAAGATCCTTCAATGCGGCATCGGCGGCGGCATCGCGAAGGTTTTTCTGCGCCGCCTCCAGGCCTTCGCGCGCTTCGAGCAGGCGACGATCCAGGAGGGGCTTCCAGCCGGTTAACGTCCGGATTGCCTCTTCTGCCTGCGCGACGGCAGCGCGAGCGGTTGCAGGATCCTGCTCATGCGCGAGGTTCTTGACGGCCTGCCAGTGGGATTTTTCCATGTCGAGCAGCGCGAGGCTACCTTGGAATGTGGCGACGAGGCCCTGCGTGGCATCTGCCAGCGCGTCAGCGGCAGCCTGGCGGGCTTCGGCTTGCGGAGCAGAAGGAACGCCGCCACCCGCAATAAACTTCTTTTTTGCCTCGCCAGCGGAGGCCTGCAACTTGACGGCCGACGCCATGCGCTTTTCGAGGTCAGCGGTTTCGCGGGCGATCGCCGCAAGCTGAGATGCGGCACGGGCAGCATTTATCTGACTGTCAAAGCCGCCTTCGCGAAGGGCGTTGTGCAAGGCAACGGACTGGGCATCGGCCTTCTTGCGGAGAAGGTCCTGCTGATAAATCCTCCACTTTCCATAAAACACGGCTGCATCGGCCGCACGTTTCTGGAGGCGAACAAGCTGGAGCTGGATCCCGGCGCGCGCACGGGCCTCATCGCCGCGTGCGGTTGATTCCTCCTCGCCGAGCTGGCGGATCTCCTTCTCCGCATTTGCTGCGAGCACCTGCTGCTGCGCCAGCAGGCGCGCAATAAGATCAGCCTCGCTGCGGGCGGATTTGGCGGCGAGCTGGGTGCGCCGCAGGCTCTCCCGCAGATCCGCCGCCTCCTCCTCCGTCTTGGGTACGGAGGCCTGAGGCACCGGCCCGGCCTCGCTTTCGAGCTTCTCCAACCCGTCGAGCGTATCCACGGCGCTCTGGCAGGTGCGTTGGATGTCCCGAACGGCAGAGCGGAAATCTTCGATCCGGGACTCAGGCAACCCGGCTGCGGCGAGCGATGCCTGGAGCGATTTTGCGGCATTTTCGTCGAGGAGCAAACGGCTTGCCGCCAGCTCGCCACGAGCCCAAACAAGCTGCTCAGCCAGCGATGGCTCAGGGGGGCGGTCTGACTTTTTTGCAGAACCCGCCACGGATTCGATCAGCGACTTCATCCCCTGCGCGAAGGCAGGCGGGGCGGAGAAAACCAGGACGGCAAACAAAACGGCCGCCCACGAACGAAAAATAGCACCAAACACGGCTCCTCTCGTAAATCAATCGCAGGAGGAATCAAACCTTCATTTTGTCGCAGGGTTGAAATCCTGCGGAAACATACTACCTTCTACCGCAATTCAAATAACCACCATGCAACCACACGGAGAAATCAAACTCACACGCGACTGCGACGCCGTCCAGATTCCGAGCGGCCACCCGCTCGTTCTGCCTGCCGGCATGGAGGTGGTCATCACCCAATCGCTCGGCGGAACCTACACTGTCGCCACCCCGGGCGGCCTCGCCCGCATCGAGCTCAAAGATGCCGACGCCTTGGGGCGCGATCCCAATGCGGCAGTTGAAAAAGTCAAAGTGGAAGGCACGACCGAGGCTGCGGTCTGGAGCCAGCTCAAGTTTGTGTTCGACCCGGAAATTCCAGTCAATGTCGTGGATCTCGGCCTGATTTACGATTGCAGCGTTACGACGCAGGAAGGCGGCAAAACGTCAGTGAGCGTAAAAATGACGCTCACCGCTCCCGGCTGCGGGATGGGCCCGACAATTGCAGCGGATGCCCGCGGAAAAATCCTTTCATTGGAAGGCGTGGACGAAGCCGAAGTCGACCTCGTCTGGGATCCGCCATGGAACCAAGGAATGATCAGCGAGGCAGGGAAAATGAAGCTCGGGATCTTGTAGCCGCTATTTCTCCGGCCCGTGGCGGAGGTTGCTATTCCACCGGCTGTAGGTGAAGTAAAGCAGGCAGCCGATTAGGAGCCATACGACGAGCCGGATCCATGTCTCCATGGGCAGCGACGCCATGATGGCAAGGCAGCTCACCGCGCCGGCGATCGGGACGAACGGAACGAGAGGAACGCGGAACGCGCGCGGGGCATCCGGCATCGTGCGCCGCAGCACGATGACCGAGATGCACACGATCACAAAGGCGAGGAGCGTGCCGATGCTCGTCATCTCACCGATGACGTGGCCGGGGACGAGGCCTGCAAAAAGCCCTACAAAAACGGCGAAGAGAACATTCGACTTCCAGGGGGTGCGGAATTTTGGATGCAGGTCGCTGAACATCGCCGGCAGCAGACCATCCTGCGACATGGCATAGAAGACGCGCGACTGCCCGAGCAGAAGGATCATAATCACCGAGGAGAAACCGGCCAGAATCGCCACCTCGACAAGAATCGTGAAAAACTTGTATGGGGTGTGGGAGATGGCAACGGCCACGGGAGCCAGGCCGGAAAGCCCGGAGAATTCCTTGTAGTTTGCAAGGCCGGTCAGCACATAGGCAAACACGCAGTAAAGAATCGTGCAGACAAAGAGCGAACCGAGGATGGCGATCGGCATGTCGCGCTTGGGATTTTTTGCTTCCTGCGCGGCGGTAGAGACAGCGTCAAAGCCGATGTACGCAAAGAAGATCACCGCCGAGCCGCGAAAGACTCCGCTCCAGCCGAAATGGCCAAAGCCCCCGGTGTTGGCAGGGATAAACGGCTGGTGGTTGGCCGGGATCATATACTTCCACCCCAGCCCGATGAATGCGAAGATGACGAAGAGCTTGAGGGCGACGAGCACAGCATTGAGCATCGAGGATTCGCGAATGCCCTTCACAAGGACGACAGACATCGCCACAACGATGAACGCCGCTGGAAAATTGAACCAGGCGTGAGCGTGCGCACCGCTGGCAAGCGTGACGACATCAAATGGAGAGGCCGCCCATTGCGCTGGAAAAGGGTGCTCGATATCTGCACAGAACTTCAACAGATAAGCCGACCAGCTGGTGGCCACGGTCGCTGCTCCGGCGGCATACTCCAGCACAAGATCCCACCCGATGATCCAGGCGAAGAACTCGCCAAGCGTCGTGTAGGCGTAAGTGTAGACGCTGCCTGCAGCTGGCACCATCGAGGCAAACTCCGCATAGCAGAGGCCCGCGAGCGCGCAGGCGACGGCAGAAATCGCGAAGGAAAGCACGATGCCCGGCCCGGCATACAGGCCGGCAGCCATTCCGGTGAGCGAGAAGATACCAGCCCCGATCAGCACCCCGATTCCGAAAAGCACCAGGCTTGTCGCGCCGAGGTGCCGCTTGAGAGAAACTCCCGGGGCGCTCGACCCCCCGGCGATCTCGTGCTGGATTTTGATGATGGATTTTGTGCGAAAAATGCTGAGGTTGCCCATAAAATGTCCCTGTAAAGAATCGCGACACCATGCGCACAGCCACATGGCAGGGTCAAACGCAAAAGCGCCCGCGACACGAGAGCTCGGGATTGTGCCATTTCGACAATCCCTCTTTATGATCCGGGTCGACCCGCATTCAGTTCCGTCTTTCCTCCCCCAAAGAAAATCGATCTCATTGACGTTTATGAGCACTCTTTTTGATCCGTTCACCGCCCGCAGCGTCACTTTTCGCAATCGCATCGGAGTCTCTCCGATGTGCCAGTATAGCTCGGAAAACGGATTTGCGAACGATTGGCATCTCGTTCATTTGGGATCCCGCGCAGTGGGCGGAGCCGGGCTTGTTATCGCAGAGGCCACCGCCGTCGAACCCCGTGGCCGCATCACTCCGTACTGTGTGGGCCTCTGGGAAGACAGGCAAATCGAGCCGTTGCGCCGGATTACCAAATTCATCAAACAGTATGGCGCAATTGCCGGCATCCAGCTTGCCCATGCCGGCAGAAAAGCCAGCGCTTCCCGCCCGTGGGAAGGAGATCACTACCTGCCGGAGGAGGAAGGCGGATGGGAACCATGGGGGCCAAGCCCGACAGCTTTCGGCGCCAATCTTCCCTGTGTGCCCCACGAAATGTCTATCGACGAGATCCAGGGGGTAACCCGCCGATTTGTCGATGCAACCCACCGCGCGAGCGAGGCTGGCTACGAGTTTCTGGAGCTCCATGCCGCCCATGGCTATCTGGCTCATAGCTTTCTCTCCCCGCTCTCTAACTATCGCTCAGACAGCTACGGAGGCAGCTTCGAAAACCGGATCCGTTTTACGATCGAGACATTTCGGGCAATGCGGGCGGCATGGCCCGAGAACCTGCCCCTATCCGTGCGGCTCTCCTGCACCGATTGGGTGGTTGGCGGGTGGACGATCGACGACTCGGTTTCACTTTCAAAACGCCTAAAAACCGAAGGCGCAGACTTTATTGATTGCAGCTCCGGCGCGATTGTCCCCGATGCGAAAATCCCCTTCGCTCCTGGCTTCCAAGTTCCGTTTGCCGAGCGGATCCGCAAGGACGCCGGGATCGCAACAATGGCAGTTGGCGGAATCACCAGCCCTCAGCAAGCAAACGAAATTATCGCAAGCAGCCGGGCGGACATCGTGCTGCTCGCGAGAGAGTTCCTTCGTGACCCACATTGGCCTGCGCGCGCAGCAAACGAGCTGCTGGGCAGCCACTTCTCCAGCCTCCTTCCGCCTCAATACGCGAGAGTCTAAGCCCGGCACAACCATCGAAGACCATAGGAACACGCCCTCTCCCGCCGGCCGGCTCGAGTTGCCGATTGGCTCGTCTGCAGAAGAACATTCAAACCTCCGAATGTCTTTTGAAAGATTTTCCCTAATTCCGAATGAATCAATCAACATAACGGTTTGACAATTAACTATTGCCAAACCCATGCCATTTGATGCTAACTGGCGGTTCCTAATATGGACATATCACTCATAAACAGCCAATCCCTTCTCCGTTTGCTCAGCCTCGTGGAGAAGAAGGAAGAACTCCTCGAGACCCTTGAAGAAATTGACGCAGCCATTATCAGCACCCTCAAAGGCGGGACGATCTCGGTTCAGGTTTTCGAAGACGCAACATCCGCGCCTCTCGCAGCCATCAAGCCTGCAGCGGCCGTAAGCAAGCCGGCAGCCGCAGTGAAAGCTCCACAAAAGCCAGCTGCGCCGAAAGCCAAAGTCGGGCGTTCTGGCGGGCTGAAGGATCGCATCCTCGCGCTTCTTGACGCCGCTGGCCCAGAAGGCATCCGCGTGAAGGACATCTCGGAAAAACTCGGCGTAAAAGCCACCAACATTTCGGTCTGGTTCAGCACAACAGGAAAGAAGCTCAGCACAAAGATTGAGCCCGGCCGCTTTGCCGCCAAGGGAGCGAAAGTAGTTGCCGCAGCGCCAGTCAAAGCCAGCGCGCCAGTCAAAGCCAGCGCGCCAGTCAAAGCCAGCGCGCCAGTCAAAGCCGCAGCGCCTGTTAAAGCCGCCGCGCCAGCCAAACCAGTGAAAACGAGCAAGCTGAGCCCAGAGGCCCGCGCAAGAATCGGAGCCGCAGCGAAAGCCCGTTGGGATGCACGCCGTGCAGGCAAAGCCGCACCAGCTGTTGCCGCAGCCAAACCCGTCAAAGCCCAGAAAAAAGGCGGAATCAGTCCCGAAGGCCGCGCGAAAATCGCAGCAGCAGCAAAAGCTCGCTGGGCCGCGCATCGTGCAGGCCAAGCCCCAGTAAAGGCCGCTGCTCCAGCAAAGGCCCCGGCCAAGAAATCCAAAACAGCAAAAAATTCCAAAGCCTAATTTCTATGCCCGCCGCCAAAAAACCTGCAGCCAAACCTGCAGCCAAACCTGCAGCCAAACCTGCAGCCAAACCTGCCCGCAAGCCAAACCCTGCGCTCATGAAGCCGGTGCAACCCGATGAGGTTCTCTCCCCGATCGTTGGCTCAACGCCGCTGCCACGCAGCCAAATGACCAAAAACCTCTGGGATTACATCAAGAAGAATAACCTTCAGGATCCCAAGAAGAAGACGCTTATCAACGCCGATGCCGCCCTCAAAGCGGTCTTTGGTGGCAAGAAGCAGGTTAGCATGTTCGAGATGACCAAGCTTGTCTCGGCCCACGTGAAATAATTAAACACCGTTCCTCGGCAGTTCCGGCAACGGGGCTGCCGGGGACCTTCCTCGCCTCTTCGCCCTTGTGTCGGGGAGGCCCCCGTGGAGCCACGCACCCACTGTGTCCCCAGACTTCCTTAACTGGCATCTCACCCGCATGGCACCCAAGCCAGTTTCTCTTGAAAAGCTGTCTCATCTGGCTCTTTCCGTCGGCCGGATCCTCTTCCAAAATAATGCGGACACCGAAGAGGTTGAGCTCTCCGTGCAGCGGCTCGCCGAAGCCTACGGCTGCGAAGCCCACCTCTTGGTTACTTATGAGACCCTGCTCCTGACGGTTTCTCTCAATGGGGAATTCCGCACAAAGACCGGCAACCGCGTTCCCTCCATGAACGTCAATATGGCAGCCGTGGCTGCGGTGGAAACGCTTCTGTCCGAGGTCGAAGAAACGCCGATGGAGCTTGAGGACATTCGGACAAGGCTCGAAAAAATCGAACGCCAGCCAGCCATTTACGCCCGATGGGTTGTCGTTTGCGGGCTCGGCCTGACCGCTGCAAGCCTCAGCCGATTGTTCGGCGGCGACTGGCCGACATTTTTTGTGGCGTTGGCTGCCGGCGGTGCAGGCACATGGCTGCGGCAGGAGTTGGGAAAGCGAAACGCAAATCTCTTTTTCATCGCCTTTTTCGCAGCGATGGCGAGTGGGAGCATCGCTGGAATCGCAGTGCTTCTGAAGCTCAGCAGCATGCCGGCTCTGTGCCTTGTCGCGCCAGGCATGATTATCGTGCCTGGAGTTCCCCTGGTCAACTGCGTCCAGGATATGATCAAGAATCACATGGCGATCGGAATTGCGCGGCTGGGGCTCGGCGCCCTCATCACGCTGGCGATTGCCGTCGGGCTCGTTGCCGCCACGGCATTAACGGGCGTCAGGATCCCGGTTTCGGAAGCTTCTCAGCTGCCATCGCTCGCTGGAGACGCCCTGTTTTCCGCACTTGCCGCCCTGGGATACCTTTTTCTTTTCAACGTGCCTGCCCGCCTTGCGTGGGTGGGTGTCCTGTGCGGAGTGGCGAGCCACACCTCCCGCACGTTTTGCCTTCAACACGGCATCGACATCGTATGCGGGTCATTGATCGGCGCCCTCGCGGCAGGGTTTCTCGCCAACGGGTTTGCCCGCTCCTTTCGCGCGCCGGTGTCGGCGTTTGCTTTCCCTGGAGTCGTGGCCATGATTCCGGGGGCCTATGCGTTCCGGGCCGTCATCGGCTATCTGGCTATCATCCGCTCAGGATCCTCCGCCCCGCCGCCGCTTATCGCCGAGACGCTCGCTCTGAGCGCCACCTGCTTTCTTATGGTCCTGGCGATTGCCATCGGCGTCGCGACGCCCATAATCCTATTTAAAAATAAACCAAAATCATGAGCGAATATCGTAAAGAAACAGACAGCTTGGGTGAGGTCAGCGTTCCCGCCGACAAGCTGTGGGGCGCACAGACTCAACGTTCTCTGGAGCATTTCAGCATCGGCAAAGATCTTATCCCTCGAGAGATGATCACGGCCTATGCCATCTTAAAAAAGGGGGCGGCCACCGCCAACCATGCCGGCGCGAGGCTGAGCGGTCCGGCCTGCGAGATGATCGTCAAGGTGTGCAACGAGATCCTCGCCGGCCAGCACCACGACATGTTTCCCCTGCACGTCTGGATGACCGGCAGCGGCACCCAGTTCAACATGAACGTGAACGAAGTCATCTCCAACCGCTGCTGCCAGCTTGCCGCGACCCCGCTCGGCAGCAAGGCTCCAGTCCATCCGAACGACCATGTGAACATGTCGCAGTCGTCCAACGATTCGTTCCCTTCGGCCATGTATATCGCAGCTGCCGTGAACGTCACCCAGCGCCTGCTGCCAGCGCTCACCGCCCTCCGTGACGCCATTTTAGAAAAATCCGTTGAGTGGAAGGATGTCGTAAAAATCGGGCGCACGCACATGCAGGATGCGACGCCGATCACCCTCGGGCAGGAATGGTCCGGCTATGCCGGAATGCTCGGCGACAACATCGAACGAATCTCGTGCGCACTCAAGGACGTCTGCCAGCTTTCTCTCGGCGGAACAGCTGTGGGCACCGGCATCAACGCGGCCCCCGGATTTGCAGAGGCCGTCGCAAAAGAAATCGCCCAGCTCACCGGGCTGCCATTCGTCAGCGCACCAAACAAATTCACCGTGCAGGGCGCGCACGATGCCTTGGTCCAACTTTCCGGCACTTTCCGCACGCTCGCCGTATCTCTCTACAAAATTGGAAACGACATCCGCCTGATGTCCTGCGGCCCGCGGGCGGGCTTTGCCGAACTCATCATCCCGGAGAACGAGCCGGGATCCTCAATCATGCCTGGCAAGGTCAACCCCACCCAAGCCGAGGCCCTGACGATGATTTCCGTTCAGGTGATGGCCAACGACGTGGCGGTCGGCTTTGGCGGCGCCAGCGGTTACCTCGAAATGAACGTGTACAAGCCCCTGATCATTTTCAACCTCACCCATTCGATGACGATCCTTACCGACGGCTGCACGAACTTCCGAAAGTTTCTGATCGAGGGAACAAAGCCAAACCTCAAAAAAATCGGCGAATATGTCGAGCGCTCGCTCATGCTTGTCACGGCGCTGGCACCGGTCATCGGCTACGACAAGGCGTCGAAGATTGCCCACTATGCCATGGACAACGACCTCACGCTGAAGGCCGCCGCCTTGAAGCTCGGCTTCGTCACGGAACAAGAATTTGACCGCGTCGTCGATCCAACAAAGATGGTCCACCCATACGTCGCAGAATCCTGACAGCTAAATGGTTGCAAATCTAGATTCGTCCGCCGAGCGGGCACAGGAATCCAGAGCCTGAACGGATTACTCCTCGCTCGTCTGTGCTTCGAGGATTTCTTTCATGAGACCCCGAAGACATTCGGATACGCTTTGACCTTTCTCCTTTGCCTGCGTCTCAATCCTCTCGAGAAGAGAAGAAGGAAGGCTGATCGTAAGAAGTGTGCTTTTTTCTCTCATGCGCGCGGGCGGACGTTAAACGCCGTCATACGGCCTGTCAATGGAATTAGCTTCTGTTTTAAACTTGGATGTGTTTTCCGCCATTATCGAATCCCGGCTTGACGCCGGAGCAGACCAGCGGATTATCTCCCTTTTCAAGTTATGAGCCGTTCCTTGCTGCCAATCGCTGTTTTCACCCTAGTCGCCCTCGGAGGCTGCGCCTCCTATGATGGCCGGCTGACAAGTACGAAGACCAAATACCTCGGACAGGAGGGTTCGATTGTTTCGCGCTCGAGCTCCTCGACGCTGGCGGAGAAGAATTCCTACTGGGACGGAGACGGCGCGATCGGCGCGCCATCCATCGTCATCAGCATCGCGAACCAAACAGCTTCGTTTTACAAAGGCACAAAGCTTGTCGGCATCTCGGCGATCTCAAGCGGCCGCGAAGGCCATGACACGCCGATCGGCAACTACAAGATCCTGGAAAAAGATCCCCACCATGCCTCGAACCTCTATGGCGATTACGTCGACGCCTCGGGAACCCCTGTCGTCAAGAATATCGCATTGGGGGTTGATCCCATGCCGCCGGGCACCAAGTTCAGCGGATCGCCGATGCCGAATTTCATGAGGTTGTCCGCAGCCGGTGTGGGAATGCACCAGGGGTTCCTGCCGGGCGTGCCTGACAGCCATGGATGTATCCGGATGCCGGAAAGGATGGCAAAAATCTTTTACGAAAACGTCGCGGTCGGCACTCCGGTTCAGATCGTCAACTAGCTGCCGGGGCGTGCGCTTCTCCAAAGCGTGCGATTTTCCCACGAGCAGGCTCCAAGCACCGCCCAAACAGAACACCCCCATTTTTTGGCGTTTTCTTCCCGCTTGCTCTTCAGCTCGGATAGCTCACGATTTTCGCGGGAGTTGATCCCAATCAAATCCTGCGGATAAATCTTCTTGCAAGAACTGGCTGGCATTAGATTCTGAGCGCCTTCGTTTCTTTTCAAACACCACCACTATGTCATTAACAACCATCACAGCCATTCGTGCCCGCCAAATCCTTGATTCCCGAGGCAACCCCACCATCGAAGCCGACGTCGAACTTGCCGGAGGATTCTTCGGCCGCGCGGCAGTTCCGAGCGGAGCCAGCACCGGAGAGCATGAAGCCGTGGAGCTTCGCGACGGCGTAAAAACCCAATATCTCGGCAAAGGAGTCACCAAGGCGGTCGCCAATGTTGGCAAGCTCCTCGCTCCGGCCGTCGTCGGCCTTGACGCCCTCGACCAGATCGGCCTCGACAAGACGATGATCGCAGTCGACGGCACCCCGACCAAAAAGAAAGTCGGAGCGAACGCCATCCTTGCCGTGTCGCTTGCCGCCGCCAAGGCCGCAGCCGCACAGGTCGGAGTTCCTCTCTACAAATACCTCGGCGGGCCAAACGCCAAAGTGCTCCCGGTTCCGATGATGAACATCGTCAACGGCGGCGCACACAGCGACGCCCCGATCGACTTCCAAGAATTCATGATCGTGCCGAAGAAGTTTTCGACATTCTCGGAAGCCCTCCGCGCCGGCACGGAAATCTTCCACGCTCTCAAGGGCGAGCTCAAGAAGCGCGGGCTCTCGACCGCGATCGGCGACGAAGGCGGTTTTGCCCCTGCGTTCACCTCGGCCGAGGACGCTCTCGACACGATCGCCAAGGCGGTGAAAGCCGCTGGCTACAAGTTCGGCACCGATGTCTTCATCGCGCTCGACGCTGCCTCCAGCGAGTTCTACGACGCAACCAAGAAATCCTACATCTTCAAGAAGTCCGACGGATCGAAGCTCTCCGCTGACGAGCTCGT
>Ga0194063_10000917_pt1 | contig 20135 bp, 22 predicted proteins | sample SepL3720m_MetaG_FD_155459 | JGI IMG/M metagenome (GOLD analysis project Ga0194063, IMG submission 155459) | Anoxic zone freshwater microbial communities from boreal shield lake in IISD Experimental Lakes Area, Ontario, Canada - Sep2016-L373-20m | ecosystem: Environmental > Aquatic > Freshwater...
AATTTATTATCTTTATTCATCTTTCCTCTTTTATTTAGATAGCGAACTAATCAAAGTCATGATCCAACTGCTGTTTAATAATATCACTAAATATCGAATTGCAGCAATAATTGCGAATATTGTGATTGGAGCGACAGCACCGGCTAAAATAAATAGCACACGTTTTCTTTTTCTATCTCGATCACTTGAGATTAGATTTTGGCACATTTTTTCATACAATAGCTTGTATTCATCAATTAATCGTTTACCCAAATCCAGATAATCAATCATCTGCAGACTCGTGTCTTCGTCGTCTATCCTCCTCATGAGTTCTTTGCTCGTCCTTTGGGATAAAATGTTCAGACTGCCCTCCCACAATACTTTGCGATCAATTACCGCCACCTTTTGGTGAATAAAGCCAGACTGATAAATGATAGTAGCTCCATTTTCCTGATATTCCCTAAGAGCACATGATATTTCGCTTTTAGCAAAGTACTCATGCTCGTCAAGCGGACGAGTAAAGACAAATATCGGAATATTTCTTTGTCTCAACTTGATAAATGTATCCTTGAAAAACTCTGATCTGTATTTAGAAATGAAGGGACAATGGATAATTACTTCTTTTTGAGCAGTTAGAAGATCTTTGACAAAAGCTCCGTAAAAACTTTTCTCATTATAAAGATCAAGTTTGCTCGTTAATTCGTTCTTCTCCGAATCAACTTCTTCTTGCCTCCTTGTTAAATAGCGCTTGTAAGATGGTGATAGTACAGGCATTTTTACTCCTTTTTGTTAAATTAAACTGGATTTTTGCTCTGAATGTGGTATATTTGTCTTATGACTAAACAAAATGAAAACATATTTAAGGATCTTGGTGCGAAGCTCAAGGGCTATCGCGAAAAGGCTGGATTGACTCAGGCAAAGGTCGCCGAACTTGCTGAAATTCATATCAATTACTATGCTCGAATTGAGAGAGGTGAAGAAAATCCAACCTACGAAGTCCTTCTCAAAATCAAGGGCGCACTAAAAATAAAGTCAGATCTCGTCTAACTCCTTTTGTTCTTTATAAATTTCCCTCAATTTAGGCTCCCAATCGAAGACTATATCGAAAAATGTGTTCCATGTCTCAAGATTAAGGTCCACCAATAAAATATTAGTTCCGGAAAGATTATTTGGCTAAGCTGATAGATGGTTCAGCAAGTGTCAGACAGGCCAAATAAAAAAAGAGCCGAATATCGGCTCTTTTTTTATTTAACTATCTCTTTATTCTAGATTATCACACTTGCCATCGCCATTGGCGTCAGAGAAATTTCCACCATTGTTTTGGCCATGGTCGGCGTTTCCTTGACCTTTGTTCTGTCCCTGGCCGTTGCCACCTTTGCCAGCCCATGCAGGCTTGCCTTCAAATGAGTCTCGAAGTGTAGTGTCATTGATCTTTGTAACTTGGAAGTTGTGATTGTTATCATTATCGCCAGCAGTGGTGACTCCTTCAATAGTTACCTTGTCACCAACATTGTAGGTGCCACTGTACCAGCTTGGACCAACGCTTGTTTGGTATTCATCACCAGTTTCAGTGTCTTTGATCGTAACATGAGATCCGTTCTCGGCGGTAATCTCAGCTGATATTTGCACCTTGTCCTTGATGTCACCATCTTTACCGGTGACGGTCCCAATTTTGTTTGCAGCATAGGCAGATGTGCTGCCCAATATTGCTACTGCACCAAGGGCTATTAAGCCCAAACTAATTACTTTTTTGTTCATTTTCTCCTTTGCTTAATAATTTTTGAAGCGGCCGGCTCCGAAAGGCTTATTGCCTTTCACTCATTACTACGCAAAAGATCAAATTTTCTTTCAATTGGAGTTATTATTGTTTTTATTTTTCCTATTCCCACTATCAAAACCCTGACCGTTCCCAGTATTTCCCCATGTTCTTATGTCGGTAGCGTCAATTGCGTCTCCAGTTTTCTGTCCAACGATTTTTATGTCAATATTTTCCGTTATCGTAATCTTGCCTCTTATGGTAGCGTCCGCGTAATTTACGGTCCATTGTTTCCCCTGAAAGTCATCCAATATAAAGGTTTTTTTGTCCCGATCTACGGTTTTGATTGTACCTGAGAATAAGCCATTTTCTGGCTGATTCCAAACAATTTTTTTCTCAGCCTCGACCGATTGGTAGCTCGTGAATTTACTTCCGAAGTAGCTATCAATTTTTTCGCCAACACCCAAAGCATAACCGCTGCTTCCAAAAATAAGTGTGAGCAGTATCGAAGCTATGGTGATCTTTAGCGGAGAATACTTGTAGCCGTTTTTGCTATGTTCGAAATTTAATACTGCGATTGCGAGAGATATAATTATTAATATGATCCAAAGATAAGGCAAAGAAGAGACCAGAAAACCGAACATAGATTCGCCAAGATGGCTATATACGTCCCAATCTTTATTTGCCACGTTGTATATCAACAAGCTGATCGAAATACTACCGACACCGACCGATAAAATCGAGAGTGCCCAGAGTCCGATGTTTCTTATGAGAAAAATATGCCTGGGAATTGGTCTGATTTCCTCGGCCTGGATGCGTTTTATGATTTTATTTGTTAGATTGCCCATTTTAAAACTCTATTTTTAATTTATTTGTCTTTTCTCTGAATTGTTTCTTCGCTCTGTTTAACAGAGTCGCAACTGTGCCGGGAGGCTTTCTCAATATGTCAGAAATTTCCTCGTAGCTCTTTTCTTCGAAAAACCGCAGAACCAAAATTTCCTTGTATCTTAGATCAAGAGTTGCCAGAATCTCCAAAACTTTTCCCTTGTTCAAGTTCCGATCGAAAAAGGTTGCAAAATCATCCTTAATTTTATCTGAAATTGCCAAGTCAGGTTCAAGATTTACTATATGCGGTCTTGAGTTGATTTTTCGGTAATGGCTTATGACCTCGTTGTGAGCAATTCGATATGCCCAGGATGAAAATTTGAGCTTCTGATCAAATTCGTTTAGGTTCCGATAAATCTTAATAAATATTTCCTGGATTAAGTCCTCAATGTCTTCTCTCGGACAAGCACAAAGACGGTTAATATAGCGAAAGAATTTTTTTTCATATCTCTGAATCAGAATCGAAAAATTACTACTATCTTTCAAAGAAAGAGCAACTAAATCGTGATCGTTGTTTTTGTCCAATTCACCCATAGTATTATATTACACCCAATAAACCTAAATATTAAACAAAAATGCTTTTTTGTGCAGGTTGTGTTTGGTGGGGAGGAGCGACCCCGAAGGGTCACTCCCTGAGTGATAGTTCGTCGTAGACGAACTTGAAGGCGGCGCACATGAAGCGCCGGTTGAGTTCTTTTCTGGCGTTTGCCCAGATGCAGCTCTTCTTAAACGAGACAGAACTGTTTCTAGATAAATAGCACCAGAGCTTCCATGCGTACCGATTAAATCCTTTGATCGGTCGGATTTCTTCTCTGTCTTCACAGATCAGTTTTTCCCCGTCCGATTGGACAGAGAGCGAACAGATCTGCCAGGCGTCATCAAATGCCTGCTGAAATTCAGTCTCGGAAATCTCGAGACTGTGCGAGACATAGTCTCTAGAGGCATTTTTTGCCTCAGACCAGACAGCACTCAACTTTTTTTCCAAGTGAGTACTGATAATCACCATACAGCCGCATCTTGCGGCTGTGATTTTCGTCCGCCGAGCTTCCTCCTGACTCATGGCTGTTACCATGTTGAACCGCCTGATCTCATCGTCGGACATTTCTTCCACTGGCTTCAATACAAATTCTCCTTTCAAAAGAACCTCTTCTTTTTGTATCAAAAACGCGGCACCAAGCCCTATGTGAATCAGGAATTAGAAGTCAGAAGACAGAAGCCTGAAGGATCCATTTCACTAAAGTTCCTCGCAATGACACATTGCATATTTGTCATCTCGACTCGGTGAAACCGGCGGAGAGATCTTTTGAGAATTAGAAGATTTCTCCACCCGCTCGACAATGCTCACGGAGTCGAAATGACACTAACTTAGCTTAAACACTATCTAGCTTATAAACTTACCAGCTTAAACACTTACCAGCTTGCTCCCCCTGTGTTGATGGGGACTTCCATTTATGGTACGATTGTGAGGAAAATAAGGTCAAATACTATGAACAACTATGATTTTGGTAAAATCGAAAAGAAATGGCAACAGGCTTGGGAAAAAGACGGCTATGGTGTCGCTGCCGACGACGGCAAAGATAAATACTACGAGCTAGTCGAGTTCCCCTATCCATCTGGAGCTGGTCTCCATGTTGGTCATTGTATGGGCTATGGTGCCTCTGATATCCATGCTCGATATCTCCGCTTGAAGGGCAAAAATGTGATGTTCCCGATCGGCTGGGATGCATTTGGCTTGCCAACGGAAAATTACGCGATCAAAAACAAGATCAAGCCAGCCGTAGCAACTGCCAGCAATATTGCTGTTTTCAAAGAGCAGTTGAAGTCATTTGGGTATTCTTTTAACTGGTCTCGTGAGATCAACACGACTGATCCTGCATATTATCACTGGACTCAGTGGATATTTTTACAATTTTACAAACACGCCATTATAGGCGACAAGCTTGTTGATGTCGCTGATGACGACAAAACGACTCCCAGACTTGCATATCAGGCCGAGATGCCAGTAAACTGGTGCAAATCTTGCAAGATCGTTCTGGCCAACGAAGAAATTGTTAATAATCGTTGTGAGCGTTGTGGTGGTGAGACCGAAAAAAGAAAGCAAAAACAGTGGATGCTTCGCATCACTGCCTATGCCGACCGTCTAATTGACGATCTAAGCACAGTAGATTATTTGCAAAAGATCAAGACTCAGCAGATCAACTGGATCGGTAAATCTGTCGGTACTAATATCAAATTTCATCTGTCAAACACCTCAGACACTATTGAAGTGTTTACCACTCGTGCTGACACATTGTTTGGTTGCACATACATCGTCGTCGCGCCTGAAAGCAATTATCTTGCGACGATCAAGGATCGAGTGTCAAATATCGATGAAGTGGAAAGGTATTGCCAAGCCGCAAAATCAAAGTCTGATCTTGAGCGAACTGAACTTCAAAAAGATAAAACTGGCGTCGAGTTGAAGGGCATCAAGGCGATCAATCCGATCAATGGAGAGGAAGTCTCCGTCTGGGTCGCTGACTATGTCTTGGCCAACTATGGCACTGGTGCCGTAATGGCTGTGCCAGCTCATGATGAGCGAGATTTTGAATTTGCAAATAAGTACGGGATCGAGATTAGACAGTCAATTTTACCGATTTTGATTGACAGTATAAATCCTCCTCGAGAAGGCAAGGAAAATACCACCAGAATTGTTGCTCAATGCGTGATCAAACATCCAACCGATGACAAATATCTAACTATTAAGTGGAATAAATTTCCGTGGCACAACTTTGTGACGGGTGGAATTGAGAATGGTGAAAGTATTGTTGACGGTGCAATGCGAGAAATAACGGCCGAAACTGGTTTTAAAAATGTTGAATTTGTGCGCAAAATGCCTATCGTGATCAACTCTCATTTTTACGCAGCTCACAAAGATGTGAATCGTGATATCGAGATGAATGTGATGGAGTTCAGGCTTAAGGATTTGGAAAAAGTCGAGCGTGAGCTTGAATCTCACGAGGATTTTGATGTCGTCTGGATTAAGTTCGAAGAAATGAAAGATCTTAAACCATTGGTCGAGCTCCCCTTTATTTTGAGGTGGTTGCAAGATGGCGATTTCGCTTTTACTGAATATGGCCGCCTAGCCAATTCTGGTGAATTTACCGGTTTGTCCAGCGAAGAAGGCAAGAAGAAAATCACTGAAAAATTGAAAGAAATCGGTGCAGGCGATTTCACTGTTAATTTTAAACTTCGAGACTGGATATTTTCACGACAACACTATTGGGGTGAACCAATTCCGATAATCCATTGTGATAAATGCGGCACTGTACCCGTGGCCGAAGACCAACTGCCGATAATTCTACCTGATATCGAAAAATATGAGCCAACGGCTTCAGGGGAGTCCCCTCTTGCTGCTATCAGCGATTGGGTAAATACTACCTGTCCAAAATGTAGCGAAGCAGCAAAGAGAGAAACTGATACTATGCCAAACTGGGCAGGCTCTTCTTGGTACTACCTCGCTTACGCGATGAATAATGAATCAAGAATAAAGAATAATGGCTCAAACAATAATATTTTCAATGATAGCAAAGAGCAATTAAAGCACTGGCTACCGGTCGATCTGTACAACGGCGGACCTGAGCATATAACTCTACATCTTCTTTACTCTCGTTTTTGGCATAAATTTTTGTTTGATCTCGGCGCTGTACCGACAGCCGAACCATACCAAAAAAGAATATTGCACGGCATCATCTTGGGTGCTGACGGTCAGAAGATGAGCAAAAGCAAAGGTAACACGATCAACCCAGATGAGATGGTCAAGCAATTTGGCGCTGACACATTGCGCGCTTATGTTGCTTTTATTGGTCCATATGACCAGGAAAATGCTTGGAGTACGGCTGGCATACAAGGAGTACATCGATTTCTGAAAAAAGTTTGGGTAAACCAATCTTTGCTGCAAGATACCTCCGATGATATAACCTTGCTTACAAAGCTCAATCAGGTGATCATGAGTGTCACTGACGATATCGATAATTTCCGCTTAAATACTGTTATCTCCAAATTGATGGAGATGAACAATATGATTGAAAAAACAGGTAAAATCTCTGCCGCTTCATACAAAAAATATTTGACTCTGCTCTTCCCTGCTTGCCCACATCTTGCCTCTGAGCTTTGGGAATTATCAAAATTTGACGGTAATATCATCGATCAAACATGGCCAGAAGTTGATAAGGATTTTCTTTTTGCCGAAATGGCGGAGATTGTCATCCAAATAAATGGCAAGATCAGAGATCGGCTCCAAGTGAAATCATCTATTTCAGACGACGAACTCAAACAAATGGCTTTAGACTCTACTCGAATCAAGGAATTGGTTGGAGACAAGAAGATCATCAAAACAATTATTGTACCCAAGAAATTAGTTAATATCGTGATCGAGGCATAAGATGTCTGAACACATAAATAACATCGAATCAGGGATTTTCAAAAGGATTAATTCTCGAGAACTTATTAGTAGTCCTTCTGACCCAAAATTATCCGACAAAGTTTATATAACTGGCGAAGTCAAACAGCACAACGAAAATTTTCAAATCGAAATTCCGCCAAAGGCTCCTGTTGCGACTTTCTTAAATTATTTGGCTGATCCCGAGATTGCCGACAAATTATCAGGTGCTCTCACGGTCCAGCAACTTCGCCTCTCTGCATCACAAAGGGCAATCGAGATACCCGGACATGAAGATTTGTCATTAATCTCTGCCGGCGCTTTTGTCTTTGCGTTTGTAAATGGATCAATCTGTTTACTGGCTGGTCACCGATCGAAAAACGCCCCAACTGACCCCGAAGCCCTGACGGGAGTCGCAGGACGATGTGGCGAAAAACCTAGTGAAACTATTTTGCATGAACTGAATCAGGAATCTATAATCATCGTTGAAGCAACAGATGGTCCCAAGGTGATTGTGATTACTAAGGGTGAAGAAGGCGCAGATGATTTGGTGAACGAAAAACTGGAGCACCTTAAATATGCTCTCGAATATATGAAAAAACAGCCAGAAGCTGAGATTGATGACGATATCAGCCTCTACGAATCAATCATCTCTCTAAATCATGACGGTTTGCTGAGAATTTCTATTGACGATTGTTTGATGAATATTGCGAATGATACTGTTGTGACTACAATCGATGGAAATGTTTTGGATACTGTAAAACATTCTGTCACACAGTATGACTTGAAAAATAATACTCTGGAAATTGTTCAGCCGATTTTTATCCCTCAGGATTTGGAGATCATTTCTGCTCGGGCTGGAGATTTTGACATTCGCGACGGACATTATTTTGATCCTGTCGAATTTGTACCAGAAGATAAGATTCTCACCGAAAATTACAAAAGCGAAGATAATCCAGATGGTCAACCAACTCATCCGGCGCTGCTACACTTGGTTCAACTCCTCGAAAAACAACGACAGGCCCACACTGACTGGTGATATTGATAAATATTCACTTTTGTGCGATAATCAATTTGTTGTATTGTTTAATTTCAAATAAGCAGTATTGAACGACGGGTGCTTGCACTCATCTAAATAAAATTATGTAACATATTAGGATTGCGATGGCAGAACCAAAAAAACGCACGAATAATTCGAAACAGGGCATGAGAAGAATGCATGACAAAGTAACCAGACCAACTTTGGTCTATTGCGACAAATGTCACGAGCTCAAAAAGTCTCATATCATCTGTTATAACTGCGAAAAGAACGCTCAGACAAAAGAAGTGGAGTAAAGATGAATCGTCATCTTTCGCGAATGATTGCGATGCAAAGTCTATACGAAATTTCCTTTCGCGAAAATGCGGACAGAGCTGAGGTATTGGATCGCAATATTGACGAGTATGCTGACAAGTGTGAACCCGACTTTGTAAAAGGTCTGGTTTTTGGTGTCTTGGCCAAAGCCGAAGAAATTGACAAGATTATTACTACTGCTGCAACTGAGTGGCCAATAGATCAAGTTTCCCTTATCGACCGAGTTATTCTGCAACTATGCATTTACGAGATGGTTATCGACAAAGAAATTCCGCCAAAAGTTGCCATCAACGAAGCTGTAGAACTATCAAAACAATTTGGTAGTGACAATTCATCTAAATTTGTAAACGGAGTCATGGGCTCTGTTTACACGAAATATGAATCTGAGAAACCTGTAAAAAAGGATAAATAATGACAATAGAAGAATTCCAAAAAAATATTGATGTCAATTTTAAAAATGCTCAACTCCTACAAACAGTTTTCACTCATCGATCATACCTGAACGAGCACAAACTGGTCAAAGAGCACAACGAACGGCTTGAATTTCTTGGCGATGCCGTGCTCGAGCTTGCTGTAACAAGGTTTCTCTACGACGATTATGATGCCCCAGAGGGCGAGCTGACCAATTGGCGCAGCTCCGTCGTCAAGGGCGAGTCTTTGTCCGAGGAAGCCAAAAGATTGAATATGGATGATCTGATCAAAACTTCACGAGGTGAAGCCAAAAATATCGGCAAGGCGCGAGATATTATTTTGGCTAATGCTTTTGAAGCTCTGATCGGTGCAATCTATCTAGATGCTGGCTTCGACAAAGCAGCTGAATTCATCAAGAAAAATCTTTATTACAAATTGCAGAACATACTCGAAAGTGGGTCTTGTCAGGACGCCAAGAGTAAATTTCAGGAGATGTCACAGGATAAATTTGGTATCACGCCGATGTATGAAAATGTCAGCGAATCTGGCCCAGATCACTCCAAAACTTTCGTCGTGGCAGCTTACATCGGCAAAGAAAAAGTTGCTGAAGGTAGCGGCTTCTCCAAGCAAAAAGCTCAAACTGAGGCAGCTCGAGTTGCACTCGAAAACTGGAGCAGTATCATAAATAGAGTCAAAAACTAATTCGGCCAAATAATATTGGCAAATCCCCAATCATATAATTTCTTAGATTCATCGGCTGGCGCTTGGTCAGTCGATGTTTTTGTATTTAAGACTACAGCGATCAAGGTGTGGCCATCGCGATTTACAGCCGAAACTAGGCAATGCCCCGCTTCGCCCGTAAAACCAGTTTTCACACCGATCACACCGGCGTATTTTTGAGACAGTAACAAGTTAGTGTTCTGCAGGTCGTGCTTTGTTGCACCAGATGTGTCAGATACAGTTTCTTTGTTCGTCGAAACAATATTCGCAAAAGTTTCATTTTTCAGTGCGTATTTGACGATAGTCACAAGGTCTGCTGAGCTTGATTTGCCTCCATCGTTGAGACCAACTGGATCGAGATAGACCGTATTTACCATATTTAGCTCTCTAGCCTTAGCATTCATCTTGTCGACAAATTTCTTTGTCCCTACCTCATCTTTATCGTTCATGTATTCGGCTAGTGCATTCGCCGAATCATTGCCAGATTTGATCAACATTGACTTTAACAGATTCAAAACTGAGATTTTCTCGCCTTTTAGTAAACCCGTCTTTACCTCAGGCAATAAGGTTGGTGCAGTGCCAACTGTAACAACATCATCGAGCTTATAATTCTCTAGCGCGATCACGGCGGTCATTATTTTGGTCGTAGAGGCGATCGAATATTTCTCGTTTGCATTTTTTTCTGCAAATACTTTGCCGCTCTCCTCATCAATCAAAAGGTAACTTTGCGCGGCAACAGTTACATCAGTATGATCATCTCGAAGCGATGGCTGGATCTTGATTTGTGGCAAGTCCATAATCTGATTTATCGAAATGAGATTGGAATTATCAACATTTGAGCGATCAATTTCCTTCGAAATACCACCAAAACCCAAGGCATTCGCCGCGATGGCGATTAGCATCAATACTTTACTCATTGAGTATATCCTTCCTGCTTATTTCCCTGTACTCCCCTAAGGCGATCCCAAGTTCTTTCAAGCGTAGCTTGCAGATCCGAGTGCGAGTCAATTTGACAACATCTAGGTGAATATTTTCACACATTCGTCGGATCTGTCGATTGAAGCCTGTATGCAATATTATATCAAAACTAATATCTCTCATCCCCTCTCCGCCGCTTTTTATATTGGCGACGCTGTCTGCTTTCATTAGTTGTCCGTCAATAATGATGCCTTTTTCAAACTCATATTTTATTTTCTTGTGCATCTGTAAAGTGCCCTGATATTGAGACGAGCTCGCTCGGGCTCTGACGAAATACTCTTTTTGGTGCTCAAAACTTGGGTGAGTCAATTTCTGGGTTAGCTCACCATCGTTTGTCAGTATGATCAAACCTTGAGAGTCAAAATCAAGACGGCCGACCGGGTAAACTCGAGGCTTTTCTGGTACAAAATCAGTTACCTTTTTTCGATCAGTGCTGTCTGAGACTGCCGAGATTACATCTCGAGGTTTATTCAGAGCGTAATAAATTAAATCCTTTTCTGTCTCAATTTGTTTACCGCTTATCTTTACTTTGTCTTTTTCTGAATCAATCTTTTGCCCGACCACCGCTTTTTTCTCGTTCACCAAAACAAGGCCATCCTCGATGAGTCGATCAGCTTTTCGTCTCGAGCATTCGCCACTCTCGGCGATATATTTATTGAGTCGCACTAAAGGCAAACTTACTTCCTCCCTCTAATATTTGTGTGGTTAATCTTGCGTGCAAGACCAGCGTTTCTCGGAAACTCGTCGTAGATAGACAGAATAGCAATGATAGATTGCTTCGTCGGAGACTCCTCGCAATGATAACTAGTTCTGTCATTCCTGCGCAGGCAGGAATCTAGTTCTAAAATAATCTCAAGATATATTCTCTTTGGCGCTTACGCTGCAACGGGATTCCTGCCTGCGCAGGAATGACAGACAGAATAATTCCCTAGTCCCCGATAACTGTATCAGCACCTTTTAATTCTTTGCCCTCGGCTTCTTTTTTCAAGCAAACATGAACATCAGAAAGTTGCTGTTCGGAAACCTGACTTGGCGCGCCCATCATCAGGTCCTTGGCATCACCAGTCTTGGGGAAGGCAATTACTTCACGAATTACGTCTTCTCCTGCAAGCACAGCTGTCAATCTGTCTACTCCTGGTGCAATGCCAGCATGAGGTGGAGCTCCGTATTCAAATGCTTCCAGTATGTGCCCAAAACGTCGCTCTTTTTCTTCTTCGGTTACGCCGAGTAAATTGAAAATTTTATTTTGTAATTTACGATCATGGATTCTAACTGACCCGCTGGCCATTTCAAATCCATTTAAAACCAGGTCGTAACAGTAAGCCCTTACTGATGTGGGGTCAGAGTCAAGACGGTCAATATCTTCGGCGTGTGGCATTGTAAACGGATGGTGCGAACTCACTAGTTTGTTTTCTGCTTTTGATTGCTTGAACAGTGGGAAATCAACAATCCAAGCAAAAGCTAATTCGTTTTTATCATCCTTGTTTTCTCGCAAATCAGGCTTGTCGTTGCCATATTTCTCCATTGATTCTGCGTAGGTAATCCGAGGAAATGGCTTCTTTGCAATCTTTTTATCGGGTGTGACTGTTTCGACCATCTCGATCATCATATCCTCAACAAGTTCCAGTACCTCGTTCTGAGACATAAAACTCATTTCCATATCAAGTTGAGTGAATTCTGGTTGTCGGTCCCCTCTTTGATCTTCATCACGAAAACACCTCGCAATTTGAAAATATCGTTCGATCCCACCAACCATCAGGAGTTGTTTAAACTGCTGAGGACTTTGAGGTAAGACATAAAACTCACCCGGATATAGTCTCGATGGTACGACAAATTCCCTAGCACCTTCTGGCGTTGATTTTGTTAAATATGGAGTCTCAATCTCTCGAAAACCTTTGTCCCATAGGTATTCACGCATAAACCTAACCAGGTCATGCCTCAAAGTCAAGTTCTTGGCCATACGCTCAGTTCGTAGATCCAAATAGCGGTATTTCAATCTAAGCTCTTCGTCGATACCGAGAGTCGTTTTGCCGATCTCAAATGGTGTAGTCTTGGCCTCGTTCAATATCTCAATGTCATCGGCGAGCATCTCGACACCGCCTGTTACCATCTTGTCGTTGACCAATTTTTCAGGTCTGGCGTTAATCTTGCCGGTGATCGAGATGACCCACTCCGGTCGCACTTCGGTAATTTTGTCATAGGCAGGGGTATTAGGAATAAATACTACCTGAAGCAATCCTGTTCTATCTCTCAGGTCGACAAAAACTATCTTGCCATGGTCGCGGCGGATATTGACCCAGCCTTTGACGGTGACTATCTCCTCAACTTTTTTTGGCGTTTCAGCAATTAATGTTCTCATATTCCTCAAGTTTCCTTATTATTATTTTCTTAGTTGTCCGTGATGCTTTTCTTCTACCATCTCGATGATCGATTTGACGATCGCATCGGCGTCGGCGTCAGACATAGTTCTATCCATATATTGCAGATAGATATGATAGGCCACATTCTTTTTGTTTTCACCGAATTTATCTGAAGCAAATTCGTCGAAAAGCTCAACTCGATTGATCTCAGGGGAAATGCCATAAATCTCGTTAACCAGATCCTCACTTGGTAAATCTTTGTCGACAATAAAGGCCAAATCTCTCGTTACTGATGGATATTTCGAAACTGGGCGATAGGTAATATTTTTCTCCGTTCGAGATGAAATCGAGATATCGGCAGGCACTTTAATTTTTTCGCAGACAGCCGAGAGGTCAAGATCAATGAAATACACTGCCGGCTTTCGAATCTTATATTTATTCAATCTGTCAGTTTCCAAGCTCTCAATATCGAGGCGCAGAGCAGGTACTTTTTCTGTTAAGGTTTTAACAGCTGTATCTATCTCGCTCTTGGCATTTTTGCCGGAAGCTATGATTGTCAAATTGGTTTTCTCGGAATCGCTGGTAAAAACCTGTCCGATCTCAAAGATCAGGATTGGATCGAAAGTTGAGTTTTGGGCGACATTTTTTAGCATCAATGGAAGGAGAGTTGGCCGCATATATTTATTTTCGGGCTGCAAGGGGTTGGCCACTTCTAGTAGTTCGCTGCAATCAAGACCAGAAAGTGCAGTATCTTTCTCCGACATAAATGAGTAATTTTTCACCTCTGAGAAACCGCACTCGACGAGTAGATCCTTTAAATATTCCTTAGCCGCAAAAACAGTTACCTCGGGTTTGTCGATTTTTACTAATGGTAATGGTTTGATCTTGTCGTAGCCATGGATGCGGCCTACCTCTTCGATCAGATCCTGCCAAAGCAAGATATCGTGACGCCACGAAGGGATCGTGGCCACTCCTTTGTCTATTGAAAAACCTAGCCGAGTTAAGATACTATCCATCTCTGGTGCTGATATGTCCAAGCCAAGAATAGTTGCAATTTTATCGTACTCAATCTTGATCGTACTCCTGGTGATTTGATTTCCTGCTGAGACGATACCTTTTGCAATCTCGCCAGAACACAGATCAGACATCATCTTGGCAGCTTTGTTGAGGGCATATTCAACTTTTTCGCTATCAATGCCACGCTCGAAACGATAGCTGGCCTCAGATGAGATATTTATAATCTTCTTGCCGCGTCTCACAACTTTGCGATCGAATTCTGCCGCTTCAATCACAATATCGACAGTTTTCTCATCAATTTCTGATTCTGCTCCACCCATGATACCAGCAATCGCAATGGGCTTTTCGATATCAGCAATAACCAAAACTTCGGGCGTCAGTTTGCACAAGGCACCATCAAGAGTTAGAATAGTTTCGTCTGTTCGCGCAAACCGTACTTCAATCTTGCCCTTAGCCACTTTTTTGAGATCAAAAGCATGAAGAGGTTGCCCCAAATCAAGCATAATATAATTGGTAATATCAACTACATTGTTGATTGATCGGACACCACAGGCGACCAAGCGTTCACGCAGCCATTCGGGCGATGGCCCAATCTTGATATTTTTGACTACTCTGGCTGTATACTGAGGACAGGCCATCGAGTCCTCGACTGTCACTGTAATCAGATCCTTGGCTTCTTCACTTGTTTCGCTCAATGATATAGTTGGTAATTGGATCTCTGGTAATTCCTCAAAAACTGCGATCTCGCGGGCCATGCCTATATGATTTAGGCAGTCACCACGATTGGTCGTAATCTCAAGGTCGAAAACTGTATCTCCCTTGATATAATGACTATATGGCTGCCCAAGCTCGCATTCCTTTTCTAGGATGATAATACCGGAGTGGTCAGTGCCAAGACCAAGTTCATCCGCAGCGCAAAGCATACCGAAAGATTCGACACCGCGAATTTCAGCCTTTTTTATCTCGAAATCTGGTAATTTTGCTCCAATTTTTGCAAATGGGACTTTCTGACCAACGGCGATATTTGGTGCGCCACAGACGACGATAAACTCATCGCTGCCGTCGGTAACTGTTGCTATCTGCAAGCGATCTGCATTTGGATGTCGATCGATCTTTAAAATCTCTGCAACCACCACTTTGTCATCAAAAACCACGCTCGAAATCATCTCGTCGACTTCGGTGCCTGTCGCATTCAAATGATCAACGAGCTTGTCGTCGTCTTCGTTAATCTCAATATAATCTTTTAACCAATTTTTACTAATTTTCATAATATTGTCTTAGAATTGTTTAATAAATCGTAGATCGTTCGAATATAGCTGGCGGATATCGGTAATGCCATATTTTAACATGACCAAGCGGTCAATCCCGAGGCCAAAAGCAAAGCCAGTAAACTTCTCTGAGTCGATGTTCATATTCTCCAAGACCGAAGGATGAACCATGCCGGAGCCCAAAATTTCCATCCATTTACCGCCAAACATAATGTCGACATCGAAACCGGGCTCGACGAAGGGATAATGATGCGGTCTGAAACGATATTTTATCTCTTTGCCGTACAATTTTTCCAAGAAGGTCGAAAGCGTCCACATCAGATGGCCAACCTTGACATCACGATCAACATACAGACCCTCGAGCTGATAAAAGGTTGTCTCATGTCTTGCGTCAGTCGACTCGTTGCGAAAACAACGCCCAGGTACGATGACGCGGAAAGGCGGCTCATGGGTCTCGCCATATCGAACCTGACAGTTAGAGGTATGGGGTCGCAAGGCTCTGCCATCTTTAAGCCAAAAAGTATCCTGAACATCCCGAGAAGGGTGATCTGCTGGTACATTTAGGGCGTCAAAATTGTACCACTCAGTTTCGACTTCTGGTCCTTCGAAAACATCAAAACCAAGTTCTTCAAAAACCGAGACAGCTTCACGAATGAATATTGATGTTGGATGCAAAGTACCGTGTTTCATATTATTTTTGCTTAGTTTGAAAATATGCTTCAAGTAATACTGTAATTATAACCGATGAGGCGGCAATCCACCAATCCAGTAGGCGCATGCCCCTTAGGTAGAGCAAGGCAGTAGCACAGGCTGAGAGAAATATGCCTTGTCGCAGTGATGGCCAAAAGTGTTGCTCCTCGGCCACCGTCATAATCTTTGTTTTAATATAAAATAATATACAGGTCGTCACTCCTGCAACAGCGACGAAAAAGGAGATATAAAAGTTTGCGAATTGTGCTGGCGAGGAGACAAAAGGATTGTAATTGAAAATCGAAACGGCAGTCGATGCTACCGCCAAAGCAGTAATCGAAAACAAAAAGAATAACTTTCTAATCAGATCCATTGGTCGTATTGATTAAATTCTCAATCTTGGCTGCATCGTCCTGAGTGTAGTCAGCCACGAAGTAAAGGCGAGGTACTTTCCTCGCGACCAGTGTCTTGGCCAAAATATCTCGGAAAACACCGGCCTTTTTCTTGCTGTCACGCACAATCTTATCGACATCAGTCAAACACGAAAGCCAAATCTTGGCGAAAGCCAGATCTTTGGACACATGAACCTGCGTTACAGAGACGAATTTATCGGGAAAATACTGCAAAAGTATCTTTGACACTTCGCGCAAGACAATCTCATCAAATTTGAACATTTTGTTACTGGGCATGAGACTATCTTAGCACAAATGATGCAACATTTGTAGAGCAAAAAGAGTAGAAGACAGAAAACAGAAAACGGAAAACAGTAGACAGTTGATAAACTAATAAGCTGAATAGTGTTTAAGTGCTTAAGTGTTTAAGCTTGTCAGCTTACAAGCACTCTTGTTTGTCATTCCCGCGCAGGCGGGAATCCACAAATAATATTAGATTAATGGTTCGGTCGCGCTTCCCGCTTACGACCCAAAGGGTCCCCCTCGGGGCTGCGACGGGATTCCGGATCCACCCTTCGCTAAAGCTACGGAAGTGGCACGGCAAGTCCGGAATGACAAAAGGATATGGGAGCAATGAAAGATAAGGAAGATAACACAAAAGAAGACCCACAGGCCTTCTTTTTGTATAGAACAATTTTGTATAGAACAGTGCTTTAACGCTTGGCCCACTGTGGTGCTCGACGAGCGCCTCGGAGACCTGGTTTCTTTCGCTCTTTTTCTCGAGGATCACGAGTCAGGAGACCGGCTTTTTTTAGTGTTGTGCGGTATTCTGGATCAACTTTTTCCAGCGATCGTGAAAGACCGTGGATCATGGCATCTTTTTGACTCTCAGTACCGCCACCAGTTACCTTGATAGTTACATCAAAGTCAGATTTACGACCCAGAAGTTCAAGTGGTGCAGCAATAGGAGCGATATCGCAATTCTTTTTGTTGTTGATAGAAAGTTCACCCTTGCCGGCAGTTAGCCAGACAGAAGCAACAGCCGTTTTGCGGCGACCGACAGCTTTGAATATCTCTTTGGTTGTCTCGGTTTTTTCAGTCATAGTTACTCTTGGTTAACAAATTTAATGTTTTGGTGAGGATGCTCTGGACCAGCGTAAACATGCAATCTCTTTTCCATCTCTTTGGCTAGTTTGTTGTTTGGCAACATCCCGCTAACAGCTTCTTCGATAATAAAGGCTGGCAGAGTCTTTCTAAGCTCTTTCACAGTACGAGTTTTCATGTTACCGAGATAGCCGGTGTGTTTGTAATATCTCTTTTGATCTTCTTTGTGGCCAGTCAATACAATTTTTTCAGCATTAACAATAACGACAGAATCGCCATCATCGATATTTGGAGTAAATGTCACCTTGTCTTTGCCGCGAAGCAAAACAGCAACCTGAGTCGAGAGACGACCCAAGATCTGTCCTTCAGCGTCAAAGAAGTGCCATCGTTTTTGATTAGTTGGATTCATTTTTCTTTGATTTCGTCTTAACTTTTACACTAACATCTTTAACTTTTTTATCAGTTTTTTCGACTTTTTCAACTTTTTTAGTCTCTTTTTCGTCTTTTACTTCAACTTTCTCAGCGACGAAAACTTTTTTATCAACCAACTCTAGCCTCATCATCGGAGCATTGTCGCCCTTGCGAGGGTTCAAACGGAAGGAACGAACAAATCCAGAATTGCGGCTTTCGTATCTCTTTGACAGTTCATCGACAACCTTTTTGGTTGCGTTGCGATCAAACAAGATAGAATTTAAATATCTAGAAGTGTTAAAATCAACATTCTTGGTTCGTGCCAAGATGCGCTCAACATAGCCTTTAAGTGACTTTGCTTTTGCTTCAGTCGTTTCGATGACCTCGTACAATAAAAGAGAGGTAGCGAGATTTCGCATCAAGTGATTTCGGTCATCAGCTTTTCTACCCAGTTTTCTTATCATCTTATCTACCCATCATCATTTTAATTTCATCAATACCCTTTTTACCAAGTCCCTTAACCTCTTCAAGCTTGAGATCAGACAATCGGTTTAAACCTGCTACTGTCTTGATGCCAGAGTTGATCAAAGCATTGGCTGTTCTCTGTGAGAGACCAGATTCTTCGATTTTTGTCTTGCCGTCAAGATCAGAAGAAATTTCAGCTTCAAGGGTTGTGTCGATTTCTGTACCAATTTCATCAGCAGCAACAATAGGGCTTTCCTCAATCTTCACCTCAGTCAATTGCTCAATGAAATTTTCATCATTGATGATAGCCTGATAGTGTTCGACAAGGATTTTGCCTGACTCTTTTAGAGCAGTTAATGGATCAACTGTACCATTGGTAGTGACTTCCAAAACCAATCTGTCATAGTTTGTCATCTGACCGACTCGAGTATCCTCGGTCGACATAACAACACGCTCGACTGGAGAAAAGTTCGCGTCAACCATGATTTGACCGATCATTGATTTCTTTTTGCTCTCAGCAGTGACCTGCTCAAAGCCTCGGCCACGCTCAACAGTAACTTCCATATTTAGGTCAGCTTTAGCATCAAGTGTGATAATATGTTGGTCTGGGTTTGAAATCTCAATATTGCTGTTCTTTTTGAAATCAGCAGCCGTAACTTCTCCTGGTCCTTTTTTGGACAATTCGATAGTGACTGGCTCTTCAGAAAAAGATTTGAAGTGAATGTTTTTGAGGTTCATCATTAGCTCGATTGCATCTTCTTTGGCGTGAGGGATCGAGGTAAATTCATGGCTAACACCTTCGATTTTGTATGAAGTTGCTGCAGCACCACGAATAGAAGAAAGCAGGGCTCGTCTTAGTGAGTTGCCGATGGTTGCACCGTAGCCAGGGAAAAGTGGCTCAACGATAAATCTTGAGCAATTTGCAGAAATCTTTTCTTCTTTGATTTTTGGTAAACCGATTTTTTCCATTTTTCTCCTTATTAACGTGAGTAGAACTCAATGATCAAGCTCTCGTTTATTGATGAATCAATTTCATCTTTAGTTGGCATACTTTTGATAGTAGCTTTTTCGCTCTTGGCATCAACATCAGCCCATGACAATTTTGTCAAAGTGACATCAGCAAGAGTTTCTTTTTTGCAAGCTTCGATAATATCTCCGACCTTAACTGTGATTGAAGGGGTTTTGATCTTCTGACCGTTGATTTTCAAGCGACCATGAGAAATCATCTGTCGGACATTGCTGCGAGATAGACCAAAGCCGAGGCGATATGCCAAGCTGTCGATCCGAGTCTCAAGTAAGATAAGCATATTTTCAGCCGTGTTGCCAACCATTTTGTCGGCTTTTTTCACGATATTTTTGAACTGTCTCTCACCAATATTATAAATACGACGAGCTTTTTGCTTTTCGCGAAGCTGTCGGCAATACTCAGATGTTTTTTTGAAATTGCCCTGTCCGTGTTGACCAGGAGCATATGGCCGTTTGGTCATAGCACATTTGGCCGAAAGACATCTGTCGCCCTTCAAAATCAGCTTCTCGCCTTCTCGTCTACATTTTTTGCATGCATTTATCATGATTAGATCCTTCTTGCTTTCTTTTGTCGGCAACCGTTATGTGCTTCTGGAGTAATATCTTTGATTGATTCAATCTGAATCTGAGCGGCAGCCAAGGCACGAACGGCTGAGTCACGGCCAGAACCGACACCTGAAACAAAGACTCTGGCGCGATTGAAACCACGAGCTTTGGCTTTTTCCATCACATTTGCAACAGTCAACTGTGAAGCGTATGGGGTTGATTTCTTGGCACCTTTGAAACCCATAACGCCAGAAGTCGACCAAGCGATAACATTGCCAGTCTCGTCAGTAACGGTAACCAATGTATTATTAAAAGTGGATTGAATATAAATCATACCAGAAGGAACCAAAACCTTT
>Ga0194063_10000918_pt1 | contig 20125 bp, 15 predicted proteins | sample SepL3720m_MetaG_FD_155459 | JGI IMG/M metagenome (GOLD analysis project Ga0194063, IMG submission 155459) | Anoxic zone freshwater microbial communities from boreal shield lake in IISD Experimental Lakes Area, Ontario, Canada - Sep2016-L373-20m | ecosystem: Environmental > Aquatic > Freshwater...
GATAGGGTTTTCCCATCAGCCGCATCCCTCCGATCAGCATCCCCACCCCGGCCAGGAGACTCAGCGCCACACGGGCCTGGGGCCCGAGCAAGCCGTGCTCGATGGAATACTTCAGGAAGAACCCGACTCCCACGACCACCACGACAATACCGGCCCGCAGGAGCCAGTTTGTGGCCACGGCAAACTCCCATGAGATCCCGGGGCGGCGGTATTCCTCGCCGATCACGATCCAGTTCCATATCTTATTCAGGACGGCAACGGCCCTGGCCTGCAGCTCATTGACGGGCGGAGGCTGATAATCTGGCGGGGCAACCGGGGAATGAACCGGAGCCGGCTTGGCCATCGGAACAGGCGGCGGCAGGGAACTCGTTTTGGCCAACGGTGCGGTTACGGGCGTGAAAGCCGCGGCGGGAGCCGTTGCGGGGGGCGGCGGCACCGGTTTAGGCTGGGCGGGAGCACCGTCACGCCTCAGAAACAACATCGCAATCAGTTCAGACTGCCGCTTCTGTTCGCCCCGCAGTTTGAAGAGCATGAACAGCGAGACCATCGGCGACACCACCAAGGCCAGCAACACCGGGATCACAATCCACATGATCGTTTCCTCAATACCCATGGCGCCCTCCCTTTTTCAGGAGTAGAACAGATTCAGTCAATACTGGCAAGCCCCGCCGCGATGCTGACTCCGACTGAGTCAGTATTGTCCCCGCATCAACTTCATGCTACGAATATGCACATGCAGGAACCCTTCACCGAGACCATTGCTGCCATTGCCACGGCGCCGGGAGAAAGCGCGATTGGCATTGTCCGCGTTTCCGGTCCTGCGAGCATGACCATTGCCGACCGGCTTTTCTCAGGCAAAGGCACCCCACCCTCGCAGCGGCCCGGACAAACATTCCTTCATGGCACAATTCTTGGGGATCATGGCGTGGCGGATGAAGTCATCCTGCTGATTTACCGTGCCCCGGCCAGTTATACTCGCGAGGACGCCATTGAGATACAGGGCCATGGCGGCACCGTGGCGGCCAAAAGGATCCTGCGCGCCGTCCTCGCCGCCGGAGCCCGGAGCGCGGAACCGGGAGAATTCACCAAGCGGGCATTTCTCAATGGACGCATCGATCTCCTTCAAGCCGAGGCCGTGCTGGACTTGATCCGGGCCCGCACGGATCGAGCCGCCCAAGCGGCCCTGGAGCAGTTAACCGGCCAGCTCAGCCAGTCCTTCCATCGCCTTTATGATTCCATTTTGAGGATTGCAGGCGATCTTGAATCCACCCTGGATTTCTCTGAAGATGAACTGCCAGAACGAATAGCGAGAGATATTGCCGCCTCAACCATCACCGTAGAGGAACAGTTCAGATCTCTTCTGGCATCATGGGATGAAGGCCATCTCCTCCGGGAAGGCGCATCAATTGTCATCGCAGGGAAACCAAATGTCGGCAAATCAACCCTATTAAATGCCTTATTAGGAAAAGAAAGAGCCATTGTAACACCTATTCCTGGAACGACACGTGATTCAATAGAAGAACAATTAGTCATTGATGGCTATACGGTCATTATAAATGACACAGCTGGGTTAAGGGATGCGACATGCGAAATTGAAAGCGAAGGCATAAGGCGAACAAATGAGTTACTAACTCGTTCAGATATAATAATTTATGTTCTTGACGGATCAAGCCATTTTGTTGAATCAGATCTTGATCCAGTATCGTCGTTGTCAACAAAGAAAACTATTATTGTTATAAATAAGACAGATATTATATCAGATAAATATAATAGGTCATTTGTGTCCACGTGGTCACCTATTTACATTAGTGCGGCTCGCAATGAAGGATTAGGAGATCTTAAGGCGGCCATCGTCAGCCATCTCGGATCCCTCAACGGCGTTCCGAATCGAGCCGTGATATCCGAACGACACCGGCAACTGCTGATTAGTGCCCATGCCGAGATAAAGGAGGCCGCCCTACTCTTTTCAGGAACAGATTCGGATCCTTCGCTGGCGGCAGCCCGTCTAAGAGAAGCATTAAACATTCTGGGAGAAGCAACAGGGCGCGTTTATCACGATGAACTTCTCAATAATATCTTCAGTAGGTTTTGTATCGGAAAGTAAGCGCCTATGGAGCACTACGAAGTTATAGTCATTGGCGCTGGACATGCAGGATGTGAGGCGGCCCTTTCCAGTGCGAGAATGGGCGCACGCACGCTGCTCGTCACAATGGAGCGCAAAGCCATCGCCAGGATGTCTTGCAACCCTTCCATTGGCGGCATAGCCAAATCGCACATTGTCTGCGAGCTTGACGCCCTCGGAGGCGAAATGGCGCGCAACAGCGACTACACCGGAATCCAGTTCCGCACCTTAAACACCAAGAAAGGACCTGCTGTTCAGGCATTCCGCACTCAATGCGACAAATACGCATATGCTTCAAGGATGAGGCATATTCTTGAATCCACAGCCCATCTGGATATCCTTGAAGCCTTAATTGATGATTTATGGGTGGAATATGGAACCCTTCGAGGGGTAATCTCGCAGGATGGAATCCGAATTGAAGCCAAGGCCGTTATCATAACAACCGGAACGTTCTTGAACGGGACAATTCATATCGGCACGAAATCGTTCAAGGGAGGACGCAAGGGAGAACTGTCCGCCGACAAATTAAGCCAGTCCCTGGTACGATTAGGATTCCGAATGGCGCGATTAAAAACAGGGACACCTCCAAGACTTCTCAAAGACAGCATTGATTGGATCAGAACTACGGAGCAGCACGGCGAGACCCCGCCTCCCTTCTTTTCTTATCAGCTAAAGCTAAACACAGAATCAAGAGCCCTGAGCCCTGAATCCCTCGGAGACACCCCGGAGTTCCACGTGGAACATGATAGCAATGTCTCTTTAGCATCAGGGGTCACATCGCCCATCATGTTCCACGTGGAACAGTCTCCCTTATGCCCTTGGCGTCCTGGGGAAAATCAACTTTCGTGTCATATTACAAACACAACAGAGCAGACTCACCATATCATCAGGCAAAATCTTTCAAAGAGCGCCATGTATGGAGGTATGATTACAGGGACGGGGGCGCGCTATTGTCCCTCAATTGAAGATAAGATCGTGAAGTTTGCCGATAAGGAATCCCATCATATCTTTCTTGAACCAGAAGGACGCTTCTCGAACGAGATCTATCCCAATGGAACTTCGAATAGTCTTCCTGAGTCTGTTCAACACGCTATGATCCATTCCATCCCCGGACTGGAAAAGGCTGTCTTCACGAATTTGGCTTATGCAATTGAATATGATTATTCTGATCCGACCCAATTGACGCATACGCTGGAATCGAAACTTGTTGAGCATCTATATCTTGCCGGACAGATCAATGGAACGACTGGTTATGAGGAGGCAGCGGGACAGGGTTTTGTTGCCGGCGTTAACGCCGTTCTCAAACTGCGTGGAGACAAACCTTTTATTCTTGGGCGAGGGGATGCCTATATCGGCGTTCTAATTGATGATCTGGTTACCAAGGGAACGGATGAACCTTATCGGATGTTCACGTCACGAGCGGAACATCGCCTGCTTTTGCGACAGGATAATGCCATATTCAGAATGCTGCCTTTCGCAAGATCGCTTGGAATCATCCCTGAGTCCGACACCCGGATTTTTGCTTCGCTTAAATCACAGATTGACACGGAAATTAAACGTTTGGAAACGACATTTCATCAAGGACAGTCTCTTTCGCAACTACTTCGTAAAACAGAAGTTACATATAACGATTTGCCTCTTACCAAAATAACGGACCACTTGGTCACTTCTCAAGTTGAGATTCTCGTGAAGTATGCCGGGTATATTTCCCGCGAGCAGATGCAAATTGAAAAAGCCAGAACACTTGAAGGTCAACTTATCCCGGATTGGATTGATTATGACAAACTCGGCGTATTGCGATTCGAGTGTCGGGAGAAGTTAAAGCGAATCCGCCCCGCATCGCTGGGACAGGCTGCGCGTATCTCGGGAGTCACTCCGGCTGATATCTCGATTCTGGCTGTGATGATTAAACGCGGAACCGATTGCCCCTCGTCGGCATAAACCCGTCTTACGTCCCGCCCGGATCGAGTTGCAGGCGGACGGATTGAACTGTTTTGCTGCCAAATGTATTTTGCACCTTAGCCAGCAGTTCGCGTTGCATGCGATAGATTTCGCTCAGCCAGGGGGAACTGTCAACATATACCGTAAGCGCCTTGTTGACCAGTGTTCCTGGCCGGGTGTGTGCCGCCAGGCTTTTCCCGACAGCCTCCGCCCACTTCTCTTCCAGGATGCCTAGGCGGCATTGTTCATCCAGCTTGACGGACTTAAGAAGCGGCCCAATGAGTTTTGCAATGGGAATCCCTCCGTCGGCAACCGAACCGGGCTGAATCCGGGCCTGTCGAGGATGCTTGTATGATGCCGCAGCCATGGCCTTGTTATTACTCCCTTCCGCCTCGCCTGTCCATAATGGTATCGTCGCCGGCTTGTGCGCGCTCCCACCTGATCTCCAGTGAAGCAGCACCAATGAAAACGGGCAGGGGATCACCCTGCCCGTCATTCATCCCGTTCCGCCAAGCTTATTCGCCAAGCTGCCAGCGCACGAAGCGGCGAATCGAAAGCGTATCGCCAACGTCCTTGCTTTTCGCCTCAAGCAGTTTTGTCACCGATAGGTCCGGCTCCTTGACAAAACCCTGATCCACCAGACACACCTGCTCATAGAACTTGCGGATCTTGCCCTCCACAATCTTATCGACGATGTTGGCCGGCTTGCCCGTCACCTGTTTGGCATAGATCTCGCGCTCGGCGGTCAGCATATCGGCCGGAACCTCGGCCGAAACCAGATACCGGGGGCTGCACGCGGCCACATGCAGCGTCAAATCCTTTGCCAGTTCCTGAACAACAGGGCTGGACGCCGTTGTAGCCTTGCCGAACCCCAGTTCAAGCATCACCCCCAGCTTGCCGTTCAGATGGATGTAGGTCGCCACGAGGCCGCTTCCCTGGGCCGTATACCGGAGATTCCGCTTGGCCACCAGGTTTTCCCCGATTTCCGCGACCTTCGCAGCCATCTCCGCCTTGGTGGTCTCGGTGATGGTGTTGTCGTCCATCCCCAGCGCCTTCGAGGCCAAGGCCTTGACAAAAGCCTGGAAGTTGTCGTTTTTGGCCACGAAATCCGTTTCACAATTGATTTCGATCAGCGTCCCGACCTTGCCGTTACCCGCCGCCGCGATCAACCCCTGGTTGGCCGCGCGGGTCGCCTTCTTGGCCGCAATCGCCAGCCCCCGCTCTCGCAGGAGGCGGATCGCCTTATCCTTGTCGCCGCCGGCTTCCACCAGTGCGCGTTTGCATTCCATCATTCCAACGTTGGTGGCTTCGCGCAGTTCCTGCACCATCGCCGCTGTAATTTCAGCCATGATTCTTTACTCCTTGATTTCAGCCGGGGCCGGGGTTACGGGTTCCGCGGGAGCGGCTTCCTGCGCGGGGGCCGGTTTGCTGGCCACGCGTCGCCGCGGGGCTCGGCTGTCATTCCTGGGTTTACGGGGCCCGGCAGGACGAACGTCTCCACCCTGTCCCTGCTCGGCCTCGCGCTTTTTTGCTTCCTCTACGGCTATCTTGGAATACTCCGAAACCCCCTTGCTGATCGACGCCGCCAGCGCGTCGGCAATCAACCGGATGCCGCGGATGGCATCATCATTCCCGGGGATCGGATAATCCACCGGCTCAGGATTCGTATTGGTGTCCACGATTGCAATCACGGGAATATGCAGGCGGTTGGCTTCGGCGATGGCAATGGCCTCGCGGTTGATATCAATGACAAACATCGCGCCGGGTTTGTCTTCCATCGTCGAAAGCCCTGAGAGATTCTTTCGCAGCTTTTCGAGTTCATGGCGCAACACGGCCACTTCCTTCTTGGGCATTTTCTCGAAATCGCCATCCTTCTCCATCTTTTCAACCTGGCGCATATACTTGATGCGCTTGCGAATCGTGGTGCTGTTGGTTAACGTCCCGCCCAACCACCGCGTGCTCACATAAGGCTGCCCGCAAGACGTGGCAATTTCCTTCGTGACCTGCTGGGCCTGCTTCTTGGTTCCTACAAACAAGATCGGACGGCCACGGGCCGCTGTTTCATAGACAAACTGCTTCGCCTTCGCGAGCTGCTCGAGGGTCTTGGTGAGGTCGATAATGTGGATCCCATTGCGCTTGTCGAAGACAAACGGCTTCATCTTGGGATTCCAGCGCTTGGTCTGATGACCGAAATGCAGACCCGCATCGAGCAGGTCCTTGACGGAAATATCCGCCGGGACTTGAACAGTATCCATTCCTATCTCCTTGTTATTGCGTCCTCCAATCAAGGGGGACAATCCGCTTTGGCTGCGCCGGAGAGGCGCAACACTCGCTTCCGTCCGAACACCTGCCGGACTACTAAAAGGGGGCAAATAATACGTATTCCCCATGCCATGACAAGGGAAATATTAATCCCGCCGGGGCCTTATGAAATCCTCATGGGCATCAAGACGTAGATGAAGGGCACATCGCACTTGATGACGCCCGGGCTCAATTCGTCGGTCAATTCCACATAGATCTCGTCATTCACAAGATTACGCAAGGGTTCCATGATGTAGTCGGGATTGAACGCCACCTGGATTTCCTTGGCCGTATACTTGATGGCAACCGACTCATGGGCTTCCCCCACATCCGGCGACGAGGCACTGATCTTCAGTTTGTTTTTCCCAAAGGTCAGCTTGATCGAGCTGGATTTCTCGCTGGTCAGGAGCGCCACGCGTTTGAGGGCCGTCAACAGAACTTCCCTCTCCACGGCGATGCGTTGTTCGCACTGTCCCGGAATAACCTGCCGGAAATTGGGATAGATCCCCTCAATCAATTTCGTGGTCAGCGTGACCGCGTCCAGGTCGAAATGAGCCTGGTTTTTTCCGAGGTGGATTTTAACCACCCCCTCGTCCTTAAGGATGCGAATGAGTTCATTGATCGCCTTGGTTGGAACAATGGCTTCACATTCGGTTTCTTTTGGAAATTCAAGTTCATGTTCCGTCAAGGCCAGCCGTCGTCCGTCCGTCGCCACCAGGGTCAGTTTATTGGCTTTGAAACTCATCAGGGTTCCGTTCAGGATAAACCTTGTTTCATCCGTGGACGCCGCGTAGAAGGTCTTCTGAAGCATATCCTTGAGGATTTTCTGATCCATGGTGAAGGTGTGTCCCTCGTCGTTCTTGGGCAAGGCGGGAAACTCGTCATCCGGCAACCCGTTGATCTTGAAGAAGGTGGCCCCGCAGGTAATGGAGGCGGCATTCTTGTCATCCACGTCAATCTCGATGTTGTCGGCGGGCAATTCCCGGATGATGCTAAACAAGCGTCGAGCCGGAATGGTGGTGGCTCCTGCCTTGGACGTCTGGGCCTCCACCACACAACGCATGGTTACTTCCATGTCGGTCGTGGTCATCCAGAGTTTATTGTCCCTGGCTTCCAGCAAGACATTCGAAAGCACGGCAACGGTGGGGCGCACATTGACCACGCCATGAACCATCTGTAATCCTGTCATGACGGCATCTTTTCCAATGACCAATTTCATTCGACCTCCTGGTACCTTTCAACAATCCTAAGAATGATAGTCTTTACTACTTAATCAAATCAGTAGCCGTATTATGTCCTGTTCACAACCGCAATAACTCTAAAACCCTCTAAAACCCAAATGAAAAAGACACAACCCGGGGTTCGCCCCTGTTAAGGAGTTCCCTCAGTTTCCCTTCAACAACTGGTGATAACCTCTCCGTCCTTATGTATGAACAGCATTTCATCAAGTTATCAACACGGTTGTCAACTTTTCTTCTCCAGCAACCGTGACAGGTGAGCCACATTCTGGCGGAGATCGGAATTCGTTTCCATTTTCTTTTCCACCAGACGGCACGCGTGCAGGATCGTGGCGTGAGTCTTTCCAAAGGCCCCGCCGATTTCAGGGAGCGAGGACGGAGTCAGGGAGCGGCACAGATACATGGCCACCTGACGAGGCATGGTAATGTCCGCAGTGCGGCGCTTGCTGGTGATGTCGACCAGGCGGACATCGTAATGATCGGCCACGGTCTTCATGATCTGGTCAAAGGTCAGGGTTTCCTGCTTTTCCTGGTCGAGCGTATCCCTCAACAGGGTTTCCAGATCCTGGATGGTCAGGGGACGGTTGATCAGGGAGGCGTAGGACGTGGCCCGGATCAGGGCCCCTTCCAGTCGCCGGATATTGGACCGGATCTCCCGGGCGATAAACAGGATGACCTCATCGGTGTGTTTGCTGCCACATTGCGCCTGCCGGTTGCGCAGGATGGCGATCCGGGTCTCCAGATCCGGCGACTGGATTTCAGTGACCAGACCCCACTCGAAGCGCGTGACCAACCGCTGTTCCAGCCCCTGGATTTCGCTGGCGGGCCGGTCACTGGTCAGCACAATCTGCTTGTGGGCGTCAAACAGCGCGTTGAAGGTGTGGAAGAATTCCTCCTGCATGCGCTCCTTGCCGGTCAGGAAGTGGATATCATCGATCAGGAGCAGATCCATTCCCCGGTATTTTTTCCGGAACTGGACCAGGGACTTGTTTTGAAGGCAATCGATATATTCATTGGTGAACGCTTCCGTGGTCAGGTAGGCGATCCTGGCATTGGAGTTCCGCAACACATGATGCCCCACGGCCTGCATCAGGTGCGTCTTGCCCAACCCGGACCCTCCATAGATGAAGAGGGGATTGTAGGCGCGGGCAGGCGATTGAGCCACAGCCATCGCTGCGGCATGACTGAAATTATTCGAGGGGCCGACGACGAAATCATCAAAGGTGAAGCGAGGATTGAACACGGGGTTCGACAGACTTCTCGCGGCGGGAGCCCGCCGCGGAGGAACCGCGGCCTTTTCCTTCTCCGTGTCCGCCGGCACTGGCTCCACGCTGCGCCGCCCGATCTGGAACGTGATCTCAAACGGCGTCCCTGAAACCGAGGCCACCGCCTGTTTGATCAGCGAAAGATAGTGCTCCTCCAACCAGCTCTGGTAGAAATTGTTGTCCACCTTCAGCGACAGCGTCTGTCCCTCCAGAGCTCCGGGCTGGATGACTTCGATCCAGCGTGAATAAACATCCGGGTGCAACAGCTGGCGAAGATGTTCGCACGCCGCTCCCCAGATCGTTTTAGCTTTATTCTCTGACACGATGCAATCTCCTCTCCCGCTGGGACGTCCCATCGGTGTCAATTTTCAAACCCCCATGGCAAGACCGGGCATTTTCAGAACCCCAATCCTTCAAAAAAGCAAGCATAGCAGGCCTTGGCGAAGTTGTTACGACTTGTTAACAGGTTATTAACAGGGCCATATCTCTCTTCCCTCGCACCCGCTGACGCAGGACAATAGGGGAGAATATGCAAGCAGGCAAGGTGTTTTGCGAGATTTGTGAAAATATTTTCTGACCCACGACATATAGCTCATGTATAGGATTGACCCACCAGCTGTAGCGTTAGATGAGCTATTTAAAACTAGAGATACAAGATCAATCTTGTCGTTACATGGCTTGTCCATAGGCGTGGAAATCCCTAACCACATTGTAACTCATTAATTTTGAATGGCATGCGTCAGCGAAGGTCATGAACAGGCAAGAATCAACCCCCAATAATAGCCCAAAACAAGGCTGAAAGCGTGCCGGAGAGGCCATCGATGCGTATCGTGAGTGAGTGGCGCCACGTCCTCTTGCAATAAAACAACGGGTTGACTCGTCTCATAGAGTGTGGTGTAAACAAAGCAAGGAGACCTGACATGAAATATGTATTGGCGATGGCGGGATTGTTAGTGCTGGCGACAGGGGTCTATGCGGTCGAGGATCATCCCGCAGGCGCAGGGTCTGAGGAAAGGCCCTCCTTTCGGATGCCGCCGGGGATGGACGGCGATATTCCCATGATGCCTGAGAAACTCATGATCAGGGAACTTAACCTCACGAAGGAACAGCAGCAACAAGTCAGAACGCTGCTTTCCGCGCATGCCGGTGAAATGAAGGCGATCCGCTTGAAGATGGAAGCGGCCGCCAAGGTTCAGGCCGAACTCATCAGCAAGGACGCTCCCGATGAGGCGGCGGTTCTGAAGGGGGTGGATGACATTGCCCTGCTCCGTGCCGAGATTGCCAAGATTCGCATTCGCCAGGTGCTGGCCTTGCATAAAGTGCTCACCCCTGAGCAGCGCGCGACCCTGCGCGAGAAGATGAAGGCGCGCATGGAACGCCATGCGCCGGGGGAGCGGCAGAGAAAGCGGGGCGGCGACAAACCGGAACTTCAGGGGAAGCTCCAAACTCCGCCTGTGCCCCAGGAAAAACAGTAACGCAGGGGCTTCCTTCGTCAGGAAGCGGACAGACAAACGCCCCGGCGGCAGGCCGGGGCGTTTGTCTTTTTGTTGGGCTTTGGCTTAGCCTGCGAGGGCCGCATGCGCAGCCGCCAGGCGCGCAATCGGCACCCGGTAGGGGCTGCAACTGACGTAGTTCAATCCGGTCTTGAAGCAGAACTTCACCGACTCGGGATCGCCGCCCTGCTCGCCGCAGATGCCGACCTTGAGCCCCTTCTTGGTCTGGCGTCCCTTTTCAACCGATACCTTGATCAACTGGCCCACGCCATCCTGATCAATGGTCTGGAAGGGATCCGCGCCAATGATTTTCTGCTCCAGGTAGTCGTTCATGAAGCCGCCGATGTCATCCCGGCTGAAGCCGAACGTCATCTGGGTCAGGTCGTTGGTTCCAAAGGAGAAGAAGTCCGCCTCTTTCGCCATGCGGTCTGCGAGCAGCGCCGCGCGCGGAATCTCGATCATGGTCCCGAACAGGTAAGGGATTGCATCGATTTTCTTGCGTGCCACGACATCCTCGTAGATGCGCTTGACGATGGCCTTCTGGTGCTTCAGCTCGTTCATGTCGCAGGTGACCGGGATCATGATCTCCGGATGGCAGTGCTTGCCGCTCTTGATGAGCTCCGCCGCCGCCTCAAAGATGGCGCGGATCTGCATCTCGGTGATTTCCGGGTAGGTGATGCCCAGCCGGACGCCGCGATGCCCCATCATCGGGTTGGACTCATGCAGCGCCTCGCCGCGGGCCTTCACCTCTTTCGGGGTGATGCCGAGGCTGGTGGCCAGTTCCTTCTGCTTGACCGGGCTCTGCGGCACGAATTCATGCAACGGGGGATCCAGCAACCGGACCGTCACCGGGAGCCCGTCCATCGCCGCCAGCGTGGCCTTGATATCGCTCTTCACGAAGCGGAAGAGTTTCTTCAACACCGCGGTGCGCTCCGCAACGGACTTGCTCAGGATCATCTTGCGAAGCAGGAACAGCGGCTCGTCGCTGCCCTTGCCGTAGAACATGTGCTCCGTCCGGAACAGGCCGATCCCCTCGGCGCCGAAGGCGCGGGCCTTGCGGGCGTCCTCCGCGGTGTCGGCATTGGCGCGCACCCCCATCGTGCGGAACTTGTCGACCCACTGCATGAACGCCTGGAACCGGGGATTCTCGGAGGAATCAACCAGGGGAACCTTGCCGGAATAGACATGCCCGCGGGTCCCGTTCAGGGTCACCACGGCCCCTTCCTTCAGGGTCAGGTTGCCGATCACGAGCGTCTTCTTCTGCGCGTCGACGTGCATGGCGCCGGCGCCGACGATGCAGCATTTGCCCCAGCCGCGGGCCACGAGCGCCGCATGGCTGGTCATGCCGCCACGGGCGGTCAGGATCCCCTCGGCGGCTCGCATTCCCTCGACATCCTCAGGATTGGTCTCCTCGCGGACCAGGATCACGGTCTTGCCGGCCTTGGCCTGCCTGACCGCCTCCTGGGCCGTGAACACGATCTGGCCGCAGGCGCCGCCGGGCCCGGCGGGCAAGCCCTTGCACAGCAGTTTGGCCACGACTTCGGCCTTCGGATCGACGATCGGATGCAGTAACTCGTCCAACTGGGCGGGCTTCAAACGCAGGACGGCGGTTTTTTCGTCGATCAGCTTTTCGGCGAGCATGTCCATGGCCATGTTCAGGGCCGCCGTACCGGTGCGCTTGCCGCTGCGGCACTGGAGCATGAACAGCGTGCCTTCCTGAATCGTGAACTCGATGTCCTGCATATCCTTGTAGTGGCTCTCAAGGGTGTTACGGATCTTCAGCAACTGCCGGTACGTCGGGGGCATCTGCTCCTCGAGCGACTGCAGGTGCCGGTTCTGGTCGTTCTTGGTGTCATTGTTCAGCGGGCTGGGTGTCCGGATGCCGGCCACCACGTCTTCGCCCTGCGCGTTGATCAGCCATTCCCCGTAGAACTTGTTCTCGCCGGTGGCCGGATTGCGGGTGAAAGCCACGCCGGTGGCGGAGGTGTTGCCCATGTTGCCGAAGACCATGGCCTGGACATTGACGGCGGTACCCCATTCATCCGGGATCGACTCGATCCGGCGGTAGGACACCGCGCGTTTGCCGTTCCAGCTCTTGAACACGGCGCCAATGCCCCCCCACATCTGGGCCATGGGATCATCGGGAAACGCCTTGCCCAGCGCCTTCTTGACGCGTGCCTTGAACTTCTCGCACAGGAGTTTCAGGTCTTCGGCCGTCATGTCGGTGTCGCTCTTGTAGCCCTTCCTGGCCTTGAGTTCGTGCATGATGCCCTCGAGCTGTAGGCGAATGCCCTTGCCCTCGCCGGGCTCGAGGCCTTCGGACTTCTCCATCACCACATCGGAATACATCATGATCAGACGCCGGTAGGAATCGTAGACGAAGCGCTCGTTGCCGGTCTTGGTGATGAGCCCGGGAATCGTGCGGGGGCATAGGCCAACGTTCAACACCGTTTCCATCATGCCGGGCATGGAAGTCCGGGCGCCGGACCGGCAGGACACGAGGAGGGGATTCTGGGGGTCGCCGAACTTCAAGCCCATGTCGGATTCCATGAGGCGCAGCGCGGTATCAACCTGCGACGCCAGCGACGAGGGAAATTTCGACTTGTTGGCAAAGAAATCGTTGCAACATTCAGTCGAGACGGTGAACCCCGCCGGAACCGGAAGGCCCAGATGGCACATCTCCGCGAGGTTGGCGCCTTTCCCGCCCAGCAGATTTTTTTCGCTTGCCCGGCCGTCCGTTTTGCTGGGGCCGAAACTGTAGACATACTTCTTTCCGATCGTTGCTGCCATGACTTCTGCTCCTGTTGTGTTCGCCCCGCACCGGCGGGACTCGATGATTATGATGCTCCCGTAGCGCCGCCCCGGCAATCCTGACACAAAACACCGCGTTTCCGGCATAATTCGGCCACGATTGGGGTCGTGACAGGTGTTCGCCGGGGACCGCGAGAATTGCGGACTGGACAACCGAACATGAATCGCTACGATTAACCGGCGCAATATATTGAAAGCCAAGAAACAGCGCAAGGGGTTTCTTGGATTTTGAAACCAGTTTTGAAACCAAAGGAGAAATGGAATCGTGAGTAAATCATTAAGTCTGGCAGCCAATACCCTCCGCGGCCTGGCGATGGACGGCGTGCAAAAAGCAAATTCAGGACATCCCGGCATGCCCATGGGCATGGCCGATGTGGCCGCCGTTCTGTTCCTGAAACACCTCAACCATTGTCCGTCACGCCCCGATTGGGCGAACCGCGACCGGTTTGTGTTGTCCGGCGGACACGGCTCGATGCTGCTTTATAGTCTTCTGCATCTCTCCGGTTATGATCTTCCGCTCGATGAACTCAAGCAGTTTCGCCAATGGGGCAGCAAGACCCCGGGGCACCCGGAATACGGCCACACGGCGGGCGTCGAGGCCACCACCGGCCCTCTGGGCCAGGGATGCGGCATGGCCACCGGGATGGCGCTGGCCGAACGGATGATGGCGGCGCGGTTCAACACGGGCACCTTCGCCCCCGTGGATCACTGGACCTATGTGTTCTGCGGCGACGGCGACCTGATGGAGGGGATCTCGCACGAGGTGTTCTCGCTCGCCGGCCACCTTGCGCTCAGCCGGCTGGTGGTCTTCTACGACAGCAACCACATTACGATCGAAGGCCATACGGACTTGTCTTACAGCGATGATGTCCGGAAACGGTTCGTGGGCTACAAATGGAATGTCCTCGAGATCGACGGGCACAATCATGAGGAGATCGAAAAGGCCATTGTGGCCGCCAAGGCGGAGAAGGATCGCCCGACCCTGGTCATTACCCACACGCATATCGCCCACGGGTCGCCAAACCTGCACGATTCGCACAAAGCCCACGGCGAGCCGCTCGGGGTGGAGGAGGTCAAGGCCACCAGGAAGGCTTTGGGTCTGCCGGAGGACAAGGACTTCTATGTTCCCGATACCGTGCGCGACCTGTTTGCCGTCAGGGCAAGGGAACTGGACGCCCGGGTTGCCGCCTGGGAAGCTGATTTCCGGAAATATGCGGCGGCCTATCCCGATCACGCCAAGTTGTGGGACGCCTGCCTCAAGCAGGCCCTGCCCGCCGACCTGGAGAGCCAGATGCCGGTCTTCGACAAGCCCGAGGCGACACGTGTCTCGTCCGGCAAGGTGATGCAGAAACTGGCCAAGGCCCTGCCCTGGCTGGTGGGTGGCGCCGCCGATCTCGCGCCGAGCACCAAGACGCTACTGGAGGGGATGGCCTCGGTTCTGCCCGGTAAGTTTGAGGGACGCAACCTGCACTTCGGCATCCGTGAACTCGGTATGTCGGCCATCCTGAACGGGATGCAGTTGCATGGCGGATTCCGGGTTTACGGAGCCACATTCTTTGTGTTTTCAGACTATTGCCGCCCGACAATCCGTGTCGCGGCTTTGATGAATACACCGGTCATCTATGTGTTTACCCACGACAGTTTCTACGTGGGCGAGGATGGCCCGACGCATGAGCCGATTGAGCAGCTTGCCTCGTGGCGATGTATGCCCAATGTGTCCGTGATCCGGCCCGCCGATCCGACCGAGGCGGCGGCCGCGTGGCTGGCCGCCCTCAAGAACACATCCGGCCCGACCTTGTTGCTCATGACCCGTCAGAACCTGCCGGTGCTTGACCGCTCGGTCTATCCCGCCGCTTCGAATCTGGAGAAGGGGGCCTATATCTTGTGGCAAAGCGGGCAGGGGTTGCCGGAGTTGATCCTCATCGGCACCGGCTCGGAAGTCAGCCTGGCGCTGGAGGCCGCCAGGGAACTCGCCAAGGAAGGCCGCAATGTGCGCGTGGTGAGCATGCCGTCCTGGGACCTGTTCGAAAAGCAAAGCGCGGACTACAGGGCCCAGGTCATTCCGCACGACTGCAAGAAGCGGCTGGCCCTCGAGGCGGGATCAGCCTTTGGCTGGTCGAAATACATCGGTTGCAAGGGCCGCACCCTTTGCGTCGATCATTTCGGCGCCTCCGCCCCGGCCAAGACCATTGCCGAGAAATTCGGCTTTACCACGGCGAATGTGGTAAAGTTGGCGAAGGAAGTGTTGGGCTGAACGGAGGGACGCGCTCTGTCGCGTGCGCAAAGAGTCTAAAAGGCTTTTGTTATTCCTTGACGATAAGTTGTCATTGATTGATAATATTCCTTGATGAAATATTTCAAGGATTGATGAGTGGTTATGATTACGAAGGTAACAGGAAAAAATCAGGTCACCATACCGGTGACGGTTGCTGAACAGCTTGATATCCATCGCGGGTCGCGGCTGGATTGGCGGGTGCTTGCTGATGGTCATTCCGTCGAGGTGCGGGTTTTGCCGACGCGTGGAGAAGCCGCGCGTAAACTTTGGGGTGCCGGGAGTGAGAAGGGACGCCCTGGTGCGGATGCGGTCTCGACACTCATTGAACAACGCGTCCGTGATGATGAGGAACACGGGAAGGCCTTTGGGAACTCATGAGTGCTTATCTGCTGGATACCTCTGCCGTGGTTGCGCATTACAGGAAGGAAGTCGGCCATGCCCGCGTGCAGGTCTTGTTCGACGACGACGACGCGGTTCTGTGGATTGCCGCGCCTTCCCTTCTCGAGTTGGATACGTGTCTCCGCGACATCGGTATCGAAGAAACCGTTCGGCGGCAGATGGTGAATGATTACATGGGTGAGCTCATCCATGTCGTGACGGTTGATGGGCGAGTGGCCAGGCGTGCCATGGCGATTCGTGATGCGGCGGAAGGGCGTTTACCTGCCATGGATGCGTTGATTGCCGCGTGCGCGGTGGTTTGCGGGGCCGTGCTGGTTCACAGGGATGCGCACTTCGACACCATTCCCTTGGACGTGTTGCCGAGCCTGAGGCTTTCGGAGCAGGACGACGGCATCGCAATGTCTGCGATCGGATCCAATCGTGTGAAAGAAGCCAGGGCGGCGTACAAGACGGGTCGCGCAAGGCGGAAAGTTCCAGCGGGTTCATCTCGTCCTCGGTAGCTATGGCGCGCTTCATCATACATGGTGGGAAACGGTTGAGCGGGACGTATGCTCCCGGCGGCAATAAAAATGCCGTCCTCCCGATGTTGGCGGCCTGTGTTCTCACGGATCAGCCGGTCGTTCTGGAGAATGTCCCCTTAATTGAGGATGTTCGCACAATGCTGGACCTGTTATCCGGTATCGGGGTGGAGGTGGAACTCGGGAACCATGTTGTCAAACTGTGCGCCAAGGGCCTGCGACGCAGCAAGCTGGATCCGGAACTGTGCCGCAAGGTGCGATCCTCCATCCTGCTGGCTGGCCCGATGGCGGCCCGGCTGGGCCGCGCCACGCTGTCGCCACCGGGTGGCGATGTGATCGGGCGCCGCCGGCTGGACACCCATTTCCAGGGACTGCAGGCGCTGGGGATCGAGGTGGAAGGGGGTCGTGATTTCGTTTTCCGCCGCAAACGCCTGGAAGGCGCCGCCATGGTGCTGGATGAAGCCAGTGTGACGGCTACCGAGAACGTATTGATGGCCGCGACCCTGGCCAAGGGGGAAACCACCATCTTCAATGCCGCCTGTGAACCGCATGTTACCGATCTAGGGATGCTGCTCAACAAGATGGGCGCGCAGATCTCCGGCCTGGGCACGAACCGGTTGATCATTCAAGGGGTAGACTCACTGCATGGCGCCACGCATGCCGTCCAGCCGGACGCCATCGAGATCGGCAGTTTCGTCGTCGCCGCGGCCGCCACGGGCGGCGAGCTCAAGGTTCCCGGTGCGGAGCGGGAACCGATGCTGATCATCAGCAAAACCTTTCAGAAACTGGGCATCAAATTTCAGATGGAGGGAAACAATCTGACCTGTCCAAGCCGTCCAACCCGCCGGATTGTCAAGGATTTTGGCGCGGCGATCCCGAAGATCGAGGATGGGCCCTGGCCGATGTTCCCCTCGGATTTGATGAGTGTGGCCATTGTGGCGGCCACCCAGGCCACGGGAACCGTGCTGTTCTTCGAGAAGATGTTCGAAAGCCGGATGTATTTTGTCGATCACCTGATCGGCATGGGCGCGGGGATTGTGGTCTGTGACCCGCACCGTGTGCTGGTGACGGGGCCGTCGCGCCTGCACGGCACCAACCTGGCCAGTCCCGATATCCGCGCCGGCATGGCGCTGCTGATTGCCGCCCTCTGCGCCAAGGGAGAAAGCGTCATCCACAACGCCCAGAGTATCGACCGCGGCTACGAGCGTGTCGAGGAGCGCCTCCGTGCCCTCGGCGCCGATATCGTGCGGGAAGAATGATCCCGTCCGGTCACCATCCGGAACTGGAACGTCGCATTCTTCATGGGCTGATCTGTGAATGGAAGAATGCCGTTGCTTTTCTGTCGCCCACAGTCAGAACCCGATTGACGCTTCCGGGCTTCGAGTTGCGTGACTTCGAGAAGCGGTGGGCCGAATGGAATCGCGAACGGCATGTCATGGCCTTTCGCCGCACTCCTTTATTCAGGCAATCCACCACATCATCGCGGTTTCGACTGTCGGGAATAACCACCAAGAAATCAAGGTCGCTGTCTGGCGTTATGCTCCCTGTGGCGGCGGAGCCAACAAGAATAACCCTCGTGGGATTAACCAGCCTCACGATTTGGTCAAGAACCTGTTCGATGTTGTGTTGGAGTTTCCGCTTCGTCATGTTGTCTGTATGCCAAAAAACAGGCAGTCCGGCAATCCATGAATATATATATCGACCGAAGGACTTTTAGTAGGCGGCGTTCCCGTCGGTTCATGGCAGCGGGTGGAGCAGGGACAGGTAAATAGTAGATTTTCTTAACAGGCTGGCGACTGGCCAATGGCGCGTTAATCGGTCAATTCCAGATGATCGTAAAGGCGGGATGATCTCAAGAGGGACAAAATGTGGCGATTCAAGGGCTGTCAATAAACAACCCGTCCCTATCCGCCCTCCCTATCCGCCCCGTCCCTATCCGCCCCAAGACCCATTCCCGGATTACGACACCGAACCCGCCTGCCGTGAGCTTGCCGAACCGGTAATGGCTTACGCGAACGGTTGAATACTGGCGGTGGGACGGGTGTGTCTACGTTCGACCCCGTTTACAGTAAAATAGGTTCGTTTCGGCAATAGGACCAGCTTCTGCGCTTCGAAAACCGGGTTTATTACCGAACTTGACCTTCATGCCGGATTTTCACATGCTCCACGCCATGAAAACGATGTTTTAGGGCGGTCTCAACGGGCGTGTTCCCGTACCGCCAGAAAAGCGATTTCTTCTCCATTGCCGGAAGAGATGGAGAAGCAGAGAAGATAGTAACGAAAGGGAATTCCCATGTTTTCTGTTATATCAGAGGGATTTGTATTCAAGTCGGACCGCACCGGGCCCACAGCCTGCGGCCCCCGCACTGCATTGCTGAAGGACGGTACGCTCGTCTGCACCTACATGACACAGACCTGTATCGGTTCAAATGATTTTGTCCCGAATGTTTCCTATTCGTCGGACGGCGCGACGTGGTCGGCGGGCAAACCCATCTGGCCGCAGCATATCGGCAAAAAGTCGTCGTTCGTCTCCGTCAGGCCCACCCCTGACGGCCGGTTGTCGCTTGCGGGCATGTGCTTTGAGATCGCCGGCCCAGGCGAGAAATTTTGGTCGGACGAAGCCAAGGGCATGAAGGAAAACCGGTTGATCTGGTGTGTTTCCGAGGATGGACGCCATTTCCCGGAACCAAAGGCAATGGACTTGCCGTACTACGCCTCGGCCGAGCAGCCCGGAGGATTGCTTGTTCGCAAATCAGGCGAGATGGTCATGATCTATGCGTCGTACCCGACAATCGAGAAGCGCGCGCCTGTTATTACTAATCATCTAGTCATGCTCTCGAGCAAGGACGGCGGGAAGAGTTTTACCCCGGGGATCCTCGGCCGCGCGGAGGGGAGTGACGCCACTTTTGCGGAAAGCTGGATCACGGAGCTTGGCAACGGCACGCTCATCGCCGGATCGTGGCTGCTGGACAACAAGCAGAATCCTGATGTGTATTTCATTTCCGTGGATGGTGGAAAAACGTTTGCAGGTCCCAAACCCATGGGCTTTCAGGGGCAGACCACCTCGCTGACACCGTACGGTGTGGACAAGGTACTCGTGCCATATAATCAGCGCAAGCAAGGCACAATAGGAGTCTGGTTGGCGTTGACACGACCGGACGCAAACAGTTTTAACCTGGAAGTCAACACACCGGTCTGGGAGGCCAAGCTGGCCACGCGAAGCAACACCTCGGGCGACTTTAGTGAATGGACTGATTACTCATTTGGCGAACCGCAGGTGACCGTCATGCCGGATGGAACCCTGCTGCTGGTGCTGTGGTGCGATCAGCCGGATGGGAAAGGGATACGCTACGTTCGACTTGGCGTGTGAGGGAGGTCGGTTGCGGCGAATTCACTGGTATACCGGGCAAGGCGTTGCGGGAGAAATACTCCAACAAGATGCGCGGCCAGCGGGCCAAGCACACCTCCGAGGAGGACCAGACCGCCGTCGGCAACGCCGTGGCGGTGATTGACGTTTCCGAGTACAAGCCTCGCCGCATCCCTTCAGCGAAGTGGCGGGAACTGATCAAGAAGGTCTGGGAAGCCGACCCGCTGCTGTGCCCACGCTGTTCGCATGAGATGCGAATTGTGGCTCGAAGACCCATTCCCGGATTACGACACCGAACCCGCCTGCCGTGAGCTTGCCGAACCGGTAATGGCTTACGCGAACGGTTGAATACTGGCGGTGGGACGGGTGTGTCTACGTTCGACCCCGTTTACAGT
>Ga0194063_10000919_pt1 | contig 20120 bp, 22 predicted proteins | sample SepL3720m_MetaG_FD_155459 | JGI IMG/M metagenome (GOLD analysis project Ga0194063, IMG submission 155459) | Anoxic zone freshwater microbial communities from boreal shield lake in IISD Experimental Lakes Area, Ontario, Canada - Sep2016-L373-20m | ecosystem: Environmental > Aquatic > Freshwater...
TATTAGCACTATTTACTTTTTCTTATAATTGCCTTTTTTGATTATTATTGAAATCCCTCCACAAAATTCACTTAAAAAACGTTTGATAAGAATCAATTATAAAAACGTTATTCTCACCATATTAGTCATTTTTTTCTTTGTTTTTGCTATTTTCTTCATTGCTAAACCAGGTACTTTAGCGGCCATTTTTCAAAAACAAGCAGAAAATTCCAATACTACCAACTCTACTCCAGAACAAACAAATCTCATCAAGACTATGGTCAATAACTCCACTGACTTGGCAAGTAGTATTATCGAACCCAAATTGAAACATAAAGATTATCTGACTTCAGTACTTTTGATTGGTATGGATACTAGATTTGTAAAATATGAAAATGGCAGTTTTTCAAATAATGCCCCTCAAAACAAAGGTGACTCCAGAAATACTGATACTATTATGCAAATTGTTTATGATAATTTAAATGAAAATGTATTTATGATTTCAATTCCTAGAGACATGGGATCTGATGTGAATGAAACATGTCTCAATTATCATGCCAGCGTCAATGAAATCTTTGACCGTGCTGAAAAAAAACAATGTCTAGGAGGTGGTATTGCTGTACTCAAAAAAACAATTGAAAATATGACTGGTATTGAAATTCAATATTACGGAATAGTTACTATCGATGCTTTCCAGGAAATCGTAAATACCATTGGTGAAAAAAATGACCAAGGGAAAATAGGCATTAGACTTGATAATCCTACTGCATTTACTGACTACTATCCAATTACAAATGGCAATGGTTTTGAAAAAGTATATTTTGCCAAAGGTGAAATTTTTTTAACAGGAGAACAGGCCATCAAATATGTCCGCACAAGACAAACTTCTTCTGATTTCAGCCGAATTCGCAGACAACAAGATTTTATCCTTGCTTTAAAAAATTCTGCATTAAAATCTGAAGTGATACTTAATCCACAGAAAGTTTTACACTTGCTTCAAATATTTAATGAAAAAACAATGTTTACTTCACCTAATTTGGAAGAAATTAGAGCTGGTATAGAAATTTTACAAAATTCCAGTAATTTAAAATTCTATCACATTTTTCTAGACCCAAATCTAGGAGGTAATGAAGCCTACATTGATAAACAACCGAATGGAAGACCAGGAGGGGCGTACTATATGACTCCCACCGCCTGGAAACAATGCCCGGGAAATGAGTTTTGTCAGGTCAAAGAATATATTGCCAATGCTATCAGTAATCCTTTGGTTTTCAATGAAAATGCCACTATTGCCGTTTATTCGCAAATTTCCAAACAAAGTAAACCTGATTTTTCAAATTCAAAATATCAGGAATTTAAAAATGGTCATTATAACCAAATTCTGGTCGAAAACAAGAATACTGTATCTACTGAATTAACTGATAATTTATTACTTTTTGATTTTTCCGAAGGCAATAAACCCTTTACCATCAAATTTTTAGAAGAAAAACTAGGTATTACAGCAGTACCAGGTAGTAGTCAGGCAAGTCTAAGAAAAAATGGTGAGGATTTTGTAATTGTTATGAAATAACGAATTATGAAATTATTAATTTATAGATCTTATGACTAATAATTGTGGGCATAATAGCCTGAAATTTTAAATCTGGTGTGCATATTCAAAATTAACTTCAGCAAATTTAAAATTAAAGGTCGATAAGTTGATTATGCATTGGAAAATTTACATTTTTTCCCAGTAATTTGCTCAAGAACTGAAACTAATGATTTATCAACGTCTTTCGATGTTTTCAAAGCAATATAATCAGCCCATTCTACTTCTTTATCAATGGTGTAGGCAATAATTTTTGTTTGTGCTGAATTTTCTCTAAAAAACTTTGCCAGTTTTTCACCATCGTTAAAATCATTATCAAGTAACTTGGATACAATAATTATGTCAGGCTGTAATCCTTTATTTCTAATACTATTGGTAATTTTTCTAGCATGTTCTACTGTCATCACATGTTCAAGTATTTCCAGATCCATGTTATAACAGATTAAATCTGCGACAGTATGGTAATTTTCATCAGAATCAAATTGAAAAATTGTTGGATTTATCAGCATTGCCAATCAAATTAAACTAAAAATATTCCTCAATTATACTACACTTTTTAATAAAGCTCTAAACTGTTTAAAACTCATAATTGCTGATCACCAAAGCACCCAAAGACTGACCGTAAGCAGCTGAATTATTGGAATTAGTTGCCACTATAACTATTTTAATTTTAAAATTTGATAAATCAGTCCTGCTATTTATTTGTGGATTCACCTGAAAACGATAATCTTGAACTGGCACACCAGTACTCAGCTCCATCACTGTATAACCATGACCACCATATGTTTCATAATAATGTGTATGGGGAGCACGATCACCGGGACTGTAAACAAATAATGGGATTCCATATGCTGCTCTGAAATCCCGATTCGCCTGATCCATCATTAATCCAAGAGTAGTCACAGTCCAGCACACTCCCGAGCCAAACGGATATCCGTATCCTGGCCTTACATATCCATATTCAGTTTTGATATCGATATATTGATCACGAATCAATTCCACCCGATCGTTTGGCTTTAAAATTGGCATAGTGTTTAATTGCTGTGCTCCAGCCAAAGCATTCTCATACTTTCTCCAATAATAATCTTTAGCTAATAATGGCACATCTGTAAAAGAATTTTTATATATCAAATCTTTATCTACTTTAATATCCTCAACAGAAATTTTGCCGTAAACAAGTTCATATTGTTCTAATACATCAAGATTAGCTTGGCTTTCAGAATATGCCGTAACTGCAAAATCATCATTTTTGGCATTGATACCAATAAAAGTTTTTTCAGAATCAATACCAGCAGCAATATTTTTGGAAGTAAAAAATGGAGTTCGTAATAATCCTGTGATTGCAAATAGCTCATCAATATTGCCTACTTGATCACTTTTCACAACAAAAGTAGTGCAAAAAAATACACTTAAAAAAATAAGGGCAATAGTCAATTGTATTTCAAAAAATCGTTTCATTTGATATTTCTAAAATTACAGTAAAATTGGATTAATGTAAAGTTTGATAATTAAAACTACAATTGCACCAGTTTAGTTATGAAATAAAAGAAAGAGATCGTGTATAATCTACCTATGGCAAAATTTAAATTAACTTCCAAATACAAGCCAGCTGGTGATCAGAAAAATGCAATTGCAAAACTGACCCAAGGCTTGAGAAGTGGAACTAAACATCAAACTCTCTTAGGCGTGACAGGCTCTGGTAAAACTTTTACCATGGCTAACCTGATAGCCAATGTCCAGAAACCTACTTTAGTAATTGCTCATAACAAAACTTTAGCTGCCCAACTTTATTCGGAATTTAAAATGTTATTTCCAGAAAACTCAGTTTGTTATTTTGTTTCATATTATGATTATTATCAGCCTGAAGCCTACGTACCTAAACGTGATCTTTATATTGAAAAAGAAGCAGATATTAATGAAACTATCGAACGATATCGCAGTGTGGCTACCCAATCATTATTAACCAGATCAGATACTATAATTATTGCCTCAGTTTCATGCATTTATGGTTTGGGAGATCCGGAAGATTATTTAGCCTTAAGCCGTAATCTTCATGTCTCTGAAAGTTACAAACGGGAAATTTTGATAAGACAACTTAGCGATATGCAATATGTACGTAGTGAATACGACTTTTATCCCGGGTTATTTCGGGTTCGTGGTGATAATTTGGAAATTTTTTTATTTCAAGAAGAGCATGCTTTACGAATAGAATTTTTTGGCGATCAAATAGAATCTTTAAAGATAATCAATCCAATTACAGGTGAAGTCATTTCCAAGCCAGATCAACACAGTATTTTTCCGGCTAAACAATTTGTCACTCCATTTGAAAAGCTGAAACAGGCTATGCCACAAATTACAAAGGATTTGGTGGATGAAGTAGCAAATTTTAAAGCACAAAATAATTTAATCGCCGCCCATCGCCTCGAACAACGAGTAAAATATGATTTGGAAATGCTACAGGAAACCGGATATTGCTCTGGGATTGAAAATTATTCACGCTACATCAGTAATCGAGATCCTGGCAGTCCACCTTCCACTTTACTTGATTATTTTCCAAATGACTGGTTACTTTTCGTTGATGAATCACATATCACACTACCTCAAGTCCGTGGTATGTATAATGGCGATCGATCCAGAAAAACTACTCTGATCGAATATGGATTTAGACTCAAAGCAGCTCTAGACAACCGTCCACTCCAGTTTGCAGAATTCAATAATTATATCCACCAGGCCATTTATGTAAGCGCTACTCCTGATGAATATGAAATACAACTAAGTAAAGCTTCAATTCAGCCAGATACAGGTCATACCGGAGTAGTCGAACAAGTAATCCGCCCTACCGGATTACTTGATCCGCAAGTAGATATTCGTCCTATTGCTCCTGAAAGTCTTATTAATCTGAGAAAAGAAATTAAAAAAAATAATTATAAGACAATGACATATTTCAGTAAAAAATCAACTAATTTAAATCAAATTGATGATCTTCTTGGTGAAATTCAAAAAACAATCACAAAAGGCCAACGGGTATTGGTTACGACTCTTACTAAAAGAATGGCCGAAGATCTTACAGATTTTTTGCATAATCTTGACATCAAAGTCCAGTATATTCATTCTGATGTGGAAACCGTAGAACGTGTCGAAATTCTACGTGATTTACGTCTGGGGAAATATGATGTGCTTGTCGGTATCAATTTGTTACGTGAAGGATTGGATCTCCCTGAAGTATCTTTGGTCGCGATTTTAGATGCAGACAAAGAAGGTTTTCTCAGATCCAAAACCAGCTTAACTCAAACTATGGGAAGAGCATCCAGACATCTTGAAGGCCGAGTTATTATGTATGCCAATCACATTACCCAAAGTATGAAAATTGCCATTGATATTACTTTAGCAAGAAGGGCAGTACAACATAAATATAATATTGAACATCAGATTCGACCAACAGGAATTTTTAAAGATATTGATGAACAGCTTATCCGTGAGGCTCATGAATCAAATAAAGAAAAACTCGTTCCGACGATTGAAAATTTCAAACAACAAGTAGAAGCCTTTCCAGCAATGCAAAAAATTCAGCAAAAAGAATTATTAAATGAATTAGAAATTCAAATGAATATTTTTGCTGATATGCTGGAATTTGAAAAAGCAGCGGAAATCAGAGATCTTATGAAAAATATCAAGAAATAGAAAAAAACAAATCATTCACCTTCCTCAAAAGAGATTTTAAGACTTTTCTTATTCTCCATTCAATACTGATGCCTCATCAAAACGAAATTCAATAATTATTGAAATCACAGCTAAAATTGGAATGACAAGTACTACACCCAACATATTAAAAATCGTAAAAGCTGAAAGCATGGCAACAATTGTAATAATTGGGTCTAAGCCGACGGCTTTTTCCATAATCTTCGGTACTAACAAAACATTTTCTGCCTGATGAATCAAGGAAAAAACCAAAATAATGTAAAGAATGGGAATGAAGGGAGAATTGGCATTAGCACCAGCAGCTATTACTACTCCGACTATAGCAGAAAAAATTGGTCCAAAATTAGGAACTACTTCTAAAAATCCTGCAATCACTGCTAGTGGCAAAGCGAATTGATCTAAAGTCCAATTAGCAATAAAAAACTTGGGAATGACCAGACCTAACCAGGTTAATAAACCAATGGAAAACATCAGAAATAATTGACCATGCATCCAACTTCCCAATTTTTCTTCAATTTTTTTTACAAGTAATGAATACTTTTTTGCTTCTTTTTTAGGAAGAACACGCAATAATCCAATATAGATATCTTCTTTTCTAATCAACATGTAAATTGACAAAAGCATCACTGTAATAAAACCGATTAAGCCGGCCAAAGCTGAATTGAGAAAAGAAAATGCCTGGGTGACACCACCCGAAAAAAAACTGCCAAAGTCGGCTACTTTTAAATTATTAAAATAATTGCGAATGACACTAGTTAATTCCACTGAATTAATTTGCGAATCAATACCTGGTATCTTATTAAAAATTTTCAAAAGGCGTTCAAAGAAATTAGTAACTAAATTACCTAAATTATTAATAATAACCGGTAATTGATGCTTTAAAGTATTAAATTGATCAACAAATTGGGTAAGGATTAAACTAAAAACAATTACCATAAATACTATTAATAGCAAATAAATTACCAATACACTTAATATACGAGGAATTCTTTTTGCTTCAAGTTTATCAATTAATGGTCGTAATGAAGAATTTATGATAAATGCCAGAAAAACCATAAAAACAATCGTCCTTAATTGCCAAGCGAGTACTAATGTTATTGCAGCACCAAAGATAATTGCCAAATTTCGCAACGAAAACTCAACAGCAATGACAGATTTATTTTTCATATTTTTGAATATAATAATTTCTTTTTAGCTAAATCTACTTCATTAATTAAATCTTTAAATAAAATTATTGTCAAACAGATTGAAAAAAATAAGGCAACTAGCAATAACCAAATTTCAGTTTTCCCACTAAGGACATTAAAAAGAATAACACAAATACTAAGCCAGTTAAAAATAAACCACACAATACCAGTATGATAAATTTCAAAAGAAGATTGTATGATATGCAATAAATTTAAATCTGCAAGTCTAGCAATAGTTGCTATTGATAAATGTGAATTATGAAAATACCAGGCTTTGATATTTACAACCAAAAAACCTAAAGCAATCACTGTAAACATTATCATATCAGAATAAGTAGAAAGGGTAACCACCCCGGTACTGGAAGTAATTGTTGATAAATTGAATAATTGTGGAGAAAGTACAAGAAAATGGACTGGTAGTTGCAATAATGAACCAATGAGAATAATACCCAAAAATTTGGATAAAACCATAATGATTGCAGGAATCAAACTTTTGTCAATAACAGTAATTAATGACCTGGACATGAAAAATTTTTTAACTGTTGCGACTTATTTAGTATTACTTGAATTTACTTTTGATGCCATTCGTGACTTTAATCTAGCACCAGTATTCTTTTTAAGGACACCCTTTTTAACGGCAAAATCAACTTTCGAATATGCTTTAGCAAGTTGTGCTTTAATTTCAGCAGGCTTGGCAGTTACTATTGATTTTATTAAGTCCTTACGTGCAGACTTAAAAGCATTTTTGGTGATTTTATTAATTATATTTCTTCTTTTACCGACACGAATTGTTTTTTTTGATGATAAAGTATTTGCCATTACGTTTTAAAAAAAATAAAATGAATTACTTGGGAATCTCATAGAATTTTAACAATTTATCGTAGGATTCACAAGTAATATTTGTTTTAAATCAACTTAATATCATTATGAAATCACAAGCTCCAAATGTTATCTTCCTTCCAGGAAATGGCGGATCCACCATAAATGATCATTGGTTTCCTTTTTTACAAGAAAAACTAAATGGACTTCATATCAAAGTTACCGCAAAAAATTTTCCAGATCCTGTTTTAGCTAGAGAAAAAATCTGGATACCATTTATCAAAACAAATCTGGGAGCCGATACAAATTCCATTTTGATTGGTCACTCTAGTGGAGCAGTAGCTGCCATGCGTTTCGCTGAAGAAAACCGGATCTACGGATCTATCTTAATTGCTCCATCATATACAGATCTAGGAGATTATCACGAAAAGCTGAGCGGATATTTCAACCGTCCCTGGCGATGGGACAAAATCAAGGCCAATCAAAACTGGATTGTACAGTTTGCTTCACTTGATGATCCATATATTCCTATCAATGAAGCCAGACATATTCATGAAGAACTGGACACAGAATATTTTGAATATGATAACCATGGCCATTTTGGTGCTGACGTCTTCAAAACTGAATTTCCAGAAATTGTAACAATCTTGAAACGGAAATTGAATATAAAAGTAGCAAGTATCATGTAGCTAACTCTAAAAAACGACATACTAGCAATATCAAATAGCCCTAAAGTCATTCCGGAAGTTAGATTTTCTTAGCTTTAGCTTAGAAAATCTTGCTGTACGAAATTTAACGATATACTAATTTTAACTTCTGATTCCCGTTTTTTTCTACTTGATACTTGATACTTTACTATTCCACAATTTATCATTTTCCTTTCATCTTCCTTCATTTATTTGATAAAATGTACTTTATCACGAACAATATCATGCAAAGTATTTCTGAAATCAAACAAAATTTTTCCAATCTGCAAACTAGAATTTCTGCAGTATCCAAAAAAAAAGATCCTGACAATCTAGACAGTTCTGCTGAAGCAATAAAAATTCTTTCCGGAGATCCTACTTTCTGGAACAATAACCTCAAAGCTCAACAAAAAATGAAAGAACTGGGAAGAATCCAGGCAGAGCTCAATGGCTTAAAAGAACTTCAAGGTTTAGCAGATGATATCAGTACTATGCTTGAACTAATACAAGATGATGAAAATGCCTCTGCTTCAGAACTTGAGGAAACGCTCCAAGAAACTACTATTATGGTCAAAAAACTAGCAAAAGTTTTGGATAAAGCAGAACTGGAAACTTATCTTGGCAATAAATATGATAAATATGACGCAATTTTTTCTTTGCATTCAGGACAAGGAGGAACCGAAGCCAATGATTGGACAGAGATGCTTTCACGTATGTATTTGCGATTTTTTGAAAAAGCCGGATTTAATGTAGAAATTATTCATAAAATTCCAGGTAACGAAGCGGGGATCAATACCATCACCATGGAAGTACATGGTCAATACGCTTACGGGTATTTAAAGCGTGAACATGGTACACATCGTCTAGTGCGAGTTTCACCATTTAATGCCCAGGGCTTGAGACAAACCTCGTTTTCCGGAGTGGAAGTTACTCCCTTGATTGAAGATGATCTGGAAGTAGACTTAAAAGAAGAAGATATTGAATTTGCAGCGGTTAGGTCTTCTGGAGCCGGAGGTCAAAATGTAAACAAAGTTGCTACTTCAGTGAGATTAATTCATACACCTTCTGGAATTACTGTTAGTTGTTCTACAGAAAGAAGTCAATTAAGAAATCGTGAACTGGCTATGAATGTTCTTCGCGGCAAACTCTTTGCCATTGCTGAAACAAAAAGACAGGCAGAAGAATCACAATTAAAAGGTGATCACAAGATCGCTGGCTGGGGAAATCAAATTCGAAATTATGTGCTGCAACCATACAAATTAGTAAAAGACCTGCGTACCGGTATCGAAAGAACTGATCCTGAAAATATATTAGATGGCGACTTAGATGAATTGATTAGCGCTGAGATAAGGCTGTAAACGGTAGACAGTAGACAGTAGACTGGAATCTAGGAATCGAATTGCGTCCTGAAACAAGTTGAGGATCGAAACTCGAATCTCTTTGTCTACTAGATACTAGATACCAGCTACTAGATATTTTTTCTACTTGCTACTTGATACATGATACGTGATACTTGCTACTTTATCCATTTTACTTCGCAATTATCAGAATTTGCCCGGGATGGATCAGAGCTTGCTGACCATTTGGGAGAAAGCCAATATCACTTATATTTCGATCAAGAATGCGACCCCAAAGGTTGCCATTGCCATAAACTGCTTCTGAAATTTCCCATAAAGTGTCTCCTTGTCTAACTTCGTAATTACCTACACCAATATCACCTGGCGCATAATTAGTAGCAGACCAATGACCAGTTCTCTGAATTCGGGAAATATTGGAATCTGATTTTTCACGAGCAGAAAGGGTACTGGCATCGACACGAAAAGTATTGATACCTTGATTATCAATTTCTCCATTTTTATCCTGATTATCAATTTGAGAAAAATTTACTTCCTGAGTATAAGGATTTTTTTCCTTTTTATTAAACATATTAAAGACAAAAGGTAATATGATTAATAATAAACCCAGAGTCATCATAGTAAAACCAATTACCTGAAATATGATACCGCGGTATTTAGTGGATGGATCTTGAATCTTAGAAGTAGAATTATCAGAAGTGCTAGCCCCGGTATTGGAATTTGCCATGATAAAATATAAAAAATAATTTAGCGGGGCAGGCTCTTACATATCTTAATAAATATTATGAAAATTAGCAATTAATTTTATATTCCTTGAATTATAGATTGATTCTCAAGCAAATATTTATTAAACTGTTTAAGTACTATATTAAAAAAGATGATTCAATATTTGGATGTTACAAAAGAATACATCAAAGGAATGAATGCCCTGGAAAATATCTCTTTTGAAATCAGTGAAGGAGAGTTTGTATTTTTGGTGGGACCATCAGGTTCTGGTAAAACTACTATTATCAAAATGTTAATTCGGGAAGAAATCCCTTCAGCAGGCAAGATTTTTTTCCATGATGAAGACATTACCAAATTTAACCGTCAAAAGATTTATAAATTACGACGAAAAATTGGAGTAATTTTTCAAGATTTCAAATTAATTCCAGAACTAAATGCTTGGGAGAATGTGGCATTTGCTATGGAAGTAGCTGGTAAATCTGATAAAGAAATCAAAGAAAATGTACCATATTTACTTGATATTGTTGGACTTTCAAATCGAATGAAATTTTTTCCCAGACAACTTTCCGGTGGAGAAAAACAACGTGTAGCTATTGCTAGAGCCATGGCCAACAATCCCAAAGTCCTGATTGCTGATGAGCCAACTGGTAACCTGGACCCAGAATCAGCTTGGGATATTGTACAAATATTAAACAAAATTAATAATTGGGGCACTACAATTATTATGTCTACGCATGGATTTGATATTGTCAATACTTTGCATAAAAGAGTGATCAGAATGGAAAATGGCAGAATGATGCGTGATGATCTCAAAGGTACATATGAAGATTTAGATGATTTTAGTATCAAAGTAATTTCCAAAGCAGCTGAAAAATCTAATGAAGATGAAAATAATCAAGTAGCAACAAATCTTAAAGCTGAAGTTTCCAAAAAAGATAGAAACGCTCCGGAAACAACAGAATCATCTGAAACTAAAAAGCTTAAAACTGAGATTGATCAAGATAATTCAAGCGAAAATAATATTTCTGTAGATCAAATAAAATCAAAAATTGAACCCAAAGTAATATCCGACGAAAAGAATGAAGATTTTTCTGGCGAGACAGAAGAAAAAATTCCTGAAACTTCCCCAGAGCCAATATCTCCAAACTCTGAATCTCCAAAACAATTGAAACAACATCGTAAAAAAATTAAATTTTCAACGAAAGTATCCCAAAATAAAAAGGAGAATCCAGAAAATCAGGCACTAGAATCCAAAATTTTAAGTCAACTTGATGAGAAAATTAACAATATTTCAGAAGAAACTCGTACATTAAAAGATCTCGGTATTTCCAAGAAAACACAAAAAGCTCTCAAACAAAATGGTTTGGAGGAAATTGATGACATTGTAGATTTAGGAAAAAATGATCTTGAAAAGATTAACATTATTCCCCCAAAAGACCGGCACTTGCTGGAAGATATTATTGATGATTATTCAAATTAATTATGGGATTTACAAACTTAAAACGAATTATTTCACAAACTGCTAAGCAGATTAAAAGAAGCGGTTGGATGTCGATAGCATCCATATTAGTCATGTCTTTAGCGATTTTTATTTCTACAATATTTCTATTTTTAGCATTTGTTTCCAATTTATTTTTACAATCAATTGAAAACGAACCTCATATTTATGCATTTTTTAAAGTCGGAACACAGGAAGAAACTATTACTAATTTTAAAAAAGAATGGGAAAAATCCTCAGAAATTCAATTTATTGAATATACTAGTGAAGAGCAAGCAATATCAGAATTTAAAAAAGCTCAGGAAATTAATAACCCTCAAATTGCTCAAAATGTCCGGGCAAATGTCTTGCCCCCAAGTTTAAGTATACGTCTCTATCGTATCAACGATGCTGATAAAATAATCGAAATGATTGTCGGGACACAAAAAGATCACAAGGAGCTTACTACAGTTGCCTTTAATAAAAATACCATTGATACGATCAAATCACTCTTTTTCTGGTTACGGCTTGGTGGTGGCATCATCATGGGATTACTTTTATTAGTTATTATGACATTTACTTTATTAACAATCGAATTTAGAACATATAGTAGGGCAGAGGAGATAGGAATTATGCAACTGGTAGGTGGTAGTTTATGGTTTATCCGGGCTCCGTTTATTTTTGAAGGTGCATTTTATGGTTTTCTTGGATCATTAATTTCATCATCTATCATCTATCTTCTCACTTATCTGGTCTTTGTGGTCAATCGTCAATCAGGTGCTGTAGATTTCTTATATTCTTTTTTTGGTGATCTCCGCTGGCCAGCATTTCACTTACCTGAATTTATTTTGTTATACTTCATTATCTTAGTTGTCGGTACTTTAATTGGCACCTTCAACAGTTTTCTAGCTATCAAACGTTATATCAATTAAATGTTTAAATTTTTTAAAACAAAATTAAAAATCTTCATAATTATTACGATAGTTTCAATATCTACAATAGGAACTATGGTAACGCCTATAACTGTAGCAGCCACACCTGAACAAGACTTGGAATTACTTCAACAAAAATTACAGGAAATTGCCAATCAAAAAAAGACCATCAATGATCAGATCAACCAGGAAAGTGGCATACAAGATGAAATGACCAGAGAACTTACTAAATTAAAAAATGAAATCAGTCTACTTGATAATCAAATCAGCGAAACAGAATTAAATATCCAACAAATTCAGCTTCAAATTCAAATTTTAGAACAAGAAATTGCTGCTACGGAAAATAAAATAATTGAGGCCAAAAAGGAAATTGAAACATTACAACTGGAAGCTGATAATCGTTTTGTCGATATGTATATTGAACAAAAAACTTTTTCCCAGTTAAATATGGTTTTTTCAAATAACATAACCAATATTGTCAAACTTGAATCATATCAAAAGTCTCTTCAAGAAGAAACTGACAAGTTATTATCAGATTTAAATCTCAAAAAAGAAGAATTAAACAAACAAAAAGATAAGATGGAAGCTGATAAAATCCAGGTATCCCGTGATGAAGTCACAGTGCAAGAAAAAAAACTGGCTCTAGAAAAAAATAAATCTACGATTGATTCCCAAAGGCAAATCTACTATCGGAAAAGAAATGAAAGTATGCAAAAAATTGCTGATCAGGAAAAATTAAAAGATTTATTAGAAGAACAGGAAAAAGTAGCTCTGGCTGAGCAATCACGGCTAATTGAACAAATTTCAGATAGCATTACAGAAATCACTTCTGGTACATATATTTCAGCTGGTAAAGGAATTGGTTATCAAGGCTGTACCGGACTTTGTACTGGCGATCATCTCCATTTTGCAGTGCAACAAAATGGCAGCTACGTCAACCCTTGTAATGTTTTAGCTGCTAATTCCGCCTGTGGTGGCTCTGGTTCACTAGCATTTCCCATGAAAGGTTCTTATGTCCTTACCAGTGGTTACGGCATGCGCTGGGGTAGTTTCCATTACGGAATTGATGTGGCCAATTACAGTGACGGAGCCCCAATTTATGCCTCACACAGTGGATACATCACATACGGTAATGATGGTATTTGTAAAAACTACCATGGCTCTTTACCCTGTAACGGTTCTGGAGCAAACTATGCTATAATCTGCGAGAATAAAAATTGTAAGGTAGGATTGAAGACGATGTATTGGCATTTAAGATAAAATTATTTTAAAATCACTTTCCAACATCTTTTTTGTTAAGTAATTTCTTAACATCCCTATCAAAATCAGAGATATAGTTTTTGTCTTGTAATTTTTTATATGATTGATACTCCTTCATTGCTAATACTTCTGCTACTTCATGACTGATACTTCCTGTATTATTAAGTATTTCATATTCACTAAACTTAAAAAAAGAATTTAATTTTTCAATCCATTCTTTCATTGTCATCGATCTTCCTTTGACTGCTTGCAGTTCAGCATAATCGAGATATAAATTACCTATTTTGTTTAAATGTGATAATTCAATTTTATCTAAATAATTTTTTGCAATTACAACATCACCAGGCATAATTTTACCTTTGGGAAATTTTCTCCATGATGTTAGGCCCATTTTATCTTTCTTGCTATTTACTCTTTCTAAAACAATTTCAGCTGCTGTTTTACCAGTGATTGCGAAGTGTAATTTATTTTGAACTGTCGCGAAAAATATTTTTGTCTCATTTGCCTTAGGAGAATAATCGATCGATGTTGCAAAAATGTCAGTAATTTTCTGATAAATCATACGTTCGCTAGTACGTATATCTTGAATTTCTTCATATAAATCGTCAAAATATCGGGTACTAAATCTCGAGCCATATTTCATTCTATTATTATCAAGTGCATAGCCTTTATTTATATAGTTTTTAAGAATGCTGGAGGCCCACTGTCTGAACTGAATTCCTCGCTCAGAGTTTACCCGATATCCAACAGCAATAATTGCTTCGAGAGAATACATTGAAATATTCCTTTGGATTTTTCTATTACCTTCAATTTGAACTTGTAAGAAATCCTTACAAGTTGAATTTGGGTCGGCTTCAGCTTCTTTGAATATATTGTTTAAATGCAGAGTAATATTTTGGGTACTAGTAGCAAATAATTCAGACATTTTCTTTTGTGAAAGCCAAATATTTTCTTCTGCAAATAATACTTCCAGGTGAATAGCCCCATCTTGGGATTCGTAGAAAACTATTTGATTATTTGGTAATTTTTTTAAATCGTTTGGATTCATACTTAAAATATTTCAATATAAATAAATTATAGCACTGAAAAAAATTAATTCATTGTATTGCAATACAAAAAATTAGATTTTAGCAATAATACTGTAAAACTTAAATTTGCCAAACATTTCCCTGCACGATTTTTTATCATTAGGTGCTGTGTATCAATTATTTGTAATAATATTAACCCATAGTATATTTCCAAATGGTAGCTTCTCCTTTTTTATCCTATAACTAATCTCAATTATTGTGATTCTATCATTGACACTATATATATATATATTGGATATAATTGACTTATAGTTAATTATTCAGTCATGGCTAACGAATTTATAAATATAGGTGTTAATCTAACAGAAATGTCTGAACCTTGTGCAAATTGTGGTTTTTGTATGAAACCACTAGAAGAGACTTTAATTACTCTTGGAGATCGGTTAATGGAATCTGATATAGATACTGTGTTTTTAAACTATTTTTATGCTCAAAAAGGTGATGGTTTTGCAACGCTTTTACAACAAAATATTACTGATGCTGTTTGTACTCTAACTGACCAAACACCAAGTACAAATATCCTAGTAACAGTGGATCATAATCCAAATACTGGTATAATTAATGTTTCTTGCGTAGGAAATCCTAATGGGTTTGATTTGGAAGTAGATACGGATAACTGGCATCCAATTGTGAATGAAATCCATGAAAGAAAACGCCTAAATAATGCTCATCTTAATTAAAAATTACTATTAAGATAATTCAATTACAGAAACATTAGCACAAAATAAAAAGAGACTAAATAAACGTGAGTTTCTAAAATTGTAAACTGTTTTGATAGATATTACCCTATTAAGAATTAACTTGATATAGTGCTATCCCGACTGCGATAGATAGATTGAGGCTGTCGATTTGGTCACTTTGCTGGATGAAGACACTTTGTCCTTTGTGGTGAAAATCGTTATCGAGGCCCGATGCTTCACTCCCAAATACTAGGGCAAATGGTGATTGAAATTTTGTTGAGCGAAGTTCTTTTTTGGCATCTGTCATGAATGGATATATTTGATGCGAGAATTTGGCAATATAATCCTCAAATTTGTCAAAATATTGAAAGTGCAACTGAAAGATGCCTCCCATGGATGCTCTGATGACTTTTGGGTTGAATATATCAGTCGCGGGTTTAATTATGACCAAATTTTGGAAATCAAATCCTAGCATACTTCTGCAGATTGTACCTAAATTGCCCAGATCCTTAATACCTACTAAAACTAGATGATTGCTTTGCGGTTGTAAGATGCTTTCGTATTTGTTGAATACCCCGATAGCATAACAATTACCTTTATTGGATAGTTTGGATATTAGGTTATCTGATACTTCAATTTTGATATTTTCTTTTTTACATATTTCTGTTATTTTGTCTACCCCTTCGTTATGTGCCGAATTTGAGCTTATTAACACGACCAGAACTTTATCTTTTTGATATCTTAGTAGCTCTAATGTAGGAAATACACCTATGGTATATGAGTACGAGAAGTCTTTTTTATATGGTTTAATTTTGGTATTCATTTTGGTAGATGTTTTAACTAGTGTAATTATATACCATTTAGGTTGTTGATTTGATATTTTTAACTGAATTTATGAGTAAAAAAGATACAGATTTATTTTTATCAATTCTTAAAAATTTCTTAAAATCCGGAATTATTGGGGGAAAACATAGTGCTGAGATGTAGGAAAAACAGAAAATTACATACAGATCTATTTTAACAACATTAAAACAATCCCTACCATCTTATCTTTATCCCCCATTTTACTCTCAGCGATAAAGATTGTAAGAGTAGTAAGAACTTCTGGAGATATTTTTAAAGTATTTAATATGCCAGCTTTTTTCAGAAACCATAGAAAACTAAAAGCTCCAGTTCTCTTATTTCCATCTATAAAAGGATGATTCTTGATTATCAAATAAAGCAGATTAGCAACCTTTTCTTCTACACTAGCATATGGTTCATGTCCACCTAATGATTGATAAATACTTCGTAATATTCCATTCAATGAACCTTCTTCGCGTTCAATAGCAAACAATTTTGTTGCCGTTTTATTATTATTAAGTTCTTTTTTTAATTCAGCTATATATTTTTGTAGTTCTTCGGCACTAATGTCAATCTTTCGAAGAGTACCTCCTTTTTCCGGTAAACTGGATTTATCATATGCATCAAGAGAAACCCAGGTATATGCAAAGGCTTTTATTATTTCCAGCACACCATTTACCATTGAATTATCATTGGCAGGCAGTAATTGCTTTATATCATCTACTGCATTTTGGAATAATTGGTAATTTTTTTTGATCAGGTTTCTATTTATGGCATACCCTTTAATTATATAATCTTTTAGAATTGTGTTAGCCCACCGTCTGAAAGAAGTACCTGCAATTGAATTGACTCTATAACCAACAGATATAATTGCATCAAGATTATAAACCTCCAAAATTCTTTTTACTTTTCGATTACCTTCATTTCGAACCTGTTCCAAAATGGAACAGGTTGATTCTTTCTCTAATTCATTTACTGCATATATTTTTTTTAGATGTTTAGTAATGGCTTGAGAATTAACGCCGAAAATCTCAGCCATTTCTGCCTGTGTAGCCCAAATAATCTGTTTCTTTATGTCAACATTTAGTTTAACAGGTCCATTTTTCCCTTCGTAGATTGTGATTTGATTTGGTGAGTTTTTTATGTTCATACTTTACTCTACCAATCAATTCTTAAAAACTTCTTAATTTTCAAAAATTTTCTTTAATTGATCCTCACTAGGCAAATATTTAGAAATTCTTTTTGGTAGTTTTGAATATTTATATGTAGCTACTCCAATTGGATGCGTAACCACTTCTAAAGCATATTCCACTAACAATCTGTTTTTTGATTTACAGATTAATATTCCAATACTAAATCTATCTTCTGCATATTTAACATGCTTATCCAGCAAATGAAGATACCAGTTTAATTGTTGGGCATATTCAGGTTTAAAATCATCAATTTTAAGTTCAATCGCTATTAAAGACTTTAGCTTGCGATGGTAAAATAGTAGATCAATATAATATTCTTTATCTACCAGTGCAACTTTGTACTGTCTGCCCATAAAGCAAAAATCAGAGCCAAGTTTACCAATCACTTGGATAATGTTACTAACAATTTTCTCCTCCAACTCTTTTTCAGAGTGAGTTTCTTCTAATCCTAGAAATGAAAGATTATATTCATCAGAAAATTGTGATCTATATAGTGCTAGTTTGTCTTTTGAAAGTATTTTTGTAAAATTATTTTGTAGATATCTGGAATTCTTATAAGAATCAAACCTGATTTCTTCTTCCAATACAGCTCTGCTCCAACCCTTTTCGATACATTTCCTTATATAATATTCCTTTGCTTTATCATCCTTGATTTTAGCCATTATCAATAAGTTCTGTCCCCAAGGTATTTCTGCAACAAGTTGTTGCAGAATGTTATTTTGTCGATTTGTTTTATAGAACTTCATCATTAACCATAAGTTTCTAGAGGAAAATCCTTTTATTCCTGGAAACGAAATCTGAACCTCCTTTGCAATATTTTCAATAATAGATTTTCCCCAGCTATCAGCATTATTTTCATATAAAGTTTTTCCAATATTCAAATACATCCTTATTAGTTCTTTATTAACCTTGGACATAGATTGATATCTTGCATGTGCAATCTGATGTTTAATTTCATTAATTATTGGTGATATTTTAATATCCATGTGTTGTCTTTGTCATAAAGACACTCTACCAATCAATTCTTAAAAACTTCTTAAATTTCCGAATTTTTTAATCTTTATTTCTTAATTTTTAATCTTTAATCATTAATTCTTAATATTTTCCCCACCTGCTCCTCATCCAGCTCCATCTCAGGATAGATTCCTTTGTGATAGATTTTGATGATTTTTTCGATTAGTTTGAAGGGAATTGTCTTTGTCTCTGGTAAATACTCAAATCGTATCTGTGCAGGGAAGGCTGACTTCCAGGCTTCTGGAACGATGTTTTCATTACCTTGGCTCATGGGTTTCATAGGGCCGGTAAATGAGAAGGTTGATAGGTTTTGGAGTTACAGCGCAAGATGAAGGCTTTTTGTGATTTAGTCAAAACATTATATAATATTTATTAATTTCTCAACTCCTTTCTAATCTCTTTTACTTTCTGCACATTTTCAATTTCGTTTCCTAACTTATTTAAATTAAATGAATATAATGCAGGGTTTAAAATTTCATTACCACAATCTAATGTAAATACTTTTATTCGATCATGTAAAATAAGAGGAAAATCATCGTGGTTGATGGTCAAAAGATAAAGTCTAGCATGGAAATTTTTTAAGATTGAAGAAATTGCACAATCAATAAAAGATATCTTTTGGTGAGAAGTTTTATTATAACGACTATATATTTGGCCTATCTGCGTACAATCCTTGATATACTTAGAAGCAAAATTGATTTCGAAATCTGAGAATCTGTTTAAGTAAAGCTCACGTTCAGTTTTATTTTCTTGAGTTACGGCATCCCGTAAATATTCAAATCGAAGTAAATCCATTGTTCCTACAGCACAATCATTTGTACTAAAAAAAGAAAATAAATCAGTAAATTCTTTTAAGTGTTTTGAGGAACTAATTAATATATTGGTATCTAAAAGTATGAATTTTTCTTTTAGTAAATCTCTGATGCCCTTTTCAACTTCCATTTGTTTTCAAGCTCTGTATAAATGTTAATTTTTTGAGCAATTTTATTAAGTTCAGAAAAATTAATTCTGGATTTTGATGAATTAAGCTTAACCAGTATTGTGTCTTCTTTTATTTTAGTTTTATTTTTATTTTGATTCATTTTATTTCATTAACTAACTTAGTATAAACGATTATAAATGATAAATCTTAAATCTTTCTTAATTTTCAGAATTTTTAATCTTTAATCATTAATTCTTAATATTTCCCCCACCTGATCTTCATCCAGCATCATCTCCGGGTATATGCCTTTTTCAATTATTTAAAGTTTTCAGAGTGGAATTCGTTAATAGTGATCTCATCTGAATTATTGCTATCTCATTTAATTTACTCAATCGTTCTGGTTGGGCTAAACCATGACGAATAAATTCAGCACTGAAACTCTGTTATCAAATATAGTTTAAATCCGGGTGATATCCATGACGCGAATTCAAAAGCTATATCACTATGAGCATATGTGCCACCACCATATCTTCCTGATTTAGAGGTTATACCTTTTGCATTAGTTTTTTGAATCCATTTCTGAGGTGTAAGAACAAAGGAATTTGAACCTGAATCTTTTCTAACCGTATCGAATTCGACACGGCTAAAATTTTGATTATTTAACTCCTCCCA
>Ga0194063_10000920_pt1 | contig 20102 bp, 19 predicted proteins | sample SepL3720m_MetaG_FD_155459 | JGI IMG/M metagenome (GOLD analysis project Ga0194063, IMG submission 155459) | Anoxic zone freshwater microbial communities from boreal shield lake in IISD Experimental Lakes Area, Ontario, Canada - Sep2016-L373-20m | ecosystem: Environmental > Aquatic > Freshwater...
CCCCTGCTCAAGTCCTTGCTACTCATTTCCCCTGTTCAATTCGAATTGAAACTCCTCCTCATTTTAATTCACTCTGTTGCACTTCGAATTAAAATCTAGGAGAAGCATTACACATTAAGGAAACCTCAGAAGTGAACCACTTTTCTTCTTTTGAGAGATTAGTGGCAGATCTCACCATTATATTTTATATTGCTATTAGAAATATAGTGGGTGAAAAATGTACTGAAGAACATCTTCAAAAAATAGTGAAAGAAGAAATTCAAGCAGCATTACATCAAAATTCAGACCGTCATTCTTAAAGATACCGTTTTAAAGTTCATCTCTTCGTCCTCTCTTATTGCCGGCACACTTCTTTTTATAACTCAGGCAATGAATATAGACAAAATAAAAAAAGTATTGCAAAATATATTTTTTAAGAGTAGTATAGGTGGCGATTGTTTTTGAGGAAAAATTCCATTGGTGAGCGATGTTGTGTCCTTCTCTTTCCAAAGAGATTGGTAAGTCGTTCATCGGGAAAAGGATCCTTAAAAATTGGTAAGTATTGGAAATAGGAATTGTTTTCCTGTTTTGGTACTGCAGAAAAGACGGGTTCTCTTCATCTTTTCTTTTGATTTCTGTTTTGTTCCCTTTGCAAAATGGTTTCTCAAAAGAAATAAAGGGAAGAAGAAGCGTTCCTCTTCAATTCTGTTTTATCGTCCAAACTTCCCGTTCAGGGGTGATGGTTTTCTCTTTTAAAAATTATCACTTTTGTGTCCCTCGCTTTTAGCCGTGCTCCTCCCTCTTCCGAAGAGGAAAGCAAAACAAGTTTGTTTTTCTTTTTCTATTCTATCTATAAGGGGGAATGTATCGGCTAAAGGCGAGGTTTTTTGGTATTATAGCGAAAAAACTTATTAGTAATCACCAAACTCTACCGCGTTTTCAATATGGACAATACTGGGAGTTTTATGAGGGAATGCTGTAATCCCCACAATATCAATCTGAAACGGTTCTTCATCGGGGTCTTTGTATTGCGCCCGAAAATAGGCATCAATCGCCTTATACATCCGGTTTATTTTTTGCGATCCCACCCCTTCAATAGCATTCCCAAAAGTGTTTGATTGACGGGTTTTTACCTCTATAAAAATGGTTTTTTCGTCTTTCTCAGCAATAATATCAATTTCTCCTTTGGGAACTCTAAAATTTCTCTGGAGGATTTTGTATCCTTTTTGGCGTAAAAAATCTTCCGCCAAGCCTTCTCCAAAGTCGCCTAATTCTCGTTTGGGAGTCATCATACACTCGCCTTTATAAACCCTAAAAACAGCGGATGTGGTCGATGTGGTCGGCTTTTAAACTCGGGATGAAACTGGCAACCCACAAAAAAGGGATGACTGGTAATTTCCACCATTTCCATCAGTTCGCTGTCAGGGGAAGTGCCGGAAAAAGTGAGCCCTTTGGCTTCCATTTCGTCACGATAAACATTGTTGAACTCATATCGATGGCGATGCCTTTCGGTAATTTCTGCCGTTTGGTACATGGCAAAAGCCTTGGTGTCTTTTTTAAGAACACATGGATACGCTCCTAAACGAAGAGTTCCGCCTTTGGAAACCTTTTGGTGTTGATTCGGCAGAAAATGGACAATCTGGTGTGGAGAAGATTCGTCAAATTCTTGAGAATTGGCACCAGAAAGCCCGCACACATTTCTCGCAAATTCTATCGCCATAATTTGAGATCCAAGACAAAGCCCTAAATACGGAATATTGTTTTCTCGACAATACTGCGCTGCCAAAATTTTCCCCTCAATTCCTCGTCCTCCAAACCCTCCTGGAACACATATTCCCGCACATTTTTTCAGGTTCTCCCATTCTATTTCGTCGCGGTCTTCTAATTTTTCAGAGTTAATCCATTTCACCTGTACGCGTACTCCATTGGCAAATCCGGCAGAAGAAAGGGATTCGATAACGGAAAGATACGCATCATCCAGATCGGTATATTTTCCAACCAAGGCGATGGTGAGTTTTTTTTCGGTTTTGAGGATTTTATCCACCATGGTCTCCCATTCGTGGAGATTTGGCTTTTTAATAGAGAGTGCGAGCTTTTTTTGTAAAATTTCCGCCATATTTCGTTTTTCAAATCCCAGGGGAACAGCATAAATACTGCTGACTGTTTCGGCAGGAAAAACAGAATCCAGAGGAACCCCGCAGAACCGAGAAATTTTTTCTAAAATTTCCTCTGGGATATGGGCATCCGCTCTACACACTAAAATATCGGGCTGAATGGCAACCCGTCGCAGTTCTCGGACCGAAAGCTGGGTGGGCTTGGTTTTCAGTTCGCCAGAGGCTTTTAAAAATGGGAGCAATGTGAGGTGTACGGACAAGACATTTTCAGATCCGAGATCTGCCTTCATTTGGCGGACCACCTCTAAAAATGGCTCTCCTTCAATGTCCCCTACAGTTCCTCCAATTTCCGCAATAAGAATTTCTGCCCCTGATTTTTCGGCCGCCAAAAACACTTTTTCTTTCAGGGCATCGGTAATATGCGGAACCACTTGAATGGTTCCCCCTAAAAAATCTCCTTTTCGTTCTTTTTGGAGGACTTCGGAATAGATCTTTCCGGTGGTAACCGTAGAAAATTTTGAGAGATTTTCGTCAATAAACCGTTCGTAATGCCCTAAATCCAAATCGGTTTCTGCCCCGTCTTCGGTAACAAACACTTCTCCATGTTGAAAAGGAGACATGGTACCCGGATCCACATTGAGGTACGGATCCAGCTTTTGAATAGAAACACGGTACCCTGCACTTTTGAGGAGCATGGCAATGGAAGCACTCGTAATCCCTTTCCCAAGGGAAGAGCACACGCCGCCGGTAACAAAGACAAATTTCTGCATAAAAAAACACTACGGTGTCTCTACCATACGAAATTTTTAGATTTTGAGGAAGAGAAAAACCATCGCATTTTTAAAATATTTGAGATTTGAAATTATGAAACTTTTCCTGATAATCATTATGCAAGCATCCCTATCCTTGTATCCCTTTCCCCCTCCCTAATGCCAATTCCTCTTCCGCCTCTTGTTTTTTTTGATTTTGATTCCACGCTGGTCTCAAAAGAGTCTTTTGACACGGTCCTCGCGTTAGCGCTCCAAAATCATCCCGATGCTGAAAAATACCAGAGAGAAATAGAGAATATTACGAACCTGGGAATGAGCGGAGCCTTAGATTTTCGAGAATCTCTTCTCCAACGATTCTCTCTTGCTCCTCTACCAAAAGCACTTTTTGAGACGGTGGGAGAAAATCTTACCGCATATATTACCGAGGGAATGGACGAAGTGATTGCGTTTTTACAAGCACAGAAAGCAGAAATATTTATCCTCAGTGGAGGGTTTTTACCCTGTCTGATTCCGGTTGCCAAAAAAATAGGGATTCCTGAAAACCATGTTTTTGGTAATACTTTTTCTGTGAATACAGAAGGATTTGCAACGGAAATAGACCTCCAAAATCCGCTTTCTACCGGCGCTGGAAAGGGAGAACTAATAGCCCAGATACAAAAAGGATACCCGCATCATAAAACCATTTTAGTGGGAGACGGTGCCAATGACCTGAATGCCTACACCACCAAAAAAGTAGATATTTTCTGCGGATTTGGGGGAAATGTTTTTCGCAAAACCATATTTGACCAATCCCCCCATTATGCCCACAATGTCGGCGAACTCTTATCCTTTTTTTCTTCTCTTTTATGAGCAATTTTTCCCTCGCTAAAGATAAAATTCGGGTGTTGCTTCTGGAAAATATTCATCCCAAAGGAGTAGAGCTTTTTACCAATGCGGGATATAAAAATGTAACGCTTCTGCCCCATGCTTTAACGGGAGACGAGCTTAAAAAAGAGCTGGAGAATACCCATATCTTAGGAATTCGGTCTAAAACAACACTGGACAAAGAAATTTTTAAAAATGCCCCCAAACTGATGGCGGTTGGATGTTTTTGTATCGGAACCAATCAGGTAGATTCTCTTGCCGCACAAAGATTAGGGATTCCGGTTTTTAATGCGCCCTTTTCTAATACGCGCAGTGTAGCGGAGCTGGTAATGGGAGAAATAGTGATGCTCATGCGGAATATCCCCGAAAAAAATGCTTTGGCGCACCGAGGAGATTGGCAAAAAAGTGCGAAAAATTCATTTGAAGTACGGGGGAAAACGCTGGGAATTATTGGATACGGACGCATTGGAACACAGGTGGGAATTTTAGCAGAATCGTTTGGGATGACGGTGGTATACCATGATGTGGAAACAAAGCTTCCGTTAGGAAATGCGACTCCTGCCAAAACACTCGACGAACTTTTGGCGGTTTCTGATGTGGTTACCCTTCATGTACCGGCAACAAAAGAAACAAACCAGTTTTTTCATGCTCATCATTTTTCCCAAATGAAAGAGGGAAGCTGTTTTTTAAACGCTGCCAGAGGGAATATCGTGGTTATCCCGGACCTTATAGAGGCTTTGGAACAGAAAAAAATTCGTGCTGCTGCTATAGATGTTTTCCCCGAAGAACCCGCTTCTAATACGGAACCTTTTCTTTCTCCGCTCCAAAAATTTGAGAATGTGATTCTTACTCCCCATGTAGGGGGCAGTACGGAGGAATCTCAGGTGAATATTGGAGAAGAAGTAGCAGAGAAACTCATAAAGTATTCTGATAACGGCTCCACTCTTTCCTCTGTAAATTTCCCAGAAGTTTCTCTTCCTCTGCATAAAGGGACACATCGCATCCTGCATATCCATAAAAATACTCCGGGAGTAATGGCGTCACTGAACAATTTTTTTGGAACAGCAGGGGTAAACATTTCTGCGCAATACCTCCAAACCAAAGGAGACATTGGGTATGTGGTAGTAGACAGTGACACCCATGTTTCAGAAAAAGTCATGGATCATATTAAATCTCTTCCGGAAACCATTCGAACGCGAGTTTTGTATTAAAAAGGTTTCTCTTTTTGCCTCCATTGCGACATAAGCCCCCCTTGTAAGGGGGGTGCCCGAAGGGCGGGGGGTAAATGATTATTAATTTTTTAAACCTTTTTGAAACCAATTTTTTACACTATGGAATTTTTACAAAATATTTGGCAATGGCTTATAGAAGATTTTGGTTGGAAATTAACTCTAATCATTACTTTTATTGGAGTGGTTTTTAAGATTATTCAATTTTTCAAAAAAAATGAAGGAATAGTTCAAGAAAAAAAACAACAAATAAATAATCAAGTAGGAATAAACAATACACAAAATAACATTCTTTCTTAATTTGCAATGAATCAATCAAACACGCAAAAAGGGCTTTTTAATAAGCAAAACAACTACATTTTAAACTTTCCTCCTGCCAATTTAGTGCGAGAAGTTGCAGGAAAACAATGGGACATTATTGCACAAAACCCTGAAAAAAGTGCGATACTAAAAGGACTTTTTGGAGAAAATTATAGAGAAGAAATAGAAAGAGATCCTTCTCTTCAATTTGCAGAAAAACTGGAAATATTTATAAAAGAGATAAAAGAGAAAGAAGCTCTTCTTCAAGAAATAGAAAGATTGAAGAGCGAAAATACGAATACCGATTATGAAATACTTCTAAACTTGGCGGAAGAAGCTTTAAATAAAAATGATTTTGAACAATATCATAAAATTCTTGAAGAATACGGAATGGACCAAGAGAAAAAACTCGCCGAAATTGCATATTTAAGGGGGAAAGAGTATTTCTCCCGATTACAATATGATGATGCAAGAAAACAGTACGAAAAAGCTATTAATCTCGACAAAGAGAATAATCGTTATTGGAATGATTATGGAATGCTCTTTCAAGATAGAGGAAATTATGAAAAAGCGATTAAAGTTTTTGAAAAAGTATTAAAGATGAGCGAAAAATCATGTAATAAAGACTGTTGTAGCCTTTCCGTTTACTACAATAATCTTGGTATGGCATATAAGACCAAAGGTGAGAACGATAAAGCAATTGAATATTTAAAAAAAGCACTGCAAATTAACAAAGAATTTCATAACGATAATTGTATTAACCTTTCTTCTTACTACAACAATATTGGAACAGTATACACTTCTAAGAATATGTATTATGAGGCAATGGTATGTATTGAAAAAGCATTACAAATAGATAAAGAATCGTATGGGGAATCACATTCTAAAATTGCCATTCGCTATAATAATTTGGGGGTAATATATGATCTCCTTGGAGAGCATTATGAGGCTATTAAATATTATAAAAAAGCTCTAAAAATTGAAAAAAATACTTTTCGAGAAAACTATCCTAGTACTGCTACAACTTATAAAAACTTAGGAGATGTCTATAAGACTCTAAAAGACTACATTAAAGCCATTGAATTTTATGAACAGGCTCTAAAAATCGAGCAAAAAATTTTTGGTAAAAAGCATCCTAGAAGTCTCTTGACAAATGAGGATTTGAATAAGTTAAAAAACAAAAATATAAAAACATTTTTATAATTTAATCCTTTATGTCTTTTCGCTCTTTTTACCTCCCTTTTACTATTATTCTCGGGATTCTTCTCCCGTCTTTTGGAGCATTTTCGTGGCTCATTTCCCCACTGCTTTCCCTGCTTCTTTTTCTTTCCTTCCTTCAGTTTTCGTTTTCTTTCTCTGTTTTTCATGAGAAAAAAATATTTTTAGTGGTCCTCCTCAATGTTCTTTTGGGAGTAGGGGCTGGCGTCCTTTTTTCCTTTTTCTCGCGCGATATAGGAATTACCGCTTTTTTGGTGAGTATTGCTCCTACGGCATCTGCGGCACCCGCGGTTATTGCCATGTTGGGGGGAGATATTGCCTTTATTACGGCATCTCTACTGCTCTCCACCCTCACCTGCACACTTCTCATGCCGTTTCTCCTCTTCTTTTTATTCCAAACAGAGGGAATTTCTCTGGTAGAGATGGGAATTAATATTGGGGAAGTGATTTTGCTCCCCCTCGTGCTGGCACAAGGAATACGATTTTTCTTTCCGGCGTTTGTTGAACGGCATAAAAAAATTTCCAGATGGAGTTTTTGGATTTGGGGAATAGCAGTCTTATTGGCAATGGCAAAAACTTCCGCTTATTTATGGGCACTGGAAAAAAATTCTCTTCTCAGTACGCTTTTGGCTCCTGCTGGGCTTGCGTTTTTCCTCTGTTTTGTGCACTTTTTTATGGGAAAAAAGGCAGGAGGAGTGCAGTATTCTCGGGAAATGAGCCAGTCTTTGGGGCAAAAAAATACACTCCTGGTTACTTGGGTGGCACTCCATTTTTATACGCCCGCCATAGCATTAGGACCCATCTTTTATATTATTGCCCACAACCTCTACAATTCTTTTCAAATTTTTCATTATGAACGCACCATTCGAAAAAACACTTAATCCGGGACCATCTCAAATATCCAACGCCACACGGCAAGATATTGAAAACGCCATGACGCACCGAATTGGAGAAATTTCTCATCGGAGTGCGCAATTCTCCACTATCAGTGGAGAATGTATTACGGGGTTAAGAGATTTTTTAAAAATCCCTGCAGAATATTCTGTTTTTTATACGAGCTCAGCTACAGAAGCCATGTCGCGCACCATTGCGAATTTGGTGGAAGAAACTTCTTTTCACTTTGTAAACGGGGCATTTTCTCATAAATTTGCAGAGGTTTCCGAACTCCTCGGCAAAAAAAGCCTCCACAATACCGTAGCGTATGGACAAAAAAACGCATTTTTTAGTACAGAGATTCCCGAAGAAGCCGAACTCATAACCCTTACCATTAACGAAACCAGTACCGGAGTAATGATTCAGAACGAAGAGATATGGGGAATGCGGAAAAGACATCCTGAAAAACTTTTGGTGGGCGATATTACTTCCATTGCAGGAGGAAAACATATTCCTCTGGAAGCGGCGGATGTATGGCTTTTTTCGGTTCAAAAATGTTTTGGGCTTCCCGCTGGGTTGGGGATTATTATTCTCTCTCCTCGTGCACTGGAAAAATCTCAAAAACTCCTCGAAAAAGGGAAAAATTTGGGAGGATGTTTTTCGTTTCCGATCCTCCACAAAAGTATGGAGAAAAACTTTCAGACAGTAGAGACTCCCAATGTTTTGGCGATTTATCTTTTGGCACAGCAGTGTAAACGGTGGAATAGCGCGGGTGGAATAGCCGCACGGGAGCAAGAAACACTCCGAAAAAAAGAACTCTTTTGGGAGATACTCGCACGGCAACAAAAATTTTCACTCGTGCCGGAGTCGGTTGAAAGTGTTTCTGACACCGTTTTTTGTATTTCTGGAACAGAGGAAGATATTAAAAAAGCCCATGAAAAAGCCAAGGAAAAAGGCTTTGCTTTGGGAAAAGGATATGGAAAAATAAAAGAAACCTCTTTCCGCATTGCTAATTTTCCGAACATTTTAGAGGACGATATGCAGAGTGTTTTAGCAACGATTATGGAATAGGGATAACAAAAAAAGGATATTTTTCTTTTCTTCTATGAAAACCTGTCACCACTGTTCTGCTGGATTTGAGGTAACAGAAGCAGATAGAGCTTTTTATGACAAGGTTTCTCCGGTTTTTAACGGAGTAAAATACGCTATTCCAGAGCCTTCGTTGTGCCCAGAATGTCGGCAACAAAGGAGATATTCGTTTCGGAATGAAAAAAAATTATATCGCGGAAAATGTGATCTCACGGGGGATTCGGTGGTAACCTTTTATTCCCCTCGGAGTGAACGAAAAATTTTAGGTATTACGAAATGGTGGTCAGATGAATGGGATGCTCTTTCCGAAGATCAAAACTTTGATTTTGGAAAGAGTTTTTTTGAGCAATTTGCAGAACTGGAGAAAAAGGTCCCTAAAATGAGCATGATGGTGACACACTGCGAAAATTGTGAGTATTCTCCGTATGCGGTCTACTCTCGAAATTGTTATTTTGGTATTTCGTGTGTCGAGTCTGAAGATGTTCACTACTCTCTGCAGGCAAATAAATCACGAGATTGCTTAGATTGTTCTTTTTGCACCGGATTAGAGCTGTCTTACCAGTGTTTACACAGCGTCAACCTTTTTGATTCTCGAAATTGCCAAGATTGTGAAAATGGAAGTGGGCTTGAGTTTTGTGTTGATTGTAGAGGATGCCATGACTGTTTGGGGTGTAAAAACCTGGTTAATAAGAAGAAATATATTTTCAATCGTCCCGTCTCAGATGAAGAATTTGCGCGGGTGAAAAATATCTTAAAAACCACTTCGGGAAGGGGCTCATTTTCCCAAAAAGTACAAGAATTTTTTAGTACACTCCCTTATAGAGCGCATCACAATATCAACTGTGAAAATTGTACCGGGGACCACCTCCAAAACTGTAAAAATTCCAAAAACTGTTTCGATGCCACCGATCTGGAAGACTGTGCATTTGCATATCCTCTTCCTATGGGGGCAAAAGACTGCCAAGATATTCATTATTCCCTAAAATCAGAATTAGTGTGGAACAGTATGAGTGCGGTAAATAATTACCATACCGCGTTTATGCTCCATTCTTGGGATATGAAAGATTCTTATTATTGTGATGAGTGTTTTTTCTCCAATAACCTTTTTGGTTGTGTGGGACTTAAACGAAAACAGTACTGTATCCTGAACCGCCAATACACCAAAGAACAGTACGAAGAATTGGTGCCAAAGATTATAGAACATATGAAGCAAACGGGAGAATGGGGAGAATTTTTCCCACCGGCGTTATCACCCTTTGGATACAATGAAACCGTGGCACAGGAGTATTTTCCGATGACGAGAGAGGTGGTGGAAAAATGGAATGCAAAAATAGATAAATCTGTAGGGGCGTATAATCATACGCCCGTACAATACGAAAAATTCAATTGGTCCGATTACGAATCCCCAACCCCAACAGTAGAAAAGGTGATTACCACAGAAATGATGAAAAATCTTCCGGATGATATTTCCAAAATCCCCAATGATGTTCTGAATTGGGCTTTAACCTGTGAAGAAAGTGGGAAACTGTTTATTATCCAAAAACCAGAACTCGAGTTTTACCGAAAGATGAATCTCTCAATTCCACATCGTCATCCAGATATTCGCCATGCAGACCGCATGAAGCTGAGAAACCCTCGGAAGCTCTGGAAACGAAACTGTGGGAATTGTGGCACGGCAATAGAAACCACCTATTCTCCAGATCGTCCGGAAAAGGTGTTATGCGAAAAATGTTATTTAGATGTGGTTTCGTAGGGGCGTGCCAATGGCACGCCATTTACCGTTCATCCAAGGCTTTATTGGCCAACGCGTCTGCCTTGGAATTTTTTGCCCGTGGGATATGGGTAAATTTTACGCTTTCAAAGGCTTTCATAACTTTTAATACTTCCCCAAAAATAGGGAGGAGTTTTTCGTTTTTTACCCGATAAATTCCTTGCATTTGCTTTACTACCAGTTCGGAATCTAAAAAAACATCGATACTGGGAATCCCCCGTTTTTTTGCTTCTTGTAAGCCGAGTAAAAGCCCTGTCCATTCCGCTACATTATTGGTGGTTTCTCCTAAAAATACGCCTTCGGCAAAAATGGTTTCCCCGTTTTCTTCTGCCCAAAATCCTGCAGATGCCAGTCCGGGATTTCCACGAGATGCGCCGTCACAATAGAGAGAAGCCATGGGGAAATAAAAAAATCAGAGAAAGCATACGGGAATCGCTCAAAAAATGCGATTTATAGCGGATGAAAAATATCAATATTTCGTTTCTGTAAGAATCGTTGAGAGAGAAAGAAAAATCCGCCCATCAGAAGGGGAACAATAAGTACCGTAAGGGGATGCCATAAAAAAGAAAATTGGAGCGCCGCATTAAAAAAGATGTGCAGGATAACCACCAGACGAAACGCCTCTCGGAGAAGATCTAATTTTTCGTGTCCATGGAGCGAAGGGCGAGCCTGAAGGATATGAGAAAAAATAATGTGGAATCGAAGCGACTCGTGGAGTACTTTCCAAAACCGTACAACAGAATACTGGTGATGGGGCGTGATATTTTTTGAAACGAAAGCGTAGCCCCAAAAAAATCCAAAAATACCGGAAAAAAGAGAGTGCGCCAGCATGGTCCCCAAACTTCGAAATACCACCACTGCCCAAAATGCTTTTGTAACCCCAAAAGATGAGAGAGAAAGGGAAAAATAGAGTATATTTTCTGCAAAAGCGAACCCCAGCCCAAGGGCTGTGGCATACACAATTCCGTCCACCATTTGGGTAAATTCAATGCGTAAATACTTCCCCAATCTGATGAGGGCAAAGGCTTTTACAAATTCCTCCGCAACCGCAAACAGGATAATGGCTCCCCAGCCTCCTATGCCCTGCAACTGCTCTCCCCAAAAATGCCGTGCTAAAAAAAAGGGAAGAACGGAAAGAATCCCAAATAAAAAAGCGAGCAGTACCATTTTTTTGGGTTCTGCCTCCTTTTCATCATTTAGTCGCCAGATCAAAAGCCATCCCAAGGCGGGGAGAACACTGCACAAAAACGCAAGAGTCCAAAGGAGTACAGCAGGCATAAAAAACGAAACTTTAAGAGTATTATACTCCTGAAAACCATTTCACGAAAATTGAGATTTGATTTCTTTCTTCCAAAACGCCATTATAGATGCGTCAGAAATGATCTTTTTCATTTTTTAAAATCCCTTATAAGCGGTTATCACCCGCGTTTTTCTCTCTTTATAACGAGAAAGGGGAGTGGAAAGAACTTTTGTGAAGAGCAAAAGAGTAGACTCCACCGCGTTTTTGGAAATTTTTGCGCGTTATGCAAAACAATAAAGGTAGGGGTAAATCTTGTATTTACCCACTACAAAGTGAGATGGTACCTCTTGCCTCTGGCGGGATCTCACACAAAATAGTTTTATTTTGTGTTTTTTAACGAATCCTCTTTTATTTTATATGAACCTTGAAGACGAAATACTTATTATAAAACAGCGAAACGCCAAAGTAGAAGCCGATAAAGCATGGGAAATAAGTTTTGCACGCAAGTTTTTGCTCACCTTTATTACCTATATTGTTCTTTCTCTTCTTATTTTTTCACTCGGACTTCCTCATCCTTTTCAAACCGCTATTATACCCGCAGTTGGGTTTTTTGTTTCCACGCTTTCCTTAAAATTTGTAAAAGAGTGGTGGATACAGCACTTTTATAAAAAATAAAAAAAGGAACCCCCATGGAAAAACCAGGGGGTTGAACTGCGTCTGCCATAAAGGCGACCAGAATTTGTCTCCATCTTACCTTGTTCTTTTTCCTCCTTCAAATGAACATTTTCGATAGAATCACTGCAATGAACACTAGAAACATCACTAAAAAAGCCGATAACGCGTTTTTTATACGCTCATTTTTCTTCTTTCTCCTCCTCTTTTCCTTTTCTGGGTGTAGCCTTTCCGATATTCCGTTTTCAATCACAATACCTCCACTTTTCACCCCACAAGGAAACACAACTCCCACATCTAGCCCTTCGCCGTCTATTACTCCTCCTCTGCCTGAAAAAACACCAGTAGAAAGCCTATCTCCACAGCAAGAAGAAAAGGAGAAAGTCATTTCTGGTCTGTATATCCATTGTAACCCAAAAGGTATCCCTCTGCCGTGCCTCAAGGTTGATGAAACATTTTTAAATACCGTAAAAACAAATGATGGTCATCTTTTTCTCAATTCTTATTTTTTTATGCCCCCAAACAGTGAGAAAAAGATCACTCTAAAGATGCTTGATCAAAAACTCCCTTGTGAAAAGGGAAAAGATGCGGGATTGGGATGTAATATTTGGAAGACAGACTATACCGTTGTGTCGACAGAAGAATTGCCCGTAGGGGAAAAAATGTTTGATGGCTGTGGAAAGCCGGGGAAATATAAAAATGCGGAATGGTATAAAAAGGCAGTGCTTCGAGACGAGGAAATTACGAAATCGGTGGAGGTATGTTTTGCGGAAGATATAGGGCTTGTATTGTATGGGATAAATGCTGATTTTAATAATACGAATCATCCCACTATAAAACGATTATGGGTGAATACTGAAACATACGCAGAGCCTGTACATTTTTTCCCGGATCAAAAGGGAGCTTATATTGATGGGAATGTCTTTGCTTTTGGGGCATTTGGGAAACGAAAAGGAGACACGGTTCCTGTCAGATTTGTTTCCAATGATGGAATGGAATACTTTTTTGATTATAATGTCGTAAAAAATGAGGTTCGGCTGGATGTGAAGATTCCTCCAAAAAAGATAGTGCCAAAAACAAAACAAGAGTGTGAAGCTCAAAAAGGAGTTTGGATGGAAGGGAACGATATTGCACCTGTAAATGATACCTGTACCCTCCCTACAAAAGATGCAGGGAAGGTCTGCACTGATAATTCTCAGTGTGAAAGCGCATGTGTCCCTACCGATGGGCGAAGGCAGAGTAATCCAGGAGAAAAGGTGAAAGGAGTTTGTTTTAGATTTGATTTTGGGGCTTGTAGAGCAAATATTCAGCATGGGGTAATTGTTGATGAGGTTTGTTAATTTTTCTTTATGAAATCCCTCCATAAAATCCTAAAAATTTCGGCAAAAAAACAATCTGTCTCGCCATTTATTTGGCACTCAGGCCCGAAGCCTTCAGATTGTCTTTAGTATTTCCATCTTACCTTTTTCTTTTTTCTTTTTTCTTTTTTCTTCGTCAAATGACCAAATCTTTCCGTCCCGTAGACCCCAAACAATCTTTCCCAGCACTGGAAGAAAATATGCTGGAGTATTGGAAACAACACGACATTTTTAAAAAGTCGGTAGATCAGCGAGACCCAGCAAATGAGTTTATATTTTTTGATGGTCCTCCGTTTGCCACCGGAACGCCCCATTATGGACATATTTTGGCGGGAACATTAAAAGATGCAATCCCCCGATACCAAACCATGAAAGGGAAGCGCGTAGAACGAAAGTTTGGATGGGATTGCCACGGAGTTCCCGTAGAATTTCAGGTAGAAAAAGAACAAAACATTGGAGGGAAGCCCGGAATTGAAGCCATGGGGGTGGGGAAATTTAACGAAATGTGCCGAAGTATTGTAATGCGCTGTGCGGATGAATGGGAAACAACGGTGGAACGCATGGGACGGTTTGTAGATTTTCAAAACTCGTACCGAACGATGGATTTGCCGTACATGGAAAGTGTGTGGAGCGTTTTTAAAGCGCTTTGGGAAAAAGGTTTAATTTATGAAGGAGAAAAAGTAATAGCGTATTCTCCAAAATTGGGAAGCCCTCTTTCTAACTTTGAAGCGGGCTTGAATTATAAACAGATTAAAGACAAAACAGCGGTTGTTAAATTTAAAATTACAAATGACAAATTACAAATGGGAGAAGGGGTTAATACCTATCTCCTTGCTTGGACGACGACTCCATGGACATTACCATCCAATTTGGCGTTGTGTGTAAATCCGGAGATTGAATATGTTCAAGTTGAATACGAAGAAAAAATATATAAAGATGGCAGAAAAGTTTTGAGACGACAAAGAAACGATAAAGAAAAAACAGGTAGTTTTACTAAAGTTATCTTGGCGAAAAACTTATTAAATAAATTTTTTGGAGAAGGTTGTGAATCACTAATAATTTATGGTGATCTTTTTGATAAAAAGGATCCTAATAGTATGTATTATGAAAAAACTTTTAAAGGTTCCGAACTCATTGGTCTCAATTACGAGCCACTTTTCCCCTTTTTTGGAGACCATAAAAATGCCTTTCAAGTGCTGGGAGATAATTTCGTATCCGACTCTGACGGAACAGGAATTGTGCATTTGGCACCCAATTTTGGAGAAGAAGATGCACGGGTATGCCACGAAAATGGCATTTCGTATCTTTCCCCCAATCCCATTGATGAAAATGGGTATTTTGATATGCGGGCGTATGGTGATACGCCCCTACAGGGCAAATATTTTCGCCCCGATGAAACCGTGGAAGGATCCAAAGAAAACAACGCAAACGACTGGGTTTTGCGGCATCTCAAAGAATCTGGGCATTTGTTTAAACAAGACCAAGTGGATCACGATTATCCGTTTTGTTGGAGAACAGAATGTGCCCTTATGTACCGCGGAATTAAAACCTGGTTTGTGGATGTTTCAAAAATTAAAGCCACCATGCTGGCAGAAAACGAAAATATCGAGTGGATTCCTGACCATTTAAAACATGGGCGATTTGGGAAAATTTTGGAAGGCGCACCAGACTGGGCAATTTCTCGAAACCGCTATTGGGGAGCGCCTATTCCTGTTTGGCGGTGTGATGAATGCGGGCACACGGAGGTAGTTTCTACCAAAGAGGAATTGGAGCAAAAAACCGGAAAAACCATTACCGACCTCCACAAGCATTTTGTGGATGATTTGGTATGGGAATGTTCGGTTTGTAGAGACTCATTGCAATGCGTCTCTACCATGCGCCGCATCCCCGAGGTTTTAGACTGCTGGTTTGAAAGTGGTGCTATGCCGTATGCCAGCCGAGGGATTCATTTCCAAAAAAATACGGATGGATTGCTTCGTTCCACTCGCAATGACGAAACCCAAATTTTCATCATGCGGCATGGAGAATCCGCCAAAAATTTCCCGATAAAATTGGAGTCCTGCACTATGGAAAGTGCTAAAAAATACCCATTAACCCCAAAAGGGCGAGAAATGGCAGAGGCGGAAGCGAAAAAATATGAAAATGCGTTTGATGTTATTGTTTCTTCTCCTTTTTTACGGGCAAAAGAAACCGCAGAAATTTTCCAAAAACATTCGCCCCATGCTCTTTTTATCCAGGATATACGACTGAAAGATATTGATGTGGGAGAATTTGATGATCAACTCCTTTCTGTAAGCGAAAAGTATCGGAAAGAGGTTTTAAAAAATAATCCGTCTGAGAAATTTGGAGGAGGAGAAACCCTTTTGGAGGTCCAAAAAAGAGTTTTGGAGGTTTTTGAGGAAGTACAAGCGCAATATCCTAGGAAAAGGATTCTGATGGTTTCGCATGGTTGCCCATTAGAAGTTTTGCAGGATTCGGTAGAAGGAAAACAAATTTCGTATTGGGAAAAATCATTTCCGAATACAACGGTAAAACAACTCGAAAATCAAAAAATCCAAAATCCAAATTCTTACCAACCTGCCGATTTTATTGCCGAAGGGCTAGACCAAACGCGAGGCTGGTTTTATACGCTTCATGTTTTGGGATGTGCTTTGTACGGCAAAAATATTTACAAAAATGTGATTACCAACGGAATTATTTTGGCAGAAGATGGACAAAAAATGAGTAAATCCAAGAAAAATTATCCCAATCCGGCGCATATTTTTAATAAATACGGAGCGGACGCCATGCGGTTTTATCTCCTCTCTTCCCCTGCCGTAAAAGCAGAAAATCTCCGGTTTTCCGAAAAAGGAGTGGAAGAAGTGCTCAAAAATGTCATTTTACCGTTGTGGAACACCTATTCGTTTTTTGTGACCTACGCAAATATTGATGGGTGGGAGCCGTCTTTTGTAGAGCCGTTGCATGCAACGGCTCTACAAAACCCATTGGACAAATGGATTTTATCTCGTTTGCAAACGGTTACCAAAAACATAACCGATCGATTGGATGCCTTTGATGTACAGGGAATCCGTGAGATTATCCCATTTTTGGATGATCTGACGAATTGGTTCGTTCGCCGGTCTCGTCGACGATTTTGGAAAAGCGAAAGCGATACCGATAAAAACGAAGCGTATACCGTACTCCACCGCGTTTTAGTGCAGGTAACAAAACTTTTAGCTCCGGTATGCCCATTTTTAAGTGATGAAATGTACCAAAACCTGACGGGGAAAGAATCGGTGCATTTAGAAGATTGGGTGTATGCAGATGAAAATCTTATGGATACGGAGTTGGAAGTAACAATGGGAACTACCCGAACGATTGTTTCTTTGGGATTGGCTTTGCGTGGGCAAGAGAAAATAAAAGTACGACAGCCCCTTTCTCTCATAAAAGTGGCACTTCCTCCTCATATTCTTGCTGAAAACTTAGAAATGAGCGTGATTGCCGAGGAATTGAATGTCAAAACCGTGGAATTTGTAAAAAATCCAGAAGAGATTGCGGAATTTAAAGTCTCTCCCAATGCGCGATTGTTGGGACCCAAATATGGAAAAGAGGTGCAAGAAATAATAAAAGAGGCAAAATCAGGAAATGTGGTAGTCCATGAAGACGGACAAATAACCGTGGCAGAAAAATGGACGCTTATGCCAGAGGAAATGGAAGTGGGATATGCCGGAAAAGAAGGAGGAATTGTGGCATCAGAAAAAGGAGTGGTGGTACTGCTGAACACCGAAATAAGCGAGGAGCTCCGTATTGAAGGATTCTCCCGTGAACTGGTGCGCAATATTCAAGATCTCCGAAAAACTTCTGGATTTGAAATCTCTGACCGGATTGTGCTTTCGTGGTATACCCAGTCAGATGACCTCAAAACTGCGTTTTCTCTTTTTGGGAAACAAATTGAAGAGGAAACCTTAACGGCAGAACGAAAAGAACTTTCTTCTGCTGTAGAAAAGGGAACAGAGTGCGAAATAGAAGGAGAAACGGTATGGCTAGCGGTAAAGGTTTCGGAGTAAAAGAGCTTGGTGTTTTGGAGTACCATACCCTAAGTATGGTACTCCGCGTTAATCTCTACATATTTATACGATAAATCGCAGCCATACGCGGTAAATTGTGCATCTCCTTCGTACAGAAAGATTTCCAAAACCACCTCCTTGCAGCACGAGATTTTTTGAGAAAGCGCATTGGCATCAAAATTTTCCACTTTCCCATGGGTCATAAGTGGGGTTTCACACAGGGTAAGAGAAACTTTTTGGGGATCAAATTCCGCACCAGCATATCCCATGGCGCATAAAATGCGTCCCCAGTTAGGATCATTTCCAAACAAGGCACATTTCCAGAGGTTAGAATTAATAACGGACTTGGCGATTTTTTTGGCATCCTCTTCTGTTTTTGCGCCGTTTACACGGGTCTCCAGCATTTTGGTAGTGCCCTCACCATCCGCGGCAATTTGTTTTGCCAATGAAGTGCACACTTCCAAAAGACCAGATTCAAACTCAACCCCCTCTAACTCCCCCTTATCAAGGGGAGAACCAAGAAGCGATTTTTCCCCGCTGGCAAATAAAAACGCCATGTCGGAAGTAGAAGTATCCCCATCCACGGAGACGGCATTAAAGGTTTTTGCCACCACGCGTTTCCACATTTTTTGGAGTTCTGTGGCTTCTATTGCTGCGTCGGTAACAACAAATGCCAACATGGTTGCCATATTGGGCTCTATCATGCCACTTCCTTTGCAGGTTCCAAAAATTTTTATGCCGTTGGAGAGCTCTTTGCTAGCGGTTTTTGCCACTAAATCGGTAGTAAGAATCCCTTCTGTAAAAGGCTTAGGATCCGAGGAAAGACTCGGGAATTTTTCTGCTATGCCGGTGCGAATGGCATCCATGGGAAGAGGTTTCCCAATAACTCCGGTAGAAGCGCCAAAAAGTTCTTCTGGAGAAATACCAAGTTTTTGGGCCGAAAGAGCACAAATTTCTTCGGCGTTTTGATAGCCTTCTTCGCCAGTATTTACATTGGCAATGCCCACATTTACCACCACTCCGCGTATTTTTTCTCCCGTTGCAAACCGTTTGCGGCAGAGTTTTACCGGTTCTCCGCAAAAGCGGTTTGTGGTGGAAACAAACGCCACCGTACAGGGCTTTTCGGAAAAAAGGATGGAAAAATCCGGTTTTCCACTGGCGCTACTCCGTAAGCCAAAAGTGGACGCCCCCCACAAAAACCCAGCAGGAAGATGAGAAAACATGAAATGCAAAAAAATTGCCTCTACTATGCCAAAAATGGTTGACAAAAAAAAGGGTTGCGCGCAAAGTGCGACCCACTTTTTTTAAAATTATATGGCAGGAGAAAAATATAATCACTCCATCCCTGATAGTGGGGAAAAATGGCTTTTTGACAAAGATATGATGATTTCAGAAGGGGTTAAGAAGTCTGCTGAAAATAGCCATGGATTGGGTGTTCCTCCGCTGCCTTACCGTATTTTTTCTGATGTAGAAGCGGGGGTTCATCATCTTGGACTTCCTTTGCAACCTGAGAATCCAGAGTACAGACCAGAGTACAGAGATGATGATCATTTTACTGCATAATATGAATGAATCACTTAATTGTACAGCAGCCGAATATGCGCTTACTGCAGAAGAATGTGCGAACATATTTGCTCATTTAAAACCTAATCGGATGGGTGGTATGGTTTTTCATGGGTATGGTGCACTTTTACCTGCTCAGAAAGCATCATTTCGCCAGTACTGTGAAGATCAGCAGCACAAAGTATCTGAGATTTACGAAGGTTCTAGTATGAATATGGCTTTAGTCTTATCCATTACCCCTCATCAACCGGAAGCGGTTAGACCAATGAATGCCTTGTTTCCTGGTGTTTTAAAATCTCTCAATATTTGATAGCCCTTTTTTTATTGTGTTGGTTCAATTTTACAAATTGAACCTTATTTTTAGTGTATGAAAACAGTGAGACACTCTCAAAAAAAGGAAAGAAAATTGCTCAAGCACGAGGAAATAACAAACACAACAAGCAGTTTGCAAAACGGATCCCACATAAATCCTCTTTACAACACATGGATTGATTCGCAGGCTCGCAATGACGGGCACCTGTAATGGGCGCGACTCATCCATCGCGCCCACGATCTTCATCACTTGTACTTTTCGTTCTTATAAAGGCAAAAAATAGTTCACTCTGCCAGTTTGAAGCAGTAGGAATTTAACTCCACTTTAGGATATACCCTCCTGTTGTTGTGGGAAAATTTTTACTAAAAATGCCATTACGCTCTCTCTGTTAAAACTAGGCACCTCTGATTTTACCTGAGGATTATTAAGAGGGGCAAATAAATAAAGCATACTTATTAATTTCTTGCTTGTGCCTTTTATTGCATGATCGAGGACCATTTGAGACCATTCCTCTACAAGAGCCATGCCAGATTTTTCATTAATATTCAGATGATCAGCATTAGGTTCTAAACTTTCCCTAGATTTTAATTCGAAGTGCAACAGAGTGAATTAAAATGAGGAGGAGTTTCAATTCGAATTGAACAGGGGAAATGAGTAGCAAAGACTTGAGCAGGGGTTTGGTAATTAAGACGCTTACGGGGCT
>Ga0194063_10000921_pt1 | contig 20095 bp, 11 predicted proteins | sample SepL3720m_MetaG_FD_155459 | JGI IMG/M metagenome (GOLD analysis project Ga0194063, IMG submission 155459) | Anoxic zone freshwater microbial communities from boreal shield lake in IISD Experimental Lakes Area, Ontario, Canada - Sep2016-L373-20m | ecosystem: Environmental > Aquatic > Freshwater...
CAGGGTTTCGGTGTCGAGCGGGCGTTTGGCAGCGGGTTGAAGCGGAATTTCCGATGTCACTGTGGCGGCGGTTTGCCTCCGGCCATCTCCACTTCGCTCCGGTTGTGACCGTCTCTGGCTATCCTGGGAAATCGTGCGACGGTCATAGACCGCCGCTACAGTCAATGGTTCGCCGGGTTTTCCGGTGACGGTGAGATGGATCGGGATTTTCTTTTCCGCAGGACGGGTATTTTGCCAGAACCGGCGGAGTTCGGATTCGAGTTTGGGGTCGGAGGTCTTGTAAACCGTGTTGCCCGGTTGGATGCGATCGAAGTTGATGCCGCTGAAAGTCTTGTGGAAGATGATGCGGCCATTCTCGATTTTCCAGATGCGCGCGCCTTGTTCGAGATCGCGGTTTTCTCCGGCGTCGAAAACGACTCCGTCGCCCGGAGCAATCGGCACGCCGGTGGTTTTTCCCAGTTTGATCCAACCGGGTCCGCAATCGGTGATCTCACCTAACAACGGACCGCGTTTTTTGCCGAAACGGCCGTGCGTCAGATATGGGTGATCCGTGCCCGCCAGCCATCCGGTGGAGAGGCCGCGCGAAAAGGTCATTTCCAAGGCATAACGATCATCCGCAGTGACGGGGGATTCCGCACGTGCGATGGCCGCATCCAGCGCCTTGCGGTAAACCCGGGTGACCGCGGTGACGTATTCGGGCGACTTGAGACGGCCTTCGATCTTGAACGACTTCACGCCTGCTCTAACAAGATCCGGGATCAGATCCACGGCGGCGAGATCCTGCGGGCTGAGCAGGTAGCGGACTTCGCCGAGGTCGCGGGTTTCGCCATCGACCACGATTTCATAGGGCATGCGGCAGGCCTGGGCGCATTCGCCGCGGTTCGCGCTGCGCTGGCCAAGCGATTCGCTGGTGAGGCATTGGCCGGAGTAGGCGACGCAAAGCGCGCCGTGGACGAAGACCTCCAGCGGGGTTTGCGGTTTGATGGAAGACGATTGGAACCGTTCGATTTCTCTAACCGAGAGCTCGCGGGCGAGCACCACCCGCTCCAATGGGAACAGCGATTCAAGGAACGCAAGCCCCTCCGGAGACGTGATGGTCATCTGGGTGGAGGCATGGAGTTCCACGTTTGGCGCCACCGTGCGCGCGAGTTTGGCGAGACCGAGGTCCTGGATGATCAACGCGTCCACATTCGCAGCGGCCAGCTTGCGGAGTTGGGCTTCCGCCGCTGCGAACTCGCTGGGGAAAATGAGGGTGTTCATCGTCACAAACCCCTTCACGCCGTGGCGGTGGAGGAATTCCATGAGTTCCTCGATATCGGCATCGATGAAATTGTCCGCGCGGAGCCTCGCGTTGAAACGTGGCAGTCCGAAATAGATCGCATCCGCCCCTGCCGCCACCGCCGCACGGGCGCAATCCCAATTTCCTGCGGGAGAAAGCAGTTCGGGACGTTGGTCGGTGTCGGGGGCGGTCACGGGCGGAATCAACCACGTTCCACCCGGAAACAGAAGATCAAAACCTGGATCGTGCCTGGGAAGTAGGGATTGCGCGGAGATTCCCGGGAGCGTCATGCGTCTGGGGGGTGAGAATATACCTCTCTTGCGGCGAAATTCTTCCTCTTCGTTTCGAATTTCTTGCTTCGTATTTAGTGCTTTCCTCCTTACGGGGGGATCAGACTGTCACTGCGCCGCGGTCCCGGCACTGGACAAGCGGAGGTGAAGATGTTCCGGCAACCTTTTGGTTACGCCTCTTCCTCAGGATAAGAACCGTAAGCTTCCAGCCTGCCGACCTCCAACATGAATTCGCCTCCGTTGGAATCCGGCTCTCTGAACACAAGACATCCATGGTCGTCGTCGATTCCCATCTTGGTGTCGTCGGGCATGCCGGAGATTAATGCCCTGAGTGTTGCTAGTGTGATCATGGCTTCACGCAGTGTATGGTCCAAGAAATCTTTGACCGTTAAAGTGGATCATGTGGTCAGGCGCATCGGCGATCCAAACTTCGGTTTCCCATGCGATGGATTCCGCGAAGCGGGTGAAAATGTGACAATTTGCAAAGGCGGAGAAAAAGACCAAATTCTTTCCGATATTGTTGAAATGAGCGACCATTCGCTCGCGACGGGGTTCGTTCATATGACGGCCACAAGTTACGGCGTCAAAGATAAAAAGCCAATCCCTCTCTAGGTCATGAATAACTATGTCAGGAACGCTCATCGGAGCAACTAGGGGAACTCCTAGTTCGACAAGAGCCTCACGATCAAATTTCCGTCTAGGAAGGAAAAAGCGAGGACGATGGACGTGACGCGGTGCGAATTCTGCCACAATTAGGTGGATAAGATGGTTGTGGGAGAGTGACATAGGATGTTCCTTTCAGGAACAATGTTCTTTATAAGAACCCTAAACGCAAGAGAAATAGTTACTTTGAAAAAAGTGAAACTTCCTAACGCTAAGGAAATGAGGAATAGAAACATCATCGGGGAGCGAATGCGCCGCGCCCGACTGACGTTTGATCCGCCGTTAACACAAGATCAGCTCTCTGGGCGTTTGGCGGCAAAAGGAATTACACTTGATCGGGTTGCGATCACGAAGATCGAAAACGGAATGCGTTGCGTGTTTGACTATGAGATTCCGGGGATTGCGGACGTGTTAAAAGTCGATGTCCGTTGGCTGCTCACTGGTAAGAAATAACTTCTGACTACACCAATGGCGAGCAAACCAAAAAAAACGATTACGGGTGTTCCATTGATCATTTTGGAGATTCTTCAAAAACATCCAGAAGGGCTGAATATTGAGCAGATCCGAGAAATCGGTAAATTTGAGGGACAACAGCATCTAGACCGCCGCGTGAGGGATCTCGATCCACATTTTATCATAGAACGAACTCGTTCAGGGACTCACACCATTTATAGACTAAACGGCGAACGTCCGGAAGGTGACTATGATTATGACGTTATTTCTAAAAATCTTCGTGCGAAGATACTTACCAGAGACGGGCGAAGATGCCGCATGTGTGGGAAAACTATTGATGAAGACTTTGTCAAACTGCACATCGATCATAAAATTCCACGGGAGTGGGGCGGACTGACAGTTGAAGAAAACCTATGGTCACTTTGTAGTGGCTGTAATGAGGGTAAGAAGAATTACTTCGCCAGCTTTGATCCCGAACTGATGAATTCGGTTCTTGGTCACGCTTCTGTTCATCGACGAATCGCGGAAATTTTGCGCCTAAAACTCGGGAAATGGGTTGATTGTGACCTGATTGAATTCGTCGCAAATTTCGATGACTACCAAGCAGATTGGAACAAGCGTTTACGCGAACTTCGATACTTCGATTTTCAAATCGAATCCAAAAATCAAAAAATCGGCAAAAGAACTCTCAGTTATTATCGCCTGAACAACTGGCCAGAAAACCAACCTGCTGATCTTACAGCTGCCGCTAGAGCATTTGAAAGGAAGAGAGCATCCACTAACAAATTGAAAAACAACCCAGGTGCCTGAGCTATCCGGCCGCAACCGAGGATTTTTTCGTGGATGTGATAGCATCCCGGATTTTCATTGCGACAGCATAGGCTACAGGAGGAGGGAAGGCATTTCCGATCTGTCGGTATGCCGCTGTCTTGCCTCCACAGAACTCCCAATCATCCGGAAAGCCTTGGATACGCGCTGCCATTCGTAGTGTGAGTCTTGGTATTTCTTTGAAGCCTTTAGGTGGGGCTTCTTCAGCGAGGGATATCCCATTCACACCCAGACTAGCCCAGGCTTTCCGGGCACGAGTGGGACCGAGGTCCGCTCCCCCGTGTTTTTTGGACCCCCCAACGAGCGTGGGGGCTATCTCATTGGCATTTGCGGCCCATTTGAAGGCTCCATCCCAGCCATTTGCGGCCATGAGATCGACGAGGGTTTCTCCGACGGTCTTGGTGTAAACGCCGTCGGTCAACGGCATGGGTGGGTAGAAGTTTGAGACGAGGTCCTTGCGGACAGCGACGACGACGACGCGTGGGCGTAGTTGTGGAACTCCGAAGTCAGAGGCGTTGAGCAGATGCCAACTGGCTTCGTAGTCCATTGCCTTAAGTTCCTTCTTTAGGCTTATCCGGTAATCAGTGAACACAGCGTCAAGAAAGCCACGGACGTTCTCCAGCATGACGGCTTTCGGACGGCATTCCTCCACTATTCGAAGGGCTTCGGGAAAGAGGTCACGTTCGTCTTCCGAGCCGAGTTGTTTTCCGGCCTTGGAAAACGGGGGGCAGGGAACGCCACCAGCAACCAAGTCCACGCCTTTGAATTCCTTGGCGGAAAAGTTCCGCACATCTCCTTCTACAACATTCCAGTTGGGACGATTCAGACGGAGGGTCGCGCAAGCATGGCGATCATACTCGACGTGAGCCAAGGCTTCAAAACCTGCTCGTTCCAAGCCAATTGCCTGCCCACCTGCTCCCGAGCAGATTTCGATGCAAGTCAGGCCGGAGAGGAATTTGCCGATTGAGCGTTGCTTCTTCATGGGTTCAGTTGAACAGTTTTTAGTCGCGTTGTCAAAATGAAATTGGGGGCATATAAAATTTATTGGCAGGCTTCGTATGTTTCTCTTTAAAGCATGGGGTATCAAGATGAAGCGCGGCGGTCATAAACGCGCCGCCACAACCGGTCTGTGTTTCGGTAAAAAATCTCCAATCCACGCCGAGTGTTGGCGGAGGCTGGAGATTTCACGGCGGTTTTCATCTACCGGAGCGTAGTTTTTCTGGCTGCTTTGCCAAGATTTTAGTTGATGGCTGCCTTAGGTGGAGACGCGAGATTCCGCAGACGCAGGTCGGAGAACCGGATCAGTCCAGCGACAGCTTCTAGATCCAGGTGTTGCGGAATTTCACCGGATTGTGGTGGCCTTGGAATTTGATGGGGCCCTGTTCCGGGCCCTCGGGGCTTCCCGCATCGGTTTTTTCCAGGGGCAGGCATCAGCAGGTCTTCGACGTAGACTTCCCATTGTTTGTCATTGAGGCATTCTATCAGGCTGTCACCGCGCCGCGGTCGTCGTTGAGTCCGCTCTTTTCGAGGAAATAGTCGTATCCGCCGGTGTAGCGGGTGACGATGCCGTCATTGATGTGCAGCGTGGTTTCCGCGAGGGTGCGGATGAAGTGGACATCGTGGGAGATGAAGACGAGCGTGCCTTCGTAGCCTTTGAGCGCGTTGACCAACGAGTCGATCGAGAGGATGTCGAGGTGGGTGGTCGGTTCGTCCATCAGCAGGAGGTTCGGCGGATCGACGAGGAATTTCACCAGGTTGAGGCGAGATTTCTCGCCACCTGATAGAATGCCACAACGTTTTTCCACATCGGTGCGGCGGAAGAGGAAGGTGCCGAGGATCGAGCGGGCGTCCTCATCGCGCAGGGTCGAGCAGCATCCCATGACTTCTTCAAGCACGGTGTTGTTTTCGTTGAGTGACTCGATCCGGTGCTGCGAATAATAGCCGAGCTTGGTGGCATAGCCGGGCTCGCGCTTACCGGCGTCGATCGGGATGATGCCGGCGAGGATCTTGAGTAGAGTGGATTTACCGGATCCGTTAGGACCGACGAGCACGATGCGGTCGCCGCGTTCGATGGTGAGATCGAGATCCTTGTAAATGCGTTTATCGCCGTAGGATTGGCCGACTTTGGTGAGTTCCATGACCTTCTGGTTGGAGCGGGGCGGCTGCGGGAAGGTGAAGCGGAATGGCTTGCGCGGTGCGCGGGGTTTCTCAATGCGTTCGAGTTTTTCGAGAAACTTGATGCGCGACTGGACCTGCGCGGCCTTCGAGCCGATCTGGCGGAAGCGGTCGATGAATTCCTGGTGGCCTTCGATTTCCTTGTTCTGGTTTCGATACGCCTGTGTCTGTTGCTCGAAGCGGGCGTCGCGTTGTGCGAGGAAGGCGCTGTAGTTTCCGGTGTAGGAAATGAGTTTCGCGGCATCCGGATCGATTTCGACGACGGTTTCGATGATCGTGTCCATGAAATCCCGGTCGTGGGAAATCATCAAGATGGCACCGGAATAGTTCAACAGATAGCGCTGAAGCCAGAGCAACGAGAGCAGGTCGAGGTGGTTGGTGGGTTCGTCGAGCATCAGCAGGTCCGGTTCCATGACCAGCAATTGGGCAAGGTGGGCACGCATCACCCAGCCGCCGGAAAACGTGCGGGCGGGTTTGTGAAAGTCGTCCTGTTTGAAACCGAGGCCAGCGAGGATTTTCTTGGCCTTGGGTTCGAGTTGGTAGCCGTTGAGGTGGTTGAACTGGTCCTGGGCCTTGGCGAAATCCGGGTGTGAGTGGTCGTTTTTCGCCTCGTATTCGCGCATCGTGCGCAGGATGCCGATCATTTCCGGGGTGATGCCCATCGCGATTTCGATGACGGTTTCATCGGTCGGCTCGCCCGCTTCCTGCGGCAGGTAACCCGTGATCGCGTAGTCGTCGCGCTCGATGGTGCCTTCGTCCGGGCTGTCTTCGTCAAGAATCATGCGAAAGAGCGTGGACTTGCCGGCACCATTCGGTCCGACGAGAGCGACGCGTTCGCCCCAGTTGATGGACATTTCCGCCTCGCGGAGCAAAGTGCGGCCGCCGAGGGTCTTGGTAAGCTTTTTGATCGTGAGCACGCCGGGGGTTTAGAGGAGGAGTGCCGGAGGTGCAAGAAAATCACCTGACAGAAATTCACCCGACCTTCGGATCCTCTTCCGGCATGAAAGATCCGCCTTCCAGCGCAGGTATGGATCAGACGCGTGAAAAGTCCATCTCACCGCTATTGTCGTCACCTCCGAAGTATTGCAGCGGGTTTTATCTTGTTTTTCGGAGGGCTAGCTGGGGCCGTGACCCACTCTGCCATGGATGCTGCATACGCACCGGATGGAAAAACGCTTGCGGTCACCGATGCCACTGATTTGTCCGTGGTCATCATCGATTCCGCTGCCAACCGGATCGCGCGCACCGTGAAACTTGCCGGCGCACCGGCGGGATTGGCATGGTCAGGCGATGGAAAGCGGCTTTTCATTTCGGAGTCCGGCACCCACCGTATTGCGGAAATCGACCCGGCGAGCGGCGCGATTTCTCGGCGACTGGTCACCGGTCGATACCCGCGCGGACTCGCGATCGCCAAACAACGCGGCCTATTGCTTGCCGCCGATTGGGGGCTCGACCAACTCACCGTGCTCGATCTGTCAAGCGGCGCGCTCAAGGCCAACATTCCGGTCGGCCGCCAGCCTGTCGCCGTGGCCGTGACACCGGACGAATCGCTGGCTTTGGTTTCAAACCTGCTTCCCACCACCGCCGCCACCGCACCGGATCATGCCGCCGAGGTTTCCGTGATTGATTTGAAAACACTCAAGGCCAAGGCCCCGATCCGGCTGCCGTTGGGATCCACCAACACCCGTGGCATCGTGATCAGCGACAATGGAAAAACCGCCTATGTCGTCCACACGCTGGGCCGGTTCAACCTGCCCACCACCCAGTTGGACCGCGGCTGGGTGATCACCAACGCGCTCTCAATCATCGATGTCACATCTAACAAAATCACCGCCACCGTTCTGCTCGACCAGGTCATGGACGGTGCCGCCGATCCATGGGGTGTGGCCATCGATCCATCGGGAAAGAACTTGTTCATCACACTTTCCGGGGTGCATCAACTCGCGGTGATCGATATCGAGCGCCTTCCGGCCATCCTCAAGCAGAACCCGGAATCGCTGATGTCCGATCTTGCAGCTTTATACAAAAGCAACCTGATCCGGCGCATCAATCTTCCCGCACAAGGCCCACGCGGTATTTCCGTATCGCCGGACGGCCGCTCGCTGGCCATCGCCGGGTATTTCTCCGGCAACGTCGTGCTCACCGATGTTGGTGCGAGCAAACTTGACTCCCTGCCTCTCGGACCACCGCAGGAACCCGATCTCGCCCGCCAGGGTGAGGCGGTATTTCATGATGCAAACCGTTGTTTCCAGCGGTGGCTCAGTTGTGCGAGTTGCCACCCGGATGCCCGTGCCGACGGCCTCAATTGGGATCTGCTCAACGACGGTCTGGGCAATCCGAAGAACGCCCGGTCGATGGTCTGGAGCAGCCGCACGCCGCCCGTGATGTCGCACGGCGTGCGCGCCAACATGGAGGCGGCGGCAAAGGCCGGATTCGTCCATATCCTGTTCACCGAACCGAAGGAGCAGGACCTCAAGGCCGTGATCGCCTATCTCAAGTCGCTGAAGCCGGTCACCAGCCCACACCGCAAGGAAGATGGATCCCTAACCGAATCCGCGCTGCGCGGGCAAAAACTCTTCAACAGCGGGCAAACGTCCTGCTCCACGTGCCATCCTTCGCCGTTGTTCACCAATCTCGAGGTTTTCGATGTGGGCACGGCCAACCCGTCGGATCGCGGCAATAACAGCTTCGACACACCCACGCTGGCCGAGGCCTGGCGGAATCCGCCCTATCTCCACGATGGCAGCGCCGCCACGCTCAAGGAAGTGCTCACCCAGCACAACCTCAAGAACCAGCACGGCACCACCACCACCCTCACGCCGGAACAAATCGGCGATTTGGAAGCCTATCTGAAATCGCTCTAACGCATATCCGTCATGTCCATTTCCCTGCGCACGCTCCTCACCGCACTGATGGCGGTCATGGCGGGCGTGTGTGCGGCCCGGGCGGACGTCCGCAGCGAGGTGCTTGCCCGCGCCCCGGATCTCAAGGAAATCGTGTTCGCCGTGCGAAAACCCGGCCACGACCCGCATTGGTATGCGAATTTCGGTTACTACGGACCGGATGAGAAACGCCCGGCCTACATGGCAGGCGGACGCCTGTGCAAGCTTGAGACGGCCACTGGCAAGGTCACCACGCTGATCGACGACCCGCGCGGCGGAATCCGCGATCCCATGATCAACCACGACGCCACACGCATTGTGTTCGCCTGGCGCAAGGGCAACGATCCATACTATCATCTTCACGACTGCCGGCTCGATGGCAGCGACATCCGCCAGCTCACCGATGGACCATGGGACGACTTCGAACCCTGCCAGACGGCCAGTGGTGATATCGTTTTTATTTCCAGTCGCTGCAAGCGCTGGGTGAATTGCTGGCTCACGCAGGTGGCCACACTCCACAGTTGCAAGGCCGACGGCTCAGGCATCCACCTGATTTCCGCCAACCTCGAGCAGGATAACACCCCGTGGCCACTTCCGGACGGACGCATTCTCTATCAACGTTGGGAATACATCGATCGTTCACAAGTCCACTACCATCACCTCTGGACCGCCAATCCGGATGGCACCAACCAGATGCCATTCTTTGGCAACCAGAATCCCAATACCCTGATCATTGATGCCAAACCGATCCCCGGCAGCGACGAAATCATCACGATTTTCTCACCCGGCCACGGTAACCGCGAACACGCAGGTCGGATGGTGGCGCTCCACCCAAAACACGGCCCGGATGACATGCAGGTGGTCCGCGTGCTCAACGACGACTCCTCGCTGCGCGATCCATGGGCGCTGGCGTCGGATGCTTTTCTCGCCGCGCGCAATGGCGAATTGATAGAAATGAACGGGGCGGGCGCCATCAAGCCGCTTTACACTCTATCAGAAGATGACATCAAGGCCGGCTACTGGATCCACGAACCCCGGCCGATACTGCCGCAGCCACACGGCATGGTCATCGCCTCACGCACCGACCCATCGAAGTCCACCGGCAGGTTGATCCTCGCCAACGTCCTCGAAGGCCGCAACATGGCCGGCGTCAAACCCGGTGAAATCCGCAAGCTGCTCGTGCTCGAAGCTCTGCCGAAACCAATCAACTTCACCGGCGGAATGGACCCGCTCAGCTACGGAGGATCGTTCACGCTTGAGCGTGTGGTTGGCACCGTCCCGGTCGAGGCCGATGGCTCGGCTTACTTCGAGTTGCCCGCCCTCCGCAGTTTTTTCTTTGTGGCCTTGGATGAAAACGATCTCTCGGTGAAACGGATGCAGAGTTTTCTAACCGTCCAGCCGGGCGAAGTTGGGAGTTGCGTGGGTTGCCACGAGCAACGCACCCGCACCACCCTGCCGCCTGACGGATTGCTGGCCCTGACACGTCCGGCAAGCACGATCACCCCGATCCCGGACGTGCCGGAGGTGTTTGATTATCCACGCGATATCCAGCCGATTCTGGATTCCGCCTGCGTCTCCTGCCACGGCTATGAAAAGACCCCACAAGGAGGTCCTCGCGCAGGCGGGCTTGTCCTCACCGGAGATCGCGGCCCGATGTTCAGTCACAGCTACTTCATGCTAACCATCACCGGGCTGTTTTCCGATGGCCGCAACAAACCTGTTAGCAATTATCCTCCGCGCGCGCTGGGATCGTCCGCAAGCCGACTGCTAAAGTTGATCGACGGCTCCCATTATGGTGCCACCATCACTCCGCTGCAGGCGAAGACACTGCGTTTGTGGATCGAAGCCGCGGCCACCTATCCTGGCACCTATGCCGGACTCGGCACCGGCATGATTGGCGGTTATGAGGAAAACCTACAGGTGCACAGCGATGAAGACTGGCCCACCACCCGCGCCGGTTCCAAAGTGATCGATTCGCGCTGCACATCCTGCCACAGCGGCAAAGGTCCACCACCCATTCCACACACGCTTTCGGATGAACGCGGATTCTCGTTCTGGCAACCGCGCATCCCACATAAATCCAACGTCACTAGCCGCCACCTCATCTTCAACCTCAGCCGACCGGAAAAATCGCTATTATTGCTTGCCCCGCTCGCCCGCGATGCCGGCGGCTATCAACTCTGCCGCAAGGCCGACGGTGACCCGCCCGTATTCTCCGCCACGGCCGATCCCGACTATCAAACCCTGCTCGCCATGGTCGCCGCCGGTAAAAACGATCTTGAAACCGTCACCCGCTTCGACATGCCGAATTTCAAACCGCATCCGGCCTACATCCGCGAAATGAAACGCTACGGCATTCTTCCCGCAAGCCTTCCGTCCGGATCCAAAATAGACCCCTATCAAACCGATCAACGTTACTGGCAGTCGCTCTGGTATGTGCCAACGGAGAAGACAGGAGACTTGGAGACAGAAGACAGAAGATGAAGAAGCCTCAATCACAACTCTCTCCCAAACCATTCATGTTCTCCGTCTCATGCTTGCTCTTTTCTTCTGTCTTCTGTCTCAAATATTCTTTCTCTAACCTATATCACACATCATGAAACACCTCCCTCTCGGCAACTCCGGACTTTCCGCATCCGTCATCGGCTTCGGCGCTTGGGCCATCGGCGGCGGCGCGGTCTGGGGCGACGCCACCGACGACGCTGAATCCCTACGCACCCTCAATGCCGCGCTCGACGCCGGCATCAATCTTCTGGACACCGCGCCCGCCTACGGATGGGGTCACAGCGAGCGCCTCATCGCCAAAGCGGTGGCCGGACGCCGGGATTCCGTCATCCTCGCCACCAAATGCGGACTGTGGTGGGACGACGCCCGGGGCTCGTATTTCTGCCCATTCAACGGCAAGGATATCTACCGCTCGCTGCGGCCGGATACCATCGCCATCGAGGTGGAGCGCTCGCTGCGCGATCTCGGCACCGACCGCATCGATCTCTATCAGGTTCACTGGCCCGCCGTGCCGCCGGAGAAAACTCCTGTTGAGGACACCATGGCGGCCTTATTGAAACTCCGCGACGAGGGAAAAATCCTCGCCATCGGTGCCTGCAATCTATCAGTCGATGAACTCGAAGGATATCTCGCCTGCGGTCCGCTGGCCAGCCACCAATTCCGTTACTCGATGCTTTCGCGTGATGCCGAGGGAGGAGTGCTGCCGAGCTGCCGGAAACACGGCCTGGCCACCCTCACCTACATGTCACTCGAACAAGGGCTGCTCACCGGAAAGATCGGCATGGATCATGTGTTCAAGGATGGCGAGTTCCGCACCAACGCCGGATGGTTCCCGTGGTTGCTGCCGGAAAACCGCCGCCGCATCCTCGACATGCTCGCCGGTTGGCAACCGATTTGCGAACGCAACCAATGCACGCTCTCGCAGCTCGTGCTCGCATGGACACTCGCGCAACCGGGCGTCACCCATGTGCTCGCAGGCGCCCGCAAGCTCCACCACATCCGCGAAACCGCGGCGGCAGCCGATCTAACCATCAGCGCTGCGGACCTCGCTACCATCACCGCGGACCTCGACGGCCTCGGCACGCCCGCCGCATCCTGATTCCGAATTTCTCCACATCCGCCATGAAACTCCCATCCGCGCTGGCCGCGCTCATCCTTTTGGCCGCCCCGGCATCCATGGCGGTCACGCCCGACGACGGAACCCCCGCGTCGCTGCGCGAGGCCATCGCCGATCTGACCGTCACCTTCGGCGCGCGCTATCCAGGTGGTGCCGGGTTTCTGAAAAGGTTGGACGCGCTGGGCCCACAACCGGCACCGGATGCGCTGGCGGCGCTGCGCCGCGAGGCCCTGCTGGCCAATCCGCTGTTGGATATCGACCGTCTGTTGTGCGTTCGCCGCAATGCGAAGGAGATCATTGTAAAAGACCCCATTGTAAAGGACCCAAAAGCGAAGGGCCGCAAAGCGAAGGGCGGCAACCTCGGCCTGCCGCAGAATTGGCAGGGCAATTGCTCTCTGCCGCGCACGGGCTACGATGATACCATCTCCGTACTGGCCAATCCCCGTGCCGGCGGCACACCCGCTGTTTTCTATCAGCCGGAAAAAGGACGGATGGTGGCGGATATCGACCTGCACTTTGATGCCGGGCGCATGCTTTTCTCGATGATCGGAACCAACAACCGCTGGCAGATCTGGGAAATCAAGGCCGATGGTTCCGGACTGCGTCAGGTCACACCCGGCACCGAGACGGATGTGGACAACTATGATCCCTGCTATCTACCTAACGGAATGGTGATTTTCGCTTCGACGCGCGTGTTTCAAGGCGTGCCCTGCGTCGCCGGCAGCAGCAACGTGGCCAATCTTTTCACCATGAAACCGGATGGCACGGGCATCCGCCAGTTGTGCTTTGATCAGGATCACGACTGGTGTCCCACTGTGCTCAACAACGGCCGCGTGCTCTACACCCGTTGGGAGTATTCGGACCTGCCGCACTATTTCAGCCGCATCCTGATGCACATGAATCCGGACGGCACCGGCCAGACCGAGTTCTACGGTTCTAACTCGTATTGGCCGAACTCGTTGTTCTACGCCCGTCCGATTCCAGGCTCGTCGAGCAAGGTGGCCGCCATCGTTTCCGGCCATCACGGCGTGCCGCGCATGGGCGAGTTGGTCATTCTCGACTCCGCTGCAGGTCGCAAGGAAACCGAAGGCGTGGTTCAGCGGATTCCCGGCCATGACAAAAAAACGCCCTCCACCATCGCCGACCAACTCGTCGCCAAGTCATGGCCGCGGTTTCTCCACCCATGGCCGCTGGGTGAAAATTACCTGCTGGTTTCCTGTCAACCAACTCCCGACGCCCCTTGGGGAATCCATCTGGTAGACACCTTTGACAACCGCATTCTCATCGCCGAGGAAGCTGGGCAGGCGTTGTTTGAGCCCATTCCGCTACAGCCGCGGCCGGTGCCACCCTCGATCCCGGACCGAGTTACGCCGGAGCAAAAAAACGCGACGGTCTATCTAACGGACATTTACACCGGCGGCAACATGGCCGGCGTGCCCAGAGGCACGGTGAAGTCGCTGCGGGTATTCGAGCCGCACTATGCCTATCCGGGTATGGGTGGTCACAAGCAGATCGGAGTGGACGGACCGTGGGATGTGAAACGCATCCATGGCACTGTACCGGTGGCGGCCGATGGCTCGGCATCGTTCACGGTTCCCGCCAACACGCCTCTGGCGTTGCAACCGCTTGATGCGGACGGCCGCGCCCTCCAGGTGATGCGCAGTTGGTTCACCACCATGCCGGGTGAGTCCGCGAGTTGCATCGGTTGCCATGAATCACCCGGCACCGCCAGCCCTAACCGAAGGCCCGCATTTTCGGAAAAACCACCGGACGCGATCAAGCCATGGCAGGGACCGGTCCGCGGGTTCTCGTTCAAGCGCGAGGTGCAACCGGTGTTGGATAGAAATTGCGTGTCATGCCACAACGGCTCCGAAGTAAAACCGTCACTGCTATCCGACGAGGCGATCGCCGCACGCGGAGGCCAGGGGCGCAACCCGGGTGAGGGTAAATTCACCTCGGCCTATCTGGGACTGCACCCGTTCGTCCGCAGGCCGGGGCCGGAAAGTGACCACCACCTGCCCAATCCGCTGGAATACCACGCCAATACCAGCGAGCTTGTCCAACTGCTGCGCAAGGGCCATTACGGCGTGAATCTGGAGCGCGACGCATGGGACCGTCTTTACACATGGATCGATCTCAACGTGCCGGATCACGGCACATGGGGAGAGGATAAGAAAATCGCCGCCAACTACCACCAGCGCCGTCTCGAATCCCGCAGCCTCCATGCCAATCTAACCATAGATCCGGAAACCATCCTGCCAGTGACGGCAGCGGAAGCCCTACCCAAACCATCTGTTCCCGTCCGCCCTCCCGCTCCATCGCTTGCGGGTTGGCCGCTTGATGCCGCAAGTGCCGCCAGACTCCAGCAGGAAACCGCCGCCAAACTCGGCGTGGGAACCACCGCGGCTCTCGACCTCGGCGACGGCGAAAAGCTCGACCTCATGCTCATTCCTCCTGGTTCGTTCGTGATGGGCTCCGCCACCGGCCCAGCGGATGAATCGCCGGCGGGCGTGGTGAAAATCGACCAGCCATTCTTGTTAGGCCGCCGCGAGATCAGCAATCGACAGTTCTCACGGTTTATGCCGGAGCACGACAGCGGCTTCGTGAGCGAATTCAACAAAGATCACAGCACCCGCGGAGTACCGGTCAACCAACCGGATCAACCGGTGTTGCGCGTATCATGGGACGAGGCAATGGCATTCTGCCGCTGGCTCTCGGCGCGCACCGGTAAGATTTGCACGCTGCCCGACGAGGCCCGCTGGGAATATGCCTGCCGCGCGGGAACCTCCACCCCGTTATCATGGGGGGATACGAATGCGGATTTTTCAAAACTGGCAAATCTGGCCGATCTCCGGGTCAACAATCTCACCATTCGTGATTCGCCTGACTGGATTCCCAGCATCCCCGGAGTGGACGACCGCTCCGTGGCCACCGCGAAAGTCGGAAGCTACGCCCCCAACGCCTGGGGACTGCACGACATGCACGGCAATGCCGCCGAGTGGACGCTTTCGATCTATCAGCCATATCCGTGGCGTGAAAATGACGAACACAACCGCAGCGCCGCAGTCAATTCCGAGCGGGTGCTCAGAGGTGGCTCGTATTATGACCGACCCCACCGCGCGAGCTCCTCGTTCCGCCTCGGCTACCCCTCATGGCAGCGCGTTTACAACGCCGGATTCCGGGTGTTGGTCGAGCTACCTGCTGCTCCTCGGAAGGATTGATTGAAATCCTGACAGCCTGTTAGTAATTGAATGACACTCCCATTTACTGATTTGTTCGTCATTTGTGCTGGCAACCTGTCGCTCTTTGATCTTGAATCAATGATGTCCTCCATCAATCCATGATCGCTAATTTCTCCAGAATACTAACAGCCATCATCACGCTGTCGACGACCAGTATTTGCCGGGCCGAAGAGCCCTCCGCGCCGCACTGGCCGCAGGCCGAGCTGAACCGCCTCCCGCTGCTCTATTTCGAAAAAAACGAACTTGACGAAGCATCACTTCACCGCCTGGACCCGGCCAACCAGACGGTTACCATCGATGGTCAGAGCTACCTTGGATTCCACTTCTGGTCCACGATCTGGCACGATGGCCCCATCGAGTGGTTGATCGCGTCATCCGCCGGTGCCACAGCCCCAAAGCCGTGGTTGGTGATTGCCGATGACGGGCGTCAACTGGCCACGGTCACACCCGAGGCCCGCACGCTTGAATCCCACCCGCGCATCGTCGCCCGCTTTCCGCAGACCGCCACCATCAGCTACGTTGAGACGCCCCCCGACTTGTTGGTGCGCTTGCGCCACTATTATCTCCTTCAACCTGTCGAGGCCGGCAACACGGCCATGCATGCCATTACCTTCGCCGTGAAGTCGCGCAAAGGATACTCCGAATACGGCAAGCTGAACCAACCGAAGTTAGCCAACCCCCGGCGGGAATCCTCGGATCAGGTGGTCGCGCAAATGATCGAACTGCGCCGGGAGAAAGGCATCGATGCCGCCACCGCTTACGCCACCCGCGAGATTGAATTACGGATGGACGATTGGGAGAAAACCGACGGCGCTGTTGACTACGATCTCTACGAGCGCTCTTGGTGGACATACGAAAGGCTGCACGGCGCGATCTATCGGGAAGCGCAACTTGGTGGAGGCAGGCTTGATCGATATTGGTCGTCTTGCATTTACGACACATTGTTCACTGTGTCCCGTCGTCGGGGATATTATGTCAAGATGATCAACGCATGCACCTCGCTGTGTAACTCAATGGCCAGTGCCGGCCGTTATGGGCGCCAGACCGAAGTGCTCGAAATGTGGTCCGATGCGATGCGTCAGAGCGGCTACCGGATGAATCCGACCTCTTACCCCGATCTTGGCCCGGCCTTCCCATTTCTCCCGACAGTCCGTCACCGCGACATTCCCATCCTGATTCCCTTCGCCCATGTGAAACACAGGAACATGCTCTCCATCACCCTGCCCAAAGACTTCAGTCAGAACAATGCCGAAACTTTTCTAAACTACGCCCATCAACAATGGCGCGGAGGACAGTGGCGCGAGGCTCTCGAATGGAATTTATGGATGTTGAAATGGGCCTCCGAAGAAACGGATGGAGAACCCCGGCGTGATCGCGCAAACCTGTGGCACAGTAGCTTCGGCAACATCGCCAACTACCTCTCGGATTTGGGTTTCAATGAAGAAGCCCTGGCGCTCTACGAGAAGGGCCTCAAAGCACGCTACGACGGCTGGTATCAGGGGCGCGCATTAATCCAACTCGACGTGAGCCGGTTGGATTTGATGATGGAACTGGACCGCCCGGTGCCCGATCTCGTCAAACAACTTGAGGATCTTGTCGTGCGCTCGAAGGGCAATATCTATCTCTCTGCCTCAACGTGCCAGCGCGCGGAAACCATTCTCGCCAAAGCTCTCATCCGGACAGGTCACCAAGCCGAGGGCGAGGCGCTGTTTGATCGGTTGGCGGGAGAAGGATGCTACTATGCCCGCTGGGGCCGGATCGAACATTGGATTTCTAACGGCCGGGTTGAGGGAGTCGAGAACGAGTTCATCGCCCTTCTCACTCTATCGCGGGAGAGCGGCAACAAGGCGGGAGAGTTCCGGCTTTACTCGATGTACGCCGATTTTCTCGAAAGCCAGGGGCGTGATCGCGAGGCGCTGATGATCCGGCGGGAGGCGATCCGTCTCTGCCGCAGCTTTGACTATTTCACCAAGCTTCCCGCCCAACTCGCCAGGTTGGCCGTTCTGCTAGAGCGCCTTGGCAACACGGCCGCTAGCCAGACGGCCGAGAAAGAGGCCCGCCAGCAGCTCGATGCCGGCCAGATTCCCCCCAGTCTCGCCGACGCCACCCGCAAGACACTCGACCAACTTCACAAACAACCGAAGCCGGTGACGGTGACGAAAGATAACAACCCATCCATTGATTTCCAACCGACACATTCGGTAGCGATCCCGCTGAAGAATGCTCCGTGGACGACCCTGTTGACCCTCTCCAATCCCTCGGGACATGCGGAGGAAGGCACTCTCAGCGCCACTGGACTGCCCGTTCGCATGGTCCCCACCGAAGACGGACCGGGGGAAGTGGAGGTGACGCTGGGTGCCACCGACGGAGCATCCACTTTACCGCTCCGCGTGGAACCAGGCAACTATCAGCTCATCGCCGTGACCGCGGGCGACGGACTAAAGGGCGAAGTCACCTTGTTATGGACCCCTCGAAACGGTGGCGCGCCCGCTCAGTCCCAACTTTCGGTCAAAGCAGCGGAGGACGGCGTCGCCAGTGCCGTGATCCAGGCTGGCAACTACCGTTACAACCCATTTTACGGTGTTCCCATCCACCATCACTACGTCACCAAGGAAAAGACAAACCAGTCACTGCCGCTGCGATTCGTCACGTCAGGCAAGGCTCGCGTGGAAGTTTATGATCTCGAGGGCAAGCCTCTCGCCATCGATTCAAAAGGCAACGGGTCCCTGCAGGATCGTGGCGACGAGTTGTTTGGAGCAAGCGACGGTCACGGCAACCTGGTTCTCCCACTGACCGACGGAGCCGATTCGTTTATGGTCCTACTCTATCCCGATGGCCCACTTCCCAAGGAGGGGCTCACATTGCGGATCGAGGCCTTTGGACAAGACAGTTGGACGCTGCACGCGGAAGACCGATTGGTGCCATAGCCCCGTTGCATCGATACCAGATGATTACGGATCAAGATCTCGAAGGCTTCAGTGATGAAATCCGTATGCGTATCGCGGCCTTGGCTGAAATTTGAAGATTTTTGAAAAAATAGTTGCGTCCGGGGCTAAATGGTTCCAGATTCGCGGCGAAAGATGAGCAAGCGACGCAAGAAGCTAATGATTCTTATTTCCAAGCACATCCGCTGATTCAACTCACCCAGAAAGCACCCCATCCGATGTCTGAAGAAAAAAAACTGTCCACCAACGAAGGCATCAAGACCCGCAGCAACTACCTACGTGGCACGCTGGCCGAGGGGTTGGCGGATGAATCCACCGGCGCGATTTCCGAGGACGACCAGCAGTTGATCAAGTTTCACGGGGCCTACATGCAGGACGACCGTGATTTACGCTCCGAGCGGCGCAAGCTGAAGCAGGAAAAGGCGTATTCCTTCATGGTCCGCATCCGCGTGCCTGGCGGGGTGGCCACACCGGAGCAATGGCTGGAAACCGATCGTTTGGCCACCGAATACGCCAATGGCACGATCAAATTGACCACCCGCCAGGCCTTCCAATTCCACGGCATCATCAAAAAGCGCCTCAAAACCACCATCAAGGAAATCAACCGCTGCGCCATGGATACCATTGCCGCCTGTGGCGATGTGAACCGCAACGTGATGTGCAATCCGAATCCCTACCTTTCGGAAATTCACGCCGAGGTTTTGGAAATCGCCAAAAACATTTCCAGCCACCTGACCCCACAAACCCGCGCCTACCATGAAATTTGGCTTGATGACGAAAAAGTCGAGTCCAGCGAGGAAGATGTCGAACCGATTTACGGGAAAACCTACCTGCCGCGGAAGTTCAAGATTTCCATCGCGGTGCCACCATCCAATGACGTCGATATTTTCGCCAACTGCCTTTCGTTCATCGCGATCATCGAAGAAGGCCGCTTGGTCGGCTTCAATGTCGCTGTCGGCGGTGGCATGGGCGCGTCCGGCACCGGAGAAGGGATCTACCCGCGCATTGCCGATGTGATCGGTTTCTGCACGCCCGACCAAGTCGTGGATGTCGCCGAGAAAACCGTGCTGGTGCAGCGGGATTTCGGCGACCGCACGGACCGCAAGCACGCCCGCTTCAAATACACCGTGGACGATCACGGGCCGGAGTGGATCCTTGTGAAAATCAACGAATATCTCGGCTACACGCTGGGACCCGCGCGGCCGTTTGTTTTCAACGACAACGGCGACCGCTTCGGATGGGTGGAGGACAAGAACGGCAACTCCCACCTCACGCTCTTCATCCAGGGCGGACGGGTGTGCGACACGCCATCCTATCCGCTTCTAACCGGCCTTCGCGAGATCGCGAAAATCCATGATGGCGACTTCCGCCTCACCGCGAACCAGAACCTCATCATCGCCAATATTTCGCCGGCCAAGCGTGCGCAGATCGAACAACTGCTTGAGAAATATGGCATCAAGGACAGCCATTTGAAGAGCGCGCTGCGCCTCAACTCGCTGGCCTGCGTCGCGCTGCCGACCTGCGGGCTTGCGCTTGCCGAGGCGGAGCGTTATTTGCCGGATCTCCTCACCGGGCTCGAAGAGGTCGTCGAGGAAAATGGCCTGCGTCACGATGCCATCACCATCCGCATGACCGGCTGCCCGAACGGCTGCGCCCGCCCGTATCTCGCAGAAATCGGCTTTGTCGGCCGCTCGCCCGGCAAATACAATATCTATC
>Ga0194063_10000922_pt1 | contig 20091 bp, 21 predicted proteins | sample SepL3720m_MetaG_FD_155459 | JGI IMG/M metagenome (GOLD analysis project Ga0194063, IMG submission 155459) | Anoxic zone freshwater microbial communities from boreal shield lake in IISD Experimental Lakes Area, Ontario, Canada - Sep2016-L373-20m | ecosystem: Environmental > Aquatic > Freshwater...
CAATTTTATTATGCATCTAACAAAAAAACTAAAAAAAGTCATCTGGTTCATTGTAATAATTGCTATGGTCTTTATGATGTTTGCCCCGGTATTGACTACTTTGATTAAATAATAACGTGCTTCTTACAGATCCAGTCAACCAAATTCCTTTAATCGGGAAAAGTTACCTTAGCAAATTAGAACGTTTGGAAATTTTTTCAATTGCGGACTTACTCTATCATTTTCCAGTAAAATATCTTGATACTTCAGAAATATTTCCACTAAAAGAACTTTCCCATACTGATAAAAAAACAATAATCGCAAAATTGACTTCATTGCAAAATATCAGATTACGCAATAGAAAAACAATGCAGAAAGCAATAATTTCCGACTCCGAAACAGCTATTGAAGTCATTTGGTACAACCAACCTTTTATTAAAAATAATTTAAAGCTGGATACTCAATACTATTTTTATGGGAAACTAAATATCAATTCTCTCAAGCCTCAACTGATTTCACCTGCATATCAACTTTATGATGCAGAAAAACCCAACATTCATCTTGGGGCAATTGTGCCTGTATACTCATTAACTAAAGGAATTTCAAACAAATGGTTACGGAGCAGATTACATTATTTAATTGAACATCTTAAAAATTTTTCAGATCTTAATGAATTTTTTCCAGATCAAATTAGAAATAAATATCAACTCATTTCCAGTATAGCTGCTTTAAAATTAATTCATTTCCCCAGCGATCTAGAAAATTTACAAGCAAGTCGTCGACGTTTAGCTTTTGAAGAACTGGTAAATATTCAACTACAGCTTCTTGCTGAAAAGAAAAAACATTTTTTATCAAAAGGACCAGAAATCAGCTTTAACCATGAAGCAATTAATCATTTTATTACAAATTTACCATTTCAACTAAATCAATCACAGCAGCTTGCTATCCAAGATATTTATGAGGATTTCCAGCATTCATATCCAATGCAACGCTTATTACAGGGAGATGTAGGAAGTGGTAAAACAATTGTCGCAATTCTAAGTATGCTCCCGGTTTTACAATCCGGATTTCAAGTTGTTTTTTTGGCTCCTACAGCAGTATTAGCAAATCAACACTATCAATTATTACAACAAATAATCCCTAAAAAGTATCAGGTAGCCTTAATTACAGCAGCAACAAGCAAGAAGAGTCAGAGTAAACTTAAAACAGATATTATTATTGGTACGCATGCTATACTATTTCATAAGAATACTTTGATCCATAAATTGGGCATCGTCATCATCGATGAACAACACAAATTTGGCGTAAAGCAAAGGAGAGATTTACTACAGCTAGAAAATAGTAGCATAATACCACACTTCCTCTATCTTACAGCAACACCGATTCCAAGGACACTCGCCCAAACGCTCTTTGGAGATCGTGATGTCTCAGTAATCGACAAAATTGCAGGAAGAAAAAGTGTCCAAACAAGACTTGTTCCAGAAACAAAAAGAGCTGCTGCTATTACCTGGATCAAAGAACAAATTAAAAACCGTAATCAAGTCTTTTGGATTTGCCCATTAATTGAAGAAGATCCAGAAAGTGAGGCGAAATCAATTCTGACTTATTATGAAACTATTAAAAAAGAATTTTCCGGAATCAAAATCAAATTCCTCCATGGCAAGATGAAAAATACTGAAAAAGATCAGATCCTAGAGGAATACAAAACAGCAAAATTTGCCATCTTACTTTCCACTACCGTAGTTGAAGTAGGAATTGATATCCCTCAAGCCAATCTAATGATTATCGAAAATGCTGAACGTTACGGTCTAGCGCAACTTCATCAATTACGAGGTAGAGTAGGGCGGAATAACCAGGAAGCCTGGTGTCTGCTTTTCGCAAGCAAAGAAGATAATCAACAAGCAATTATTCGGCTAAATTATTTTGCAGGAGAAGATAATGGTATTAAAATCGCCGAATTTGACCTAAAAAAAAGAGGACCGGGAGAAGTGTATGGAATAATTCAATCTGGTTTACCACAATTAAAAGTAGCTAATTTCACTAATCTAGCTCTGCTTAAAGAAACACGATTAATTGCACTGGAAATGCTGAAAAAATAATAATTTATCTTTCAATAAATAGTTGCATTCTATTTTAATTTCCTACTAAAACCTACTTTAAAGATATTTTATTGTTATTGATAAAATTTTCTTTTTACAATATTAATCATTAAACCATTGGTATCAATAGTTTCTGTACTGCATGTAACTATTTAAATAATTCTGAAATAATGCTACTACATTTAAAATGTAGTTAGATATCTAACTTACACATACTATTATTTGTCAAACAAATTCTTCTTATCATTACTCGTAACACTTTGCATCCCACTATAATTCATGTAAAATTACTACTTGATACTTGATACTTTTTCTTCTCATGCACCACATTACCATCGTACTCGAAAACATCCGTTCTGCTTTAAATGTCGGAGCCATTATGCGTACCTGTGATGCAGCTGCTGTAGAGAAATTATTCTTATTAGGTATCACTCCTTATCCGCCCCACAATAAAATTCCCAAAACAGCATTGGGCGCTGAAAATTCAATAAAATGGGAATATATCAAAGAGTATCAAAATTTTGAATTTTTACCTAAACAACCAACTCTTGGTATCGAAATTGTAAAAAATGCAAAGAATCTCTTTGATTTTAATTTTCCAAAACCTTGTACAATTATCTTTGGCAATGAAATATCCGGAATTTCTCCTCAGATGCTTCAAATCTGTGATCAAATCATTAAAATCCCGATGTATGGGAGCAAAGAATCGTTAAATGTTGCTACTTCGGCTGGAATTATAATATATAATATTATTAATCAATGGCATCATGATCAGAATAATTAGTGGAACTAAAAAAAATCTTCAGTTAGCAGTCGCTCCCAATGTGACTAGACCTTTAACTGATCGCATCAAAGCCTCAATTTTCGATTTGATTCGTGAATTTATTCCAAATAATTTTGTACTCGATATTTTTGCCGGTAGTGGTGCTTTTGGTTTGGAATGCCTGAGTAGAGGAGCTTTACATGCTGATTTCGTAGAAAATGATGCTACTGCTATTCAAATAATTTTTCAAAATATTCAAAAAGCAAAATTCCAATTAAGTAGCAATGTTTACGAAACAAATGCAGAACAATTTTTGAAATCAACTAAAAACCGCTATCGCCTAGTTTTCCTTGATCCGCCATTCAATTTACTTGAGAAGAGTAGCTATTTACCATTGGTTGCCAAGATTATCGAACCAAATGCTTTAGTAATATTACGTATTCCAGTCAAAGAAAACTGGGAGGATCCAAGGGCACTGGCTCTCACACAAGTTTATCAAAAAAAATACGGTGAAAGTCTGGTTGCTTTTTACAGGAATTAGTATATAATTTAACGATAAAGATTTTTTAATTTAGTAACTAATTTACATGGGTGCTCTGCCAAAACGAAAACTTTCTAAACAGAGAAAAGGAAAAAGAAGATCACATCTTGCTCTAAAACCACCTACAATGTCCAAATGTCCTGAGTGTGGAAAAAATAAACTTCCTCATACAGTATGTCCGAATTGTGGTACTTACAAAAACGTGCAGGTTATTAATGTTGACTAATACTCTCTAGTGAATGATATCAGACACAATGCCAGAATTATTGCACTTCAAAAGTTATTTGAAAGCAGTTTTCCTGGAATAATTCCACAAGATAATTCCGAACAGGGTTTTGCCTTTGATTCTCTAAAAGAATTGGATGAAATTTCAGATATTGATTCATTATTAATCCAAAAATTACTTCTAGGTGTAATAAATAATTATCAATTAATTGATGAAATCATTTTCCAACTTGCTCCTGATTGGCCCATCAATAAAATTAATAAAGTTGATCTGCAAATCTTACGCATAGCAATTCTAGAAGGATTTCTCGTGAAAATTACACCGGAAAAGGTAGCCATAAATGAAGCAATCGAACTAAGCAAAGAATTTAGTAATGAGCAATCACGTAGATTTGTAAATGGTGTCCTAGGTAATCTTTTAATCAATCAAAAAAAAATACTTACCGATGAAATCCTCAAACGAATTAGTCACTAAAATTAACCTGAACTTCCATAATGAATCACTACTTCAGGAAGCACTTACTCATCGTTCTTTTATCAACGAAAATAAAGATGTTCAGACACATCATAATGAACGTTTGGAATTTCTTGGTGATGCAGTATTAGAATTATTAGTAACAGATTATTTATTTGCTGTATATCCTGAAAGACCGGAAGGGGAGCTGACTAGCTTCCGTTCTGCTACTGTGAAAACAGAAAGTCTTGCTGAAACAGCACTCGGTCTGGATCTGGGAGAATATCTTTTTATGAGTAAAGGTGAAGAAACATCTGGTGGTAGAACTCGCCCATACATCCTTGCCAATGCTTTTGAGGCTTTGATCGGAGCAATCTATCTTGATCAAGGTTTACCAGCAGTCAAACAATTTCTGGAGCAATTTCTTTTCTCAAAAATTAGAAATATTGTAACTAACCGTCTAGATATTGATTCAAAATCCAAACTACAAGAAATTGCTCAAGATAAAGTAAGTTTTACTCCAATATATGAATTAATTTCAGAAACAGGACCTGACCATGAAAAAATATTTGAAATGGCAGTAAAAATTGGCAAAAATTTTTTTGGAAAAGGCAAAGGACACAATAAACAAGAAGCAGAACAAAATGCAGCAGAACAAGCTTTGGAAAGTTGGGAAAATTTATATAAAAAATACTTTCGCTGAATTTAATTTTATTTTCTGAAAATAATCTGCTACAATCAGTATTGTTTTAAATTGGATCATTTATACATTACCTATGGTAAAACTTAGACTTACAAGAACAGGCAAAAAGCATGCTCCACAGTATCGAGTAATTGCAATACAGGCCAAAACAAAGCGAGATGGCAAAGCTTTGGAATATTTAGGATATTACAATCCTCTGACCAAGCCTTCCACTATTGAATTAAAAAAAGAAAGAATAGAATATTGGCTATCACAAGGTGCAGTAGCTACTAAATCAGTCAATAACCTGATGATTAAAGCAAAAATCATTGTGGCTTCAAAAACCAAGAAAGTATATTCTATTAAACCAGGTGCCCAGGCTACTGAAAGACAAAAAGCTCATGCTGAAAAAGCAGCACAAGTCAAAGAAACTAAAACTAAACCAGTTTCTGAAAAAACTGAAAAGATAGAAACACCAGCTCCTGTGACAGAAGCTATCAAAGAATAATTGCTTAATTTAATCATCCATTCTTAATTATGAAGCAACTCTTACAATATATACTAATAGAGATTCTTGGTCCTGATGCTGAGATAAAAATCGAGGAAACAGAGAATGCCGGTGAAATTGTTTATAATTTATTGATACCAGAATCTGATCGGCCTCTAATTATTGGAAAAAACGGTATCAATATCAAAGCTATTCGTACTTTGATCTCCATAATTGCCCACCGCGAACAAAAGAGAGTCTATATCAAAATTGTTGATTAATTATCTTCCTAAGGAGTTGGAGTAATACTAGGCTGATTGTCGGTAATCTTGTTATTCAAAAATGTTTCCTGCAAAAATGTAATGACAACTTGATCAGGATCAGAATTCTCTGAAACCAGCTTAAATTGTTGATTGCCAACAAAATTTTGATCAGTTAAAAATTGATATTTCGTCAAAGTAAAATCACCATTCCAATTATCAGGATTGGTATCAGTAGGAGCACTACTAACTTTCATTTCATTTACAATAAAAAAATCCTGACCAACATAAAGCTTTTTCAGAAAAGCCCGAAAATCAAAAAATAATCCGGAAATATTAAACTCAGTTGGAATCTCTACTAAATTGAAACCCACAATTGCCTGATTTTTCTCAGTTGCAGAATTTTCTTTGATCTGTTCTCCAATATTTGCACTTTGTAATAAGAGATTCTGCTGAATCGATACTTTGGCGACGCGATCACGAAATTTAACCACTTCACTATTTCCAGTCGGTATTAAAATATCTATTGCCTTCAACATACTGGCACGCAAAGTATTCTGATTCTCCAAAGCGATGATTTTTTCAATTCTGCCATTCAAAACTTTATCTTCGGCTTTCAGCGCATCTACCACATCTACAGTACGAAACATATCTTTAATCGTCGGTACGATGGCCAAAAAAAGAATGCCGAAAAAAATCGCAGCACTAAAAATAGGTAACGCATAAAACTTAAAGAAATATTGAATACGGGTATAATCAAAAGTCCGATAAGGATCAGATTTGGTAATCAAATCCATCGATTGTGCTAATAATTTATCATCCTCCATTTTTTTCGATATAGGCTACATCCAAATTAAAATTAATTGTACTGGAAACTAGTTGTGGTGACCAAGATGCATTGGAAATACTGACATTAGTCGATCCATGATAAGCAGAAAATCTTCGAGTAATCTCACCAAGCTTTTGATAATCAGGTGTTTCGAGATAAATATCAAACGAACCATCCTGTCTTCTCCCATATCCTACTATCCTCACACCTGGTTCAGGAACTGGAAATATTTTTTCAGTTAATATAAATAGTATTTCAGGTTTAATATCTTTGAGGACAATGTCTGACAGCATTTTAGTTTTGGTAACCAGTTCTCCATGTTGTTCACGTACTGCTAAAAATTCAGTTTCCAAACGATTTTTTTTGGATTCTACTGCTAAAGTCCAAACATTTTTGGAACGATAAACAATAAGTCCATTGAAAAGAGTAAGAAATAACCAGATAATTACTCCTAGTAAAGGTAAGAATGCAGAATAAATACTAAGCTTATCGCGCTTTTCTTCTTTGACGACAACTGCTTTTTCCTTTTTGGGTATTAAATTGAAACTGAAAGTCTTCATTTATGTCATTTTCAAAGCTAAGCCAACTGCCACTGTAAAACCCACTGTTGAAAGCTGAGCTAATTCTGCTTTCAAATGTCCACTTACTTCCAACTGAGCTACCGGGTCTACAAAGAATGCTTCAATCCCCAAATTTTGGGTTAAATAAGTATTCAGTCCAGGTAATTTTGCCCCATTCCCAATTAGTAAAATCTTTGTAGGACTGCTTTCCTGTAAGTGTGCCCGAAAATAGTTGATAGTTTTATTGATTTCATTGATAATCACTTGCATCACTGGAGCCAAACTATTTGCTATTTTACCGTCGGCCTGATCTGATACAAGTCCATAAGTCCTTTTATATTGCTCAGCCTGCTGTGCCTCCAGTCCAAAATCATTGGCTATTGCTTTGGACAAAGCATCAGATCCAGTACCCAGACTTTGAGAAAAAATCAAACTGCGACCTTTGATCACACTAATATCAGTTCCCATTGCTCCAAAATCGAGTACCAGGACACTTTCCTGAAAATCCTGCTTGAAAGTCAAAGCTCTGGTAGTGGCAATTGTTTCAGTTTCTAAAGCAATTAATTCCAAACCAGCTAATTGCATTATTTCCATAAAATCCGCAGCTAATTTTTTGGGAGCAGCTACCAAAAGCGCTCTGATCAAATTTCTACCTTCAACATTGACTTTATTGATTGGAATATAATCTAATTGAACTTCAGAAACCGGAGTAGGGAGGTATTGACTAGCTTCATAATAAACTGATTGCTCCAGTTCATCTTCACCCACATCAGGCAGCATCACCAATCTGGTGAAAATACTGGACTCAGGCATCGCTGCCACGACTTTTTTAGCGACTATACCACTGGCATCCTTAATCACTTTTATCTTATCAGCTAATTCATTTTTGACAGCAGTTGTGGAAAAATCATTTAAATCCTGAATAGAATCTTTGGAACCAATAGCAATCAATTCAGCACTTCTAGCGCTCTTTTGATGTGCTTGAGCAATCTTAATTGACTGACTTCCAATGTCTAATCCAAAAAATTCGGGCAGTTTCATTTTTTATTATTAAATTTATTCCTTTATAATATAACTAGTTGTAGCTGAGATTTCAATGGATTTTCCCTGATAATTTAATTTTCTTCAAATTATTCAATAAGTGTTTGCAATCAGATTATAGATATTTTAAGATATAGAAAATTAAGCTGAATAATTTATATCTTTATATTTCTACAACTATAACTATGTTCAAATCACATAAACTTCATCTCCCTGGTCAAATTCTCGTCATTTTATTACTAGCCTTATCCATACTTAGTATTTTTGTCGTGGTGATCGCCACCAATGCCCGCAAAGATACCATCGAAAGTGTCCAGAACAAACAATATGAGCAGGCACTAGCTTTAGCTGAAGAGGAATTGCTCAATGCTGCAGGTGGTACTCGTGGGCAGGGCTGTAGTATTCCATTACCTGATCTTATTAACAATACCAATTATTATACGTGTACTGGTCTCAAACCAGATGCCACTTCTCAAGATCTGATGGATATCAAAATTACTGAAACTCAAGAAAAAAATCTTAATGAACCAGTGCAAAAAGATAGTACTCTAAAAGTAAAACTAGGTAATGGAATAACTACAGGATATAATCAAAGCTTAGAAGTTTCTTGGATTGGTAATGCCACAATTTTATTTAGCTTGGATTATATTGATAACACTGGTGCTTATAAAACAGCCAAAGATGTTGCCAATCCCGACGTTGTCTTTGGAACAGGAGCAACTCAAGCTTGTTTTGCATTTACTAATCTAACTTCCACTACAGCGAATATAAATATCGAAGCAACTAAAAACAGTTGTTTTCCTGATGGTACCAAATTTCTTGCGCTCCGTATCAAACCTCTAATGACAGGTAATGTGGCTTCAGCTTCTGTCACTATTTCAGTTAAGGCCAGTCATCCTGAAAATCTACCCAATCAAGTAAAAGTAATAATTGCCGAAGCCTATTCTACAACAGCAGGTCAGACTGACACTCCCAAGGCCATCCTAGAGCTACGCCAGCCTTTAAATGACCCACCCATGGAACTACTGGATTATGTCCTAAGAACGCAGGGAACAGTGAAGAAGGAGTAGACAGTGGATAGAAATAGAGATATTTGTATGATTTGTATTGTAACTTATTTACAAGTAATAAAAGTTATTGTGAAATAATATAAAAATAGTCGCTATTTAATCCAAAGTAATTTTTTTTAAATCTAACTCAAGTTGTTTAAATTTGAAAACAACTTCCGGATGCAAGATTATTACTCATAATATTTCAATTTCCCATTATCAACCAAACCCACAAAGGAATAAAATGAATGACTTTGTTGCCAATTGTTTCGGATTTATGTAGATTCTTAGTTAATAACATCGCTTCATTTACTTGAAATTTTTCCATCCCCTCAAGTAATCCGAGTATTTCTCTTTCACTGGCATCATCTGTATAGTTGACATTAAATAACTGAATATTTTTTTCTTGTCTAGGATCTACTACTACAAAGTCAATCTCATTATTCCCCTTCCAATAATAAACAGCTCGATGATTCTTTTTTAGTTCTAGGTATACTATATTTTCAACACACTGTCCCCAATCTTTTCTTAAATTTAAAATATTAAAATTTCTGACTCCATTATCAATTACAAATAGCTTTTTAGGTTTTTGAATGTCATGTGTTTCTTTAACTTTATGAGAAAAATATGAACTTTCAAAAAATAGATATGATTGATAAAAATAATTAAGGTATTGTTTTACTGTTTCTGCAACAATTCTCTGAGGCTTACCCAAGCTTCTATAAGTATGAGTTTTTGTAAAATCAGACAACACTTGTAAACCAAGATTCTCAATATCAAGTGCATTTCGAATTGAATTTGGTTTAATAATGTCACGGACTAATATATCGTTATAGTATGAATTAGCTATTAATTCTTTATTTCTTTGATTCTGTTCAAGTACAATTTCAGGAAATCCACCTTCAATTAAATAATTCCCTAAATGATGAAGTATTTGAGATGATTGATCAAAATTTAGATCAAGCGTTTTACTTATTCCTTCAGTTTTTTGGGGAAATACGCCTTTTATTTGAAGATATTCGGAAAAAGAGAAAGGATAAATATCAAACTTTACAGTTCTACCAGTTAATATAGTTGCTGATTCTGATTCAAGAAGTGATTGTCTTGATCCCGAAATTACAAATTTAATATCGTATTTTCTTTCATAGTATGAGTTAATCCATTTATTGAAGTCTGATATACCCTGAATTTCATCTAGGAATAGGTAAACTCTACCTTTTGGGTTGTATTTCTCTAAATAGTATTTGTAAATATCTTCAAGTAATTGCCAACCCCGATCTAACATTGGACTAATTAGTACGTCCTCTAGTTGGAGAAATAATAAATTTTGGGGATTATTTCCTTTTTCGATTAATTTTTGGATTAGTTGTTTTATTATTGTTGATTTTCCAGACCTTCGAACACCTGAAAGCACTGTAACATGTCGTATGTTCATTGTCTCAAAGATCGCTGTTAAATAGTGTTCTCTGGGTATTGTTCCTACCCATTCACCTTTTTCAACATCTTGAAAGTGAGGATTCCATTTATTAATAAGAATTTCAAAGTTTGTATTATCCATAACGCAAGTATACCAAGAATATTAGGCACTGTCAATTATATCTGACAGTTTTTATACGGATTGTAAGATATAATTGACAGCATTTCTAAGTTTAGTGATTATGGTACTATAGACCTTTCATTTTAAATCTGCTGAAGTTAATTTTGAATATGCACACCAGATTAAAAATTTCGTGTTGTCACTACGATTTGGCGGACTTGGTTATTGATATCCCAAGTAGGATTGGAAGCTTTGGCATAAATCGTGAACACTAATAATGCCTGACTGGCCTGATTTTGATCTTCTCCTACAGATGGTAAAATAAAAGTCTTTTCCACTTGAACGTTTTCAATATTTAAATATGCAGAATTTTTAAATGTCACATCCCATCCAGATGCATCCACTTTAAAACGACATAATGTACCAATTAGTTGACTATTATTAAAGTCATTATTGCGAGTACAACCCTCAATATTATCTGAATCTGCGGGTACCCAAATCCATGCCACAGTATCCTGATGTACTAGCATACAACCCACTTCTTTTGACGCTTGATCATTATTGATATCAATTGGATGATCCTTATCACCACCACACTTCGCAAGATCGATATAATTGGCATTACGCATATCCCGCTGGATCAGACCCACCATCTGAGAAAGCTCTTCACGGATAATTGTCCGTGCTGTGATTTTCCTACTGACACGAATGTTGAGAACCAACACATCAGATAACATAGCCACTAATATGCTGAATATCGCAAGTGTTACCAATGTTTCCACCAAAGAAAAAGCAGTTATTTTTTTGTGTTTCATGAATTTTTTAAACATTTTTACTGTGAAACAACTAGAAATCCACGCATCTCACTCGTGAACCAGCCCTTGGCTGTCTTATAGTATACCCGGGAAATCACTTGATAGTTAGCCCCAACTTTTGTAAATTGCAGCTGATTACATAAAGGTGAATTATTAAGTTCAGCAATCGCAGTAGTCACACGGAAGGAAGTACCATTATTATTACCGATATCACAATTTTCATTGCTAATCCAATCTTGACCAGTAAGTAAATTGAACGTAACCTTTTCAAGATTTAGATCGGAAATATTGGTAATCTCATCTGAATTTGAATAAGTAATAAAATAATTTGTTGTTGTACTATTAAGGGTAAATTTTGAATTATTCTCAGTCAAAGCCAGAGACTTGGAATACTCAAGTGTTTTTACCATAAAAGCATTGGCATTGTCAGCAATTTCATTGTCTTTAACGATGCGTAGGGAACGAACCGTAATTGACGTCGCCATGATGATGGCAGTGCCAAAAATCGCCAATCCCAGTAATACTTCAACCAGACCAAAAGCTTTTATTGAATTATTTGGAAACCACTTATGCATTATTGATTTTGTAATTTAAAAGAATTACCAGTAGCATCTACTGTCAGCAAAATACCACTTTTACTTAATTTATGTTTAATAAAAACAGCACACTTACCATCAGGCGTCCAATTATTAGAACCATTTATGTAAATCCAGATATCACCTGTAAGATTTTCAAACAATATCGAGGTACATAAAGGTTGAGAAAAATTGGGATCAACAACATATTGGATATCAGAAAAAATATTTGATTTTAAACCGACAATATTTTGATCATTATCCGGAAATGAAATAGTTGTACCTACACAATCCCAAAGACCGCTACCTTGCAAACTGCTTTGATAACGACATAAAGAACGTGATAAATCCTTAGCATTGAAAGTATCAGAATTATTAAAACTGATCTCATAACCATACACTTTATTGAAATCCACTTTACCTTCTCTGAGATACTGTTCCGGAAAAACATTATTTTCCGCCTTGCTGCGAGTTTCCTTAATCACAGCATTCACCTCACTGGCAGCCTGCTGAAGCTGTACGATCCGCTGAAATGAGATCATGCCCCAAATACCGAGTAACATGACTACTGAAATGATCGCCATCACCACCAGTAATTCCAGTAGTGTAAAAGCGGTGAATTTTTTATCATTCTTCATAATATCTAGTTTACCTTTTTTATTACGCTTTGAATAGAGAAAAGTAGATAAGTATCATGTATCATGTATCATGTATCATGTATCATGTAATAAATTATAATAGTTATAAGGTAAGAGCTCCAGTCTTAGGCTTAAATTGATAAGAATCTAAAAATACTGGAAACTGGTATCTGGTATCTGGTATCTGGTATCTGGAAAGATTATGCAATTTGAAATTTGGAAAAATTGTATTAATTAGTATATCGATAGATTCCGGATTCCAGTTTTCAATTTTTAATCTTTTTTAATTTTTAATCTTTTAATTTCTAATACTAATTGTCCAAAGATTTTTGGACACTACAAACTTTTTTACTACTTGATACTTGATACGTGCTTCCAGCACGGGTCGCAGATCTGCGACCTCTCCTACAAATAAAACAACCTTTTCACCAGCTCGAGAATTTCAAATTTAAAGAGAAAAACAATGATCGTTCCCCAGGCAATCAATGGGGCGAACTGAATCATTACGCCCTTCAATTTACGTTTAATCAACAACACGATAATTCCTAATAACGAACCAGTTAAAACAGCTGCCATGAAAGCCCACCAAATACCTTCGATCCCGACGATCATCCCGGCCAGGCCAAAAAGGAAAATATCACCAGTACCCATGCCACCACCTTTGGTAATTAATACGACAATACCGATCAATCCAGCCCCGGCCAAACCGCCGAAAACAGCTGAAACAAGATCTGGCAAAAAGCTAACAGCGACAAACTGATTGATCACCAGCAAAACAGCCAAAATCACAAAGGCGACAATCACAGAGCGCACTTCTACTTCCCAATAATGCAAATCATACAAAGCAAAATAAAAAATCAGATAAACCACCAGCAAATTCACAATCACATAAGCAATCATTTGCCAAGGATGATCCAAAAAGGGCAGAGTAGTAGTCTCAATCCGCCAGTAAGTCAAAGCAGCCAGCAGTCCGGACACGAGTTCTACAATGGGATAAATAATAGGTAACTTAGCCTGACATTTCCGACACTTGCCTTTGTGTAAGATGTAAGAAACAACTGGAAATAGATCAATTACCTCCAGCTTTTCCCGAGTCTGATCACAATAAGAACGCCCTAGGATACTCTCCTGATGCTGCATCCGCCAAACCAGCATATTGAGAAAGCTACCAATAGCCAGTCCGAAGAAGAAAATAATAATAATCATAATTCGTATATCATCTTTATTCCAAAAAGGGAGGAGCAACTCCTCCCTAAATTATTTCAGTGAAATTATTGATTACTAAAACAATCCTTTATTGCTGAGGTTCCAGCATCAAATTGAGTTTTATTTTCTAATTTTACAGAAAAACTATATCCATCATCCTGCATTTTGAAACAATAAGCAGATTGAGTTGTTGATAACGAAAGAACACAAACCTGAGAAGGACCAGAACCAGTACAACTTCCAGGAGGTTGTATTGCTGTCTCTCCATTACCTGGAGTTGAGCCCACCATTGGATTTGCCGGTCCTTCTAAAGGAACTACTACACATTCCTGTGGAGAAGTTTCGCAAGCCGAATTTGAAGTTTTTTGTAATGATATACTTCCATCTTCTCCAACATCCCCAGAAATAAAGTTAAAATATCCAGGATAACTTCCTTGTTTGGTATAATAATCCTGAATACCAGCATTAACATCTTGTAAAGCAGCTTTACGAGCGGAATCACGTGCATTACGCTGGGCAGCAGAGATGCCGAATAAAGTAAGCCCAAGTAGGACTCCAATGATTGCCATCGCAACCAACAGTTCAACCAAGGTAAAGGCGGCAAGTTTTTTCTTGTGCATTTTGATAATTAATAAAATATAACTTTTTATAATATAGTATAAAAATAGAACAAGTGCAAACTGGAATCTGAAAGAAATTATGCAAATTGGAAATTAGAAATTGCAAATTGAAAAGGAACTCCCCACACGGGTTTGCAGATCTGCAACTCCTACTTACTTCTACTTGCTACCTTATACATGATACTTTTATCTATTAGCTTCTACCTTTTCTTTTTACACAAACTGGGAAATCGAATAAATTGGAAGATATACGGCCACTGCTAGGAAAGCCACCAAACCTCCGACTACTAAAAGCATCAGAGGCTCCATAAGTCGTGTCAGGTTGGTAGTGATCTCATTGACTTCATCTTCATAAAAAACAGCCAGATCCAGCAGTATCTGATCTAGGGTACCAGTTTCTTCACCTGTCGCGATCATCTTGATCACCATCACAGGCATCACTTGACTTCGAGCTAATGGCACCGAAATCGGAGAACCTTTGGCGACGCGGTCTGCTGTATACACTAGTGCAATTTTGAAATGGATATTACCTACAGCCCGGGCAGTAGCCTTGAGAGCATCAATAATCGGGATACCACTTTTCAAAAGCATACCTAACAGTCGTACCATTTGTAGCACCTGATTCTTGACAATTAAATCACCAAAGATCGGGACTTTCATCAGCCAGCGATCAATTGTTTTACGACCAGCCATGGAACTGTAAATAAAGCGAAACGCCACAACAATTCCTACGAAAATAATTACAGTCACTGCCACACCAAAAGGATTGGTAAAAAACCTACTAATGGTAACCAAAAATCGTGTGATCGCTGGAATATCTGATTCTTTGGCACCCAAATCTTTATAAAGCGATTCTACTGCTGGGATCATATACACCACCAGTACTATCACCACTATCAAAGCAGTAAACAAAACAACTATGGGATAAATAAGAGCACCACGAACTTTACTACGAATTTGATTGGATTTCTGCATATCTTCAGCGATTTGCAACATAATTTCTACCAGATTTCCCGATTGTTCTCCGGACTGGATCAAACTAATTTGTAAATCATTAAAAATCAGCTTGTATTTCGCAAATGAAGCTCCCAAGGGTAAACCGCTCTTAATATCTTTATAAACTGAAATTAATTTTTGCTTCATACCATTACTTTTCGTCTGATCAATCAAAATTTCCAGAGTTTGAATAATTGGCAAACCAGCCTTAAACATTGCTGCCATTTGTTTGACAAAAAATACCTTATCTTTGAGAGAAATATCTCCCATTTGAAAATTCGTAATATTTTTTAAATCAAAACCTACTTTTTCTTCCACAGCTACCACCATAAATCCCTGATTATGAAGATCATTGATTAAATCATTTCTGGTACCAGCATTTTTTTCACCTTCAATGATCTGACCAGCTTTGTTGGAGATGCGATATTTAAATATTGGCATAATTAGTTAATTTTCATAAGTGTAATTAATTCATCAGGCTTGGAAGTATATGTCTGAGCCTGTTCCATAGTAATTTCTCCTTTGCGGATCAATTCCAAAAGCGATTTTTCCAAAGTGATCATCCCGAGATCAGCATTGGTCTGGATCATATTATCAATCTGATAAGTTTTGGCCTCACGAATTGCATTACGAATCGCCGGAGTAGCGATCATTATTTCGACCACAGCTTTTCGACCACCAGACTTCACCGGGATCAGTCGCTGTGAAATCACAGCTGAAAGCACATTAGCCAACTGAGCCCGGACTTGAGACTGCTGTGTTTCTGGGAAAACATCAATCATACGATCTACAGTCTGTGAAGCAGAATTGGTATGTAGAGTAGTAAATACCAAATGTCCAGTTTCTGCAGCAGTAATAGTCATAGCAATAGTCTCGAAGTCACGCATTTCTCCGACCAAAATCACATCCGGATCCTCACGTAATACCTCACGTAAACCTCTTTTAAATGAGGTGACATCATTACCGACCTCACGCTGATTGACAAGTGCCTTACCTAATGGAAAAATATATTCTACCGGGTCCTCAATTGTAATAATATGCTCAGCTTCATTCATATTAATTTCCTGGATCATCGAAGCGATTGAAGTACTTTTACCACTTCCAGTAGGACCTGCCAAAATGATCAATCCCTGAGGAATATCCAGCATATCATAAATTATCTTTGGTAAATTTAATTCGGCAATTGTCCGAATCTTGGAAGGGATCAGACGAAACGCACCTCCCAAAGAGCCTTTTTTATGATAAATATTAATCCGAAATCTTGTCCCGGAAGTATGAGTATATGAAAAATCAATGTCTAAATCTTTTTCTAAAGTTTGTTTTTGCTGCTCGGTTAAAATTGAATAAAATAAATCATTGACACGTTGATCACTCATCGGCTCACCACCAAGTGTAATCAAAGTACCATTCACTCTAAGTAAAGGAGGATAACCAACTGACAAATGAATATCAGAAGCATCTCTTTGTTCTGCTACATTCAAAAACTCTACAATCCCGGCAGTACTTGCCAAAAATTTTTGATCTGCTGTAGTAGGTTTCAGAGGTTTCACTGCCGAAGCCAATCCAGGCGGTATTTGAGCTACTACTGGCTGTTGGAAAATCTGGTTCACTTCTGCTTCTTTACCTTTGGCTGTACCTGAAAGCACAAAATCATCTACTTTTAACTGATTCACTATTGGTTTCGCTGGTATCGGATCAACTGAATTAATTTGAGGTAGTTGATTGAGCGTTTGGGGAGTAGTAATAGAATTTGTAAGCGGTGCATTTGCTACTGTTGCCTGTAAATTTGGTACTTTATTATTTTTTAGATTGGGCTGAATAGTTGATACACCCGGAATAGTATTGGGTACATAAGCTGCCACAGGCTTTAATGGCGGTGGATTATTGGTCGGCGGGATAACTGGTGTCGGGACTGCATTGACAGGTGGACCGGAAAACTCTTTGATACCTTGCTGTGAAATTTGAGTATTTATATTCGGATTTGCTGGGATTGGGACATCACGCATTAATCCCTGATCATCATCATTCACATTTTTTAATACTGGTGAAGTAGCTACAGGTGCTAAACCCGGCAAAACTGAATTATTTTGAATCACAGGAATAGGACCAATAGGTAAGGGTGGTAACGGTGCAACAGGATTAATTGGTTTGCTCAAATCGACAAATGGCATTTTTGGTAAGAATAAAAGATAATTTAGAACAAATTGATTGTCATCATTAATTAATCACACGTAATACTTCTTCCATAGTTGTAGCTCCTTCTAATACTTTAAAATAACCATCCTGCAACATCGTGGTCATTCCTTCTTCAATTGCCTGCTTTTCTATCACACCGGCACTTTCATGAGAAATTGTCATCGCTCCAATTTTTTCGGACATTTTAAATACTTCGAAAATTCCAATTCTTCCTTTATAACCACTGTCACTGCAATTCGGACATCCTTTACCTTGATTGAGGATAATATGACCACCATTATTTGCTAAATATGAATCAAAATTAAATCCTTTCACTCCAGAAAGTACATCACGAATAGCATTGAGCTGCTCTGGAGTAGCTTCCACAGTATAAAGACAATGTTCACAAATCTTTCTAGTCAATCTCTGGGCAGTAATCAAATTGACAGTGGAAGCCAATAAAAATGGCTCTACTTTCATATCAGTAAGACGGGGTATCGCTCCTGTAGCACTATTGGTATGAAGTGTAGCCAATACTAAATGTCCAGTAAGTGATGCTTGTACAGCTAGTTCTGCAGTTTCCCGATCACGAATTTCTCCCACCATGATAATATCTGGATCCTGACGGAGAAATGATCGTAATCCCTTGGCAAAAGTCAAACCGACATCAGCATTGACCTGTACTTGTGTCACTCCATCAATTCGGATTTCCACAGGATCTTCCAAAGTCATGATATTCACTTCCGGTCGATTTAAAATCTTCAATGAGGCAGCAAGCGTAACAGTTTTTCCAGATCCAGTCGGTCCAGTAACCAAAACAATGCCTTGTGTTTTCTTCAAAGCTTCTAGATATAAATCATGTGCCCGACCACGAATCCCCGTATCTTTAATATTAATTGAAGCTCCTCCTTTTTCAAGCAACCTGATCACTACTTTTTCGCCATACACTGCCGGCATGATAGAAACACGTAAATCAATATATTCACTGTCACTTTTAATTTGAAAGCGACCATCTTGTGGGACACGATGTTCATCAATTTTTAAATTGGAAAGAATTTTAATGCGTGAAACTACAGCACTGCCAAGCTTTTTGGGAAGAATTAGCTTCTCTGTCAACACACCGCTGACCCGGTAACGTACGGCAATTTTATTTTCTCTTGGTTCTATATGCACATCTGATGCCTTATGTTTAGCTGCAAATTCTAAAATCATATTGACGATACGAGCAACAGGAGCAGAAGTGATCTCCACTTGTAAATCTTCAGTTTCTGATAATGTATTACCAATATCCACCACTTCACCCACATCTTCCAAAGCTTCAGATACTTCTTCATTACCAATCTGTGTACCATATCGTGTTTCAATTATTTCCTTGATGGAATCCGGATCAGCAAAATAGGGCTCTACACGTTTACCAAGTAAAGTCCGTAAAAATTTGACCTTTTGAATATCAAGCGGATCTTCCATAGCCAGCTTGATCAATTCCGGAGTTTCTTCAAAAGCGACAGCCAAATTTTTTCTGGCCATATCCTGATTGATCCTGCCGATGACATCAATAGCGATTGTAACTTCCTGAAGATCAATAAATGGAACATTGAATAATTCCGACTTTAACATATACAGCTGTTTTTCAGTGATATAATTACCTGCAGTAATTACCTCTTCAATAGTTTTTCCAGTATTTAAAGCTTTTACTTTAATTTCATTGTATTTCACCTGATCAATAAATCCTTTTTCCAGTAATTTATTAATCAATGAATTTGCCTGTTGTGAATTAGGAGTAAGATTGAGCGCTGAAGGCATAATAGCCGGATTGGTTACCTGAGGAGGTACGACAGCATTTGGTTGGATTACTTGATTTATTCCCATGGGCAATTTGGAAAATATATATTTTAAATATTTTAGTTTGAATTTGTTATATAATTTATACTATGTAAATGAGATTTTAAAGTCAATAAAAAAACATGTATAAATCTTTGATCTTTTCTTCCAGAAATTTAGAAACAATTACTGAATTTATTCAGCATAAAAAAGTTCTATTAAATATCACAAACACAAATTTTGCAGATTATAAAGCAATTACCAATGATAAAACAAAATCTATCAGTATTAGTCAAATCCGTGAGCTGATCAAATGGGCAAATCTCAAGCCATTTGAAGCAAGTGGCAAATTAGGTATCATTTATAATGCTGAAAATCTTACCATTGAGGCCCAAAATTCTTTATTAAAATTACTGGAAGAGCCTAACAAATTCACTCAAATCATTCTCTGTACAAGTAATCACCGGCGTTTACTCTCTACTATCATTTCCAGATGCGAAATAATTCATCATACAAACCCTGAAGGAATACAGATTTCTGATAAATTTTCTGATTTTATGACTTTACCTTTGGTAGAAAAATTTTGTGAAATTGATAAAATTAATACTATGACTGATAAAACAGCACAAAGAACTTCTGTCATAGAATTACTTACTTCATTGATCAACTATTATCGAAAAATACTGCTTCACAAAGAAAATCAAAAAGCCTATGATAATCTCATATTACCAAGTGAAAC
>Ga0194063_10000924_pt1 | contig 20068 bp, 17 predicted proteins | sample SepL3720m_MetaG_FD_155459 | JGI IMG/M metagenome (GOLD analysis project Ga0194063, IMG submission 155459) | Anoxic zone freshwater microbial communities from boreal shield lake in IISD Experimental Lakes Area, Ontario, Canada - Sep2016-L373-20m | ecosystem: Environmental > Aquatic > Freshwater...
TTAAACTAGCCGAGACTATTAGAAAACTGGCTGAGGAGGCCAAGGGAAAAGAAGAGACCCGGATCAAGCTAGTAGAGACTGCCAGAAAACTGGCGGTAGTGAATGAAAAAATTCGCGTTAAACTAGCCGAGACTATTAGAAAACTGACCATCGTGGCGAAAGAAAAAGAAGTGATCCGGATCAAGCTAGTAGAGACTGCCAAACAATTGACCATCGTGGCGAAAGAAAAAGAAGTGATCCGGATCGAACTAGCCGAGACTGCCAGAAAACTGGCTGTCGTGGCCCTTACTAGAAATGTTTCAATCAAGAGTCTAATCCAAGCTCAACACATGGCAAAGATTGGCAACTGGGAATTAAATCTCAAAAACAACAGACTGGATTGGTCTGACGAAATTTATAATATTTTTGAAATTGATAAGGGTGAGTTTGGAGCAACTTACGAGGCATTCCTCGATACTATTCATCCAGAAGACCGAGCAATTGTGGATACTGCCTACTCCCAGTCCATAAAAAATCACAAACCATTTTCAATTGGTCACCGTTTACTGATGAAGGACGGACGTATTAAATTCGTACGAGAAGAATGTAAAACTTACTATGAATCAAATGGTAAAGCGCTGCGTTCGGTAGGAACAGTACAAGACATAACCGACCAAATTAATGCAAAAGAATTTATGCGAGTGAGCGAAGAGAGATATCGCACCTTGTTTAATTCTGGGAATGATGCAATCTTTGTTCATGATATAGATGAAAAAGGCAATCCTGGAAACGTTGTCGATGTGAATGATGTCGCCTGTAAAATATATGGATATTCGAAGTCGGAATTTTTAAATATTTCGCCTGTAAAATTTGATGAACCAGAAAGTTTTGTGAAAACCGCAATCCCTGGAATAAAACTATTATTTCGGGAAGGTAAATCAACATTTGAAACGACCCACTTCACGAAACAAGGAAAGAAAATTTACGTTGAAATTAATGCATCAATTTTTGAATTGAACGGTAAAAAAATGATTTATTCCATAGTCCGGAATATTACTGGGAGAAAAGAATCGGAGAAAATTTTGTTAGAGAGCAATAATCTCAACGAAGCTATTATAGATAGTATTCCAGGCACCTTCTATATGCTCGATGAAACGGGGAGATATGTACGCTGGAACAAATATCAACGAGATGAAATTGTAGGAAAAGGAGATGGCATAAAAGATACTAATGCCATTGATACTATTCATCCCGATGACCGTGAATTGATTGGAGCAAAAATTGGGAGCGTGCTAAAGGATGGTAAAACAGAAATAGTGGAAGGCCGAGTCCTTTTGCGCGGTGGACCCAAGTTTAAATGGTTTGTCATGACAGGGAGTAAAATTATTTCCGGAAATCATGCTTTTCTTGTTGGCACGGGGATAGATATTACTGAGCATAAAGAGACTGAAAATAAATTAAAAGAAATAGATAAGTTGAAAGATGACTTCTTGTCGGTAACCACTCATGAGCTAAAGACTCCGTTGATGCCAATCAAGTCACAAACACAACTGCTACTGAGTGGAGATTATGGGGAAATATCTGAGAAACAAAAAATGGCAGTTGAAATGATACTCAGGAACGAAGAACTATTAAATACATTAACTAACGAATTGCTAGATATTACAAAAATTAAATCTAACAAATTGAAGTTAACATTAGAAAATATAGATATCAATCTATTACTCGCCGACATTGTCAAAGATCAAGGTGATTTAGCCAAAAAGAAATCAATCACCTGTTCAATCCTACCTACTAACAAAATAGGAATGATTATGGCTGATAAATTTAGACTCACGCAAGTAATTACTAATCTACTAAACAACGCTATCAAATTTACTCCGGAACATGGCTCGATTGAGATAGCCGTCAAACTATTGAACAATGAGCTCGTCATAACAATCAAAGATACGGGAATTGGCATATCGCCAGAAAACTTAGGCAAATTATTTGTGCCATTTTTCCAAATAGAAGGCAGTGTACAGCGGAGATACCGTGGTACAGGACTAGGGCTCGCGATCTGCAAAGGAATTGTAGAAGCTCACGGAGGAATGATTTGGGTGAAAAGTGATGGTTTAGGGAAAGGTAGCACTTTTGGATTTAGTTTACCGATTAATAACCACGTAAAAGGAGCGAATTAATTATGAAAAGCGAAATAAATAAGAAAATACGCATACTGCATGTTGATGATGAACAAGATACCCTAGTAGTTGTTAAAACTATCCTAGAAAAAGAAGGATATGAAGTAGTCAGCGTAACTAGGGGCAAAAAGGCCTTGGAAGATGTCATGCTCGACGGATTTGGATTGATTATTATTGATGTTATGATGCCAGATATGTCTGGCTGGGAACTTTTCACTCGGATCGCACAGGTAAAGCCAGATTATAAAATCATATTTTTAAGTATTTTAGAACTTTCGCCTGAAAAGAAAAAGGAATTATTTGCGTCAGGAATCAAAGATTACATTGGTAAACCTTTTGATCGTGCAGATTTTGTAAAGAGAGTGAAACAAGTAATAAATAATTGAAGTAAGCCCATATGAAGCATCGCATTATTAGCCTAAAGCAAATTTTGATGTTATTTACGTTGATGATCTTACTGATCCCCGGATCCTTTATTATTTATATTTCATATAGAAATGCGAAAAAAAATACCCAGATATTGAATACAAACTATCAGAATACCGAAATTATAAATACAAAAAAGCAGTTTGAATCGTTTTTGTCGACCACGAAATCGATGAATATTCAGATAAGTGAACTTATCAAGACCAATTCTATTTCGTTAGCAAATGACGAAAATTTTCAGAAGACTCTACTTGTCAATCTAAAAAATAATCCCAATATCATGTCTATTGAATTCGCTAGTGAAGATAACGAATCAATCGGGGTCGCCCGTGATATCTTTGACAATCCTTATGGTGTCGGTGTGTCTGGTAAAGCTACTGACTATACTTACAATCTCTATTCAATTAATGAAACAATGAAATTACAAGACATCGTGTGGAAGTCAGAGAATTATGATTCGCGAGCTACCCCATGGTATATGACCGCAAAAGATACAATGCAGTCTTCGTGGACCCCAATATACCTATGGCCAAATGGAGAATTTGGGATCGACTATGTGTCTCCGATAATTGTTGATAACAAATTAATCGGAGTGGTCGATGTATCTACTAAACTGTCATATCTTCAGAACTTTGTAAAAACTACTTTGATCCACCCAAACGATCAAGTTTACTTGATTGAAAAAAGCGGGAATATTATCGTCGGAACTGATGCGGAGACTGATAGGACCATGGCTAGTGAAAGTAAAAACTCAGTCCTAAAAAATATTGCCACGAATAAATTTATAAAACAATTAGAAAAATTGAAAAATAATGAAATGGCAACGGAGCTTGTTTTGTTGGATAATAAACAATACCTCCTGACGATATCGCCGTTTACTGACGAATCGGACATTGACTGGATTTTAATAAAAGCCACTCTCAATGATGACTTGATTGCCAGTATAAATAATAGTACAAAAATATTTTTATTAGAAGGATTATTAATCCTCGCGATAAGTTTGAGTATTTCACACCTGATTGCAGGGAAACTAATCAATCCTCTTTCGAAATTGGTCGAGTCAGTCAATATATTTTCAAAGGGAAACCTAGATACTCCATTTGATTATCCAAGAAAGGATGAAATCGGAGTACTAGCTGGTTCACTAAGTAACATGAGAGATAGTCTCAAGTCCCAAATCAACTCCACCAAACAAGAGTCCTCATTATTTCGTGATGCCCTTACACAACTAAATAAGACTCTGATCCAGTTAAAAGACGAGAAGAGCAAATACAAACTGTTGCTAGACAACTCAACATTTCTAAAGCTCAGAAGTGAATCAATACTCGAATCTATCGGTGAGGCAGTTTTTGCGACTGATTTGAAAGGAGAGATTACACTCTTCAACAAAGTAGCCGAAGAACTAACTGGGATATCAATAGATGATGCAATTGGTAAAAAGAGCAATCAAATTATAAAACTAATAAAAGAAAGCAATGGAGAAGTATTGGATAACTATATAGAAACGGTAATCCAGAAAAAAATCATAACTAATTTAGATACTCAGCTATTGTTAATAAATAATACTAACAATAAAATCCCGATCGGAATATTTTTATCACCTATTTTTGATCTTCAAAACACAGTGCTAGGTTGCGTAGGTGTATTTTATGATACGACTAAAGAGAGACAAATAGACAAAGCAAAAACAGAATTCGTATCTCTGGCTTCACATCAACTGAGAACTCCACTGTCTATCATCAACTGGTATACAGAATTATTATCTAACGGCAATGAAAATACGGCGGAGATGAAGAAAGAATATAGTAGCGAGATCTCCAAAGCTAGTCATAGAATGGTGAGCTTAGTCGATTCACTACTGAACGTTTCCCGTCTAGAAATGGGAGGATTCGCAATAAACCCAGTTCTCACGAGCATTAAAACTCTTATTAAGAAATGCGTCAAAGAACTGGTACTTCAAACAAGCGAAAGAAAAATTTTGATTAGTGAAAATTATGATAATGATTTAAATAAAATAAATATTGATAATAAATTGCTTGCGATAGTGATAAATAACTTACTCACCAATAGCATTAAATACTCAGATATTGGCGGAAAGATTACGATAACAGTAAAAGCAGATAAGCAAAATACTATGATCTCAATAGAGGACAAGGGAATAGGAATACCTGAAAATAACAAAGCAGACGTATTCAAAAAGATGTACCGAGCAGATAACGCGAAAATAATAGATCCCGATGGCTCTGGACTGGGGCTATATATCGCCTATGAAATAATCGAGCATTCCGGAGGGAAGATGTGGTTTGTCTCGAAAGAAAATGAGGGATCGACATTCTTTATCAGCTTGCCAAATACAGGAATGAAAGCAAACAAAAGTACAAAAACTATTATTTAAAGACTGCGTAAATACGACGCTTGCCAGAACCAAGAGCCTCATCTTTTGATATTTTGATCTGACCAATCTCGGAAGTATTGCCGACATGAGGGCCACCACATAGTTCGCGAGAATAGTCGCCGATACGGTAGACACTAACTTTGTCGGGATACTTTTCGGCAAAGAAGGCTTTGACTCCGCTTTTTAAGGCATCTTCTTTGTCTTCGATTGTTTTAACGACAGGTAAGCCAACAGCAATCTTGTCATTAATAATGGTTTCAATTTGCTTGAGCTCATCAACTGTAGGCTTGCCTGAATAGGTATAATCGAACCTCAGACGATCACTTGTGATATTGGAGCCAGCTTGAGAGATCTCCTGACCTAGCACATCGTAGAGAGCTTGATGTAAAAGATGAGTGGCAGTGTGGAATTTGGTAGTTATCTCCCCCTGATCAGCGAGGCCACCCTTGAACATGCCGGCGCTCGCAGTACGACTCCCCTCTTTGTGGGCGGCAAAAATTGCGTCAAACTCTGATTGATTGAGAGTGATGTTCTTCTCGGCAAGTAAATCACGAGTGATTTCAAAGGGGAAGCCGAGACTTTGGTAGAGATCGAAGGCAAACTGGGCGGTGATGGAACTGGGGTCGACTTTGCTGATTTCTTTGAGTCCTTTGTCTAGAGCTTTGCCAAATTTGTCGAGCTCAACTGATACTACCGTCTGGACATGATCTAAGGCATCAATACCGATAAAGCCAGCGTCGGCGTATTCTTTGACGATCGCGGGGATACACTGCGCAAAAATCGTTTTGGCATCTGCTCCAAGTAGGCGGGCGCGCACCGCGGCGCGACGAAGGAGGCGGCGGAGGAAGTAACCCTGCAGTTTATTGCTTGGCTCTGTCCCTTGGGCAATCATAAAGGTGGCGGCTCGGAGATGATCGGCAATAACACGCATGGGTGACTTGAACTCACCCTCATATTTCTTACCACTTGATCGTTCGATAGCTTCCACGATTGGGCTAAACATATCTATGGTAAAGACGTCAGGATTATTATTTGAGGCGGCGACAATACGCTCTAGACCACCCCCGAAATCGATATTACGTTGAGGTAGAAGTGAGAAAGTACCGTCGACTTCTTTTTTGTATGTCATGAAGACGTTGTTGCCAATCTCTAAGAAACGGCCACAGTCACAATTTGGGTGACAGAATTTGCCATACTTTTCGTCGTGGGGCGTGCCAAAGTCATAGAAAATTTCGGAGTCGGGACCGCCTGGCTCACCAGCGGGCATGTTGGCGGGAATGCCAGAACGTGACCACCAATTCTTTTTGACACCATAGGAAAAAATACGACCGCCTTGCATACCAACTTTTGACCCGTTTTCTTCTGTATCTAGATCTACTACTTTTGCTTCGATTTTGTGACTATTAAATAGATCATGCCAGATTTTGATAGCTTCTTCGTCACGAGGGATTGAGAGAGTTGAATCACCATAAAAAACAGATACGAATAATTTGTTTGGATCTAGGCCGATTTCTTTAGTGAGAAAATCAAAAATCCAACCGAGTTGCTCTTTTTTCCAGTAGGAACCAAGTGACCAATTGCCGATCATTTCGAACATGCAGATATGACGATTGTCGCCAACCTCTTCTATATCATCAGTACGAAAGCTAGGCTGACTATCGGTAAGTCTATCCCCCAGTGGATGTGTTTCACCTAACAGGTAAGGCATCATCGGTTGCATACCAGAACCAGTAAAGAGAGTTGTTGGGTCGTTTTCTGGCACGATGGTAGTCGGGGGAATAGAAACATGCCCCTTGCTGACGAGAAAATTCAAATATTTTGATCTAACATCACTAGCTTTCATGAGAGGAATTATATCCTATTTGCCAAGGGAAGCGCCCATCTTTTGGAAAAAGTTCTTTTTAGAGGTAGGTTTCTGAGCTTCTGTGACCTCTGCGACCTTCTCGGCGGCAGTATTGATCGTGGCTCTGGCGGCGTCCATGGTTTTTTGCAAGTCGGCGATTTTGTCGGCAAGGGCGGGATTGTCACCGATTTCTTTGATGGCATCGCCGGCATTTTCTTTGAGAGTTTCGAGGAGCTCCTGACCTTTTTCCGTATTCATCAAAAAATGAGCACTAGCGGCACCGGTCACGAGTCCCAGTAAGAGTCCGGCGGTGAAACCAGATGAATCATTGTGACCGCCACATTTGCAATCTGACATATATTTAAGTATTCCCGTTTGCCGGTAATCCGGTTTTCCAGTTATTTTTTACTAGATTTCGGCGCGACTAATTTGGTAACCATGCCAACGAGTTGCATGCCGGACTCGAGACTAGTAAACAGATGGGAGATGGTCGAGGAACCCCGAGTGAGACTACGAGAAAGGAAACCAACATCTTCGAGAATTAGATCGGCTTTTTTCATGGTCGCCTTGGCATCTTTGAGGAGGCCGATGATTTGAACGCCAATGATAACCAAGATGACAGAGACAACAATAATGACAATAAGAAGAATGATTTGTGGCAGGTCCATATGCATCTAATATAGCACATTTTGGGTACCCAAAGGGTCTGACCCTGAAGACAATTAGCGGGCGGGAGAACCCCGCCCCTACTTGGAGATGGTGAAGGTGCGACTGAGAGAAGTGGATTTGCCCTGGCGGCTAATGGATTCAACTAGCACTGACTGTGTGCCAGCTGAGAGAATGAGGTCGAGAGAAAACGCACCACTTTGATCGAGGATGACTTTTTGGCCGTTAATCGAAACGGTAGAATCCTGGTCGGCGACACCTTTGATGGTAACTTTCTCACCATAAGTATCACCATCTTGTGGTTGGATCACTTTGAGCTTGGGTAAGCTCCACCAAGAGATGAGTTGAAAAGTGAGAAAGCCGAGGAAAACGAGAGTGGCCAGAGCAGTCAAAATAAAGCTGACGGTAAAAAACTTGGGCTTCGTGCCGACAGGAGTGACCATGCCACGAGGGATAATTTCCCCTTTTTCATTTTGTGTAAAATCACGCCTAAACATAGCCACAATGGTGTCAGGGTTTAAGTAGAGGAAGGTAGCGTAGTTGCGCAAAAACCCTTTAGCAAAAGTCGAAGAAGGAAGACCAGCAAAATCGGAATTTTCGATGGCAGTGAGATATTCTAACTTGATTTTGGTTTTACTCGAGACATCTTCGAGGGATAACTCTTTGAGCAGGCGTTTATCCTTGAGGAGATCGCCTGCGGTTTTCATTCTGCCTCTTTGGCTTTGAGCTCTTCGAGATTGGCCACTAATATGGAACGGGGTTTGACGCCTTCGGCAGGTCCGATGACTCCAGCGTGTTCGAGCTGATCCATAATCTTAGCGGCGCGGTTGTAGCCAAGCGACATCTTGCGCTGGAGATAACTGGTCGAGGCTTTGCCAGCATTGATCACGACTACGGCGGCTTCTTCAAATAGAGGATCGTGTTCTGAACTACTACCCTCCTCTTCTTCGCCGAGATATTTCTCCGTGACCTCTTCTTTGTACTGGACGGCTTCTTCGCCACTAGCTTTGAGGAAGTCGATCAAGTTCTTGATCTCACCGTTTGTGACATAGGTACCCTGAATACGAGTCGGGAGAGGACGGTCAGGTGGGACGAAAAGCATATCACCTTTGCCAAGCAACTTCTCTGCCCCTGGGCTATCAATAATAACCCGAGAGTCAATCATCGAGGCGACGTTGAAGGCAATGCGGGTGGGGACGTTGGCTTTGATCAAACCAGTGATGACATTGACGGACGGACGCTGAGTAGCAATGACGAGATGAATGCCCGTGGCACGAGCCATCTGAGCTAGGCGGACAATCAAATCTTCGACTTTGGCAGGCGCTGTCAACATGATATCGGCCAGCTCGTCGATGACAATCACGATATATTCCATGGCGGTGAAACCGGACTGCTCGTTGTAGTCTTCGATATTGCGCGCACCCACCTCTGCAAACATTTTGTAACGTTTATCCATTTCTTTGGTGGCCCACTGGAGCGCAGAGATGACCCGCTCGGTATCGACGATCACAGGAGTAAGGAGATGGGGAATGCCGTTGTAGCCCGTGAGCTCGACACGCTTGGGGTCGACCATGATGAAGCGCAATTCTTGGGGAGAGTTGCGGAACAAGAGAGTGGTAATAATCGTATTGATACACACTGATTTACCAGAACCTGTAGAGCCAGCCACAAGGACGTGCGGCATCTTTTTGATATCGGCGATAGCGGGGGCCCCAGAGACTCCCAGACCTAGTCCGACCGCTAGACGAGACTTGTCTTTTTTCATGTCGGGGTGATTGAGGATTTCATAGAGCGTGACGTATTCGGGAGAGCGATTGGGGATTTCGATACCGACGAGATTGCGACCTGGAATCGGAGCTTCGATACGGATCTGACCGGTGGGAGCGGCAAGAGCCAGGGCTAGGTCAGTTTGGAGACTTTTGATTTTACTGAGTTTCGTACCTTCGGCAATCTTGATGGCATACTGAGTGATGGCAGGGCCACCATTGACCTCGGCTACTTTGGCACGAATCCCAAAAGAGTCGAGAGTAGACTCAATGATTGAAGCATTTTCTTTGATGTCCCCCCTGTCGGCCTTACTCCCCTTGTCGGTAGAGAGCAGTGAAAGTGGGGGATATTTCCAGATTTTGGTAGTGCCATCCTCGTTGACCGAAGTATTTATTTGAGACTCGAAATCCGGACTGACATCGCGTTTAAGTAGTGGTTTGCCAGCGGTAGATTCGGTGGAGATAGAACCAGGAATATTTATTTTGGTTTTGACATTGTCGTCACTGAAGATCTTCGGAGTAGGGCCCACGGCTTTACTACTTGTGCTCTTATTTTTCCCGGCAAAGACACTTTTGATAGTGGTAAAGACTCCGACAAACCAAAGGACAAAATCCTCAAGGGGGGTATTGGTGAGGACCATGAAACCAACGAGCATGACAGAAAAATAAATGATGCCGGCGCCGATACTAGTGACAAAAATGGCGATGGCAGAAAAAATGGTTTCACCTAAAGTCCCAGCTTGCGAAAGTCCCAGGATGCCAGTAAAAATGAGAGTTCCGCCCAGGAGAAGTGAAGGACTGGCGAGGGCCCACTTGAGACTGGTCATCATGAGACTGATGCAAAGGAGGAGAAAGGGAACGATAAACATTGCCCAGCCAAAAGCCCGATTCATGACAGAAAAAACCGTAGTCAGGAGTGCTCCTTGGCGAGTAAAAGAAAGCAGGGTTATCAGCGATAAAGTCCCAAAGAGGACCGAGACGATGCTGTAGATGATATCTTTTTTAAGCTTTAGCTTAAACGGATTTTTGCGACGACCACGACGATGGGCCATATTCCCCCTAGTCCTCAATGATAATGGGGATAACCACAGGATTTTTGCCGATATGCTCGATGAACAATCGACTAATCTCCTTGGAGATCCTATCTTTACTATACAACCTATCTCTGGTTATGTCTTGTACTCCCAAGCTTTTGGCAAATCCTTCTTTGATTAGTTGCATGACCTCGCCACTTAAAGCGGTGGTAATACCTTTGGGAATAATGTCTAGACTAGAGAGACTACCAGTCTTTGTGACACTGAGGACGACCACCACGACCCCTTCCTGGAACATCATCTTGCGATCCATGATGTGCTCGTCAGCTTGGGTAATGAGCCCTGACTCGACATAGACGTTCTTGAGATCGATGACATCGCCAAAGCGGACATTGCCACCTGGCTCAATGATGATGGTTTGGTTCTCTGGCATGAGGACATGGTCTGCAGGGATACCCATCTCGGCCGCCAACTTGCCATACTGGATATTGTGGCGGTGAGTGCCTCCTGTAGGCATGACAAACTTGGGTTTGACCATGGCCATGAGCATCATCAGCTCCATAGCACTGGCATGACCAGAAACGTGCAGATCAGAAGAAATATCGGAATAGGAGACATTGATCCCGTGACGAGAAAGCAGATCGATCAAACGGTAAACATTGCTTTCATTACCCGGGATCGGGTCAGCGGAGAAGACAACTTTATCACCAGGGTCGAGTTTGACGGTTTGATGATCGCCGGTGGCGATCCGCTCGAGCGATGAGCCCATTTGACCTTGGGAGCCCGCGATGATCAAGCACTGCTCGTCTTTAGGGAGAGTGCTGATCTTACGTTTGTCGATGACAATACGAGGAGGAATGGTGAGGAAGCCGAGTTCGGTCGCGACTTTGACATTGCGCTCAACCGAGAAACCAACGAAAGCGACTTTGCGATTGTTGCGCTTGGCGACCCAGAGAGCTTGCTGGATACGACTGATGTTGCTCGACATCGTGGTCACCACGAGTCTATTAGTTTCACCCCGGAACTCGCGCTCAAAAGAATCTTCGACGATGGCTTCGGAGAGTGAGTAACCCTGCTTCTCTGAGCGAAGACAGTCAGATAGGAGGAGGACAACTCCTTCTGCCCCTGCCCTAGTCATCGACTGGATATCGGGGAGCTCTTGACCGACAGGAGTCCAGTCGAATTTGAAATCACTGCCGTGATAAACATTACCCATAGGAGTCTTGATAATCAAGTGCTTCGTATCGGGGACAGAGTGGGTGACTGGGATCATTTTGACTTCGAAATCACCGAGCATGATGGGCTGGCGATCTTTGACTACGTTCAAGATTTTGGGGTCGATGCGGAATTCTTTGAACTTTTCTTTGATGAAGCCGGCGGTCAGTTTGCTGGCATAAATTGGGATCCCCTCTCTCAGCTGAGGGATGATATAGGGGAAGCCACCGATATGATCTTCGTGGCCATGAGTGACGACGAAGCCGCGGATTTTGCTTTGCTTGTCCTTTAGATAGGTGATGTCGGGGATCGTGAGGTCGACGCCAGAGACTCCTTCGTCGGGGAAGCCCATGCCACAGTCGACGATGAAGATATCACTATCTGACTCGTAGACGTACATATTGTCGTGGACATTGGGGGTACCTCCGAGCGGAATGATTTTGACTGATTGTGTTTGGTTCATAGATCCTTTTGGTTAATTTGTAAATTTTAATGTCGAGAGGATTTGTTTTTCAATATCAGATAGAACAGCGTCGCCGTAAAACCCAAGATGATAGATGTCACTACCTTTTACCGCTGCATAGCTCACATAAGAAACTGGACAACCTGGACCTTCCCCGCTGTTTACACAACCACTCTTGCTTACATCTTGGACATACACATTCGCTTTTTCTCCTCCTAGCGTTGATTGGGATGCTATCGTATTGTCCATGTAGTAATACTTGTCAAATGGAATGTCACCTGATTTCCTAAGCATTATTTGTACATTCAAATCATTCCCACTTATTTGCGTAAAGCGATTATGCTCATCGTTGAGCTCTTTTTCTATCTTCATATATGGTGGGTACATAATTTCAAAACCCAGATCTTTATTTGCATAGGTTTGCCAGGTGGAGGTTGGATCAGCCGAGGCTAAAGATATTACTGAGGGATTTAGTGTGGGAGATGGAGTCGCAGTGATGGGTTGTGTATTTTTGTTGAGGAAGAGGAAATAGACGCCGACGAGGAGAATAATTGTGATGAACGAGGAGAGAATGATGGGGAGGAGATGGGATGATGGTTTAGATCCCTCGACTGCGCTCGGGATGACGGGTTGAGTGGGAGCAAAGATAGGAGCTACCGGGGTAGGAGTAATAATAGGTTGTGGTTGAATTTCTTCTGACATAAAGTCCTTTCGAAAATATTTATCTAGATCTAGTGTAACACTAATGATAGTGGACGGTAATGGCGACAATTTCTATAGATTTTTTACTGTCACGAAAGAGAAAAATCGCACGGTATTTCCTGTCTACGCGAAAACTGTAAACCTCCATCTCTTTTGGTTTCATTAATTCAACATTGAGACTAGGGTGAGTAAGATTTGTGGCAATAAGACTACAGCACTTGTTAAATTTCTTGGATAAATTGTGTTTTTGGACTTGTTCGATAACTTCGGGGTGGATGGGCAGGATAGTAAGCATAGATTAGTCGGTAAAATAATCACTTCTTTTCAGTCCATCCTCCAGGTCTTTCATAAAGCCTTTGTTGTAGAGACCAGTATCCCGAAAGCCAGACAAGATCTTGGCACGGGAACGGGTGGAGGGAGGGTTCATGGGGAATGCTTCTGCTTGCGCGAGAACCTTTGGCTCTCTCTTGATAAAACGTACGATGGAGCGCATGAGCTCACTACGATTGGCATAGCCGAGATCTACGACAAGATTGTCGATAAAGGTGATCTGGTCGGCTGGTAGGGAGATGTTCATCGTACTCATGTAAGTATTTTAGCAAACTTTGGCAAAGTTTGTCAACTAGATAATGACGGCGTGCCACCGAGCGAGATGATTTTGACTGATTGGGTTGGGTTTGGGTTCATAGATTCCTTTATTGATTTGATATTTGCACTGCGTAATCTCCGCCTGATTGACGAATAAGTATTTTCTGCGCAAGCCCATTGTTGGTTGTAGTAAAAACTACCATTGACATTCCTGGACCATCAGCGCTTTCTTCGGGCACTGGTGTCCACCCATATGTGGTAGTTAATAAAGAATTTGAGACCAACAAAGGAGCGAGTCTATCGTCTTCCTTCTTATCCACATGACTGGTAATTAAGATAATTGGATAAGCCCTATTATTAGAATCGTATGCATTAGTGTTTGAGGGAGCAGACCAAGTCATGGGTTTGGTCATCATTTTAATTATTTCTATAGGATCCGTCGAGTTTGTTTGAGTCGTGAATTTGAAAGTGGAGAGGATTTGATTGGCTGTAATAGACTCATCAGTGGAAGTGGGGCCGAAGTATGCAAAATACCCCTTTGTTCCATCAACAAATACTACTAGAAAATCCTGACTACCATCTTGCTTGGTAAATTTAACTGCTGCCTGATTGCCTATCATTACTGTACTTCTATTATGAGTATTCAAAATTGGTTGTCGGATGTCAATAGATTGACCATCAAACCAATTCTCCGCGGATAGGTTTTTAGGATTGTTTAGTAAAGAAATGTAGAGAAGTGCCCTGGTAGGATTTTTTTGTACATTTATACTTTCGCTAGTTTCTTTGAGTGTATACTCAGCGGGATACTTGAAGGTCAACGGGTTAGCGTTTGAATATGTCTGCCAGCTAGAAGTTGGGTCAGCGGACGGGACAGTTATGGCGGTCCCAGTTGGCGAGGGAGCTGGAGTATTAGAAATAGTTTCTGATTTTTTGTTGAGGAATAAGAAATAAACACTAGCGAGAATGATGATGGTGATCAGGGAGGATAGGAGAATGGGGAGGAGATGAGAGGATGATGATTGGAGCACGGGCGAATCATGATTCGCCCCTACGGGGGCAATCGGGGCGGGAGTAATAGGTGGTTGACTAGTTACGATTGGCTGGGTGTCCATAAGATCCTTTCGAATACTATTAATAAGCTTGCATGTAGTGTTTGTAATTGGTTATGTCGACGGTTACTGCTTGCACTTTGCCTTCGACAATCTCGCGGGCGACCCGGCGACAAAGGGCGGCAATGGTGCGCTGGAGAGTACGGATACCGGCGTCATATCCAAGTGGGCGAGCGACGACGGGCCAGACTGCAGGATCGATAGTTAGTTGGTTCGGCAGGAGTCCAGCATCCTTTAAACCTTTGGGAAGCAAGAACTCCCTAGAGATATGGATCTTTTCTTCGTCGGAATAACTAGGCATTTGGATAAGCTCGAGACGATCGAGGACAGCTGTGGCGACATTAGTCGTGTTGTTGGCGGTCGCGACAAATAAGACCTGGGATAGATCTATTGGATAATCGAGGTAGTGGTCGAGGAAACGGTTGTTTTGGGTAGGATCAAGGAGCTCGACGAGTACGCCCATGATGTCGGCACGCTCCTCAGCGGAGACGCGGTCAATTTCATCGAGCAGGATGATAGGATTCCAACTGCCGGCATCCCGAATAGCTTTGACGATGGCACCGGGCTCGGCCTCGGCGAAGAGTCTCGACTTGCCACGAAGATCCCGAGCACTGCCTAGTCCACCAAAAGGAATACGAGCGAATTTGCGACCCATGGTTTCGGCTAGACTGTAAGCAAAAGTGGTTTTACCGGTACCGACGAGGCCGACGAGGAAAACAGCGGGAGCATGAACGGTCTTCTCCCCTCCCTGATCCATACGGAGCTTGATGGTGGCGAGATATTCGAGGATGCGGTCTTTGGGTTCATTCATGCCGTAGTGGGTCTTGTTCATGTTTTGCTGGGCGGCGACGATGTCGAGCTTGTCGGTAGTATATGTCCCCCACGGGAGACTAGTGATCCACTGGATATAGTGAGCACTACGGTCGTACTCGGCAGAGTAGACACCAGTGTCGACCATACGGACTAGGCGGGCGAGCATCTCATCAGCTTTGCTCCGCAGTTCGTCGGGGAGTTTGGTACTGTCCACAAGTGACTTTAGCTTGGTTAGTTCCGCGGTGAAGGTAGTTGGGTTTACAGTATCTGTCATGTCTCTATGGTATCACGGCCCGAGATTAGTTGGTAAATTTAAAAGTGGAGAGGATTTGGTCAAACTCACTTTGTTTGCTAGTAACTACGGGATATTTAGCGATCTGATAACGAGAGTTGTTTTTGAGTATGAGGTAAACGTCGCCGCCAGTAGTACCAAACTGGAGATGAGTTGCACTTTGTCCTCCAATAATGGCGTCATTCATTTTTGTTGCACCTGGTTGCATCAGCTCAGATGCCCATTTTTCTAACGAGTCTCCTTTAGGACTAGGATTGAAATATATTTCCATTTTTAATTCCCCGTCTTTTAATTCGTATCCTTTAGTGGCTGTGAGCAAGGGGCTAATGATAGATACATAATTCTTGGATTCTGTCAGTTCATAATTAGCTGGATACTTAAAGGATATTTGATGTTCGTCGCTTTGATATGTCTGCCAGGCTGAAGTTGAATCAGGAGAAGGAATGGGTGAGGAGATGGGAGAAGGAGAAGAATTGGGATTATTGAGTGCCATGGTGCGAACCTGAAGGAAGAGATAGATGGCAAGTGTAGCAAGGAGCGTCAGGATGATAATGAGGATAGTGATTAATAGGGGGAATTTTTTGGGAGCAGGAGAAGCGATGGGAACATCCATAGTATCTACAGGGTTTAACACAGGAGATGATGGAAGTATATTTTCTGGCATAGTTAATGTTAACATTTTTATTTAACGATGCGGAGGAGCATGCCGACATCAGAGAGATTGTAGATCTCACGTGAGTCTTTTGGCTCCATAGCTACGCACCCCCCGGTCATCATGTCACCGATGTAATAGCCATGATTGTAAATGGGCTTACCTTTGGGGTCGATGGCGTAGGCGATCTCATGGATACCCAGGTAAGCGCCGACGTCGCCGGCATATTTGAAAGCCATCCAATATGGCATCCAAACATTGTAAATACTAGAGAAGGCTTTGGGTTCTTTGTTGAGAATGTGAAATTCTCCGACAGGTGTTGGATAATCGATCCCTGTAGAGACACGATATTCTTTAAATAAAGTTCCGTTGATAAAGAAATACATTTTTTGTTGGGAGAGATCGACTTCTAGATATTTGTCCGCCTTTTCACCATGCGATGAGGGACCATCATCGACCCCGAGGACGATAGGTGTCTCGTTGCCCATGAAACGTAGATTGAGTGCATTTTTGGTATTTTGATAGGCGGCAGAGGCACTGAAATATTTCTTTTGTTTGGGAGTTAATTTGGATGAGATATAAGTAATCAAATTATCTTTATCTACATCGAGTGGATAAACCAAGTCTGTAGAGATGGGACGAATAAGGCTACGAAGCGAAGCGGGTTCGATAGATAGATCAATCATCTCACTGCCGTCTTTGAGACTAATATTGAGTGGACTACGATACACCTGATTCAGTTTGGCATTGAAATCACTCAGACTAGTGGTATAGCGGTCACGAAGAACATAAGACAAGGTGCCACTACGAAGACTCGCGACATCGACAATATAATCTTTGGGAGAAATGATTGATTCTAGTTGACCCAGGCTCTGGTTGTAGATGATTTTGGGAGTAGCATTGTCGAGGGTAGGAATAACTAATTCGTCTCCCAGTAAGGCCAAATCTTTTTTAAAGATGGTATATTCTTGATCGGGGAATTTGAGTAGTAAAGTCAGCTCATCATCAGACTCAAGGTCAGGTTTGTGATAATAAGAAAAGACCTGGATGGTAAAAAAGGTTGAGACAAAAATTATGGAGATGGCCAAGATCGGGAGAGTAAAGAAATGGTGTTTCATTGGGGGGTAGCACTGGGGCTAGCAATAACAGGAGCAAAAGTTTTGACGATCTCGTCCATTTCTTTGACAATGTTTTGGTCGTATTTGGCGGGGACATAATAAGCCACGCCACCTAACTGAGTGGGAGTAGAAAAGTAGGGAGTGTCAGTTTCTTTTTGGCAGAAGAAGATGGTCGACTTGTCCCCTTCATTTTGGTTGAAGTAGCGACGCAATATACTGCTTATACCGGTCGTAAACTCAGTGTATTCTTTGCTCCGTAGATCACCCGATGAACCCTGGAAGTCTGGACTATCTTTAAACAAACAAACGGCTTTGCCCACTTCGGCTTGGGTGATCCTGATTTCGTAATTATTGCGATAAACGCTGATGATGAGATTCTTGTCTTTTGATTCCTCTGTGACTGCCCAAGACTGCGGGTGGGTGAAAGTGAAGCCAGGGAAAGTAAGTCCATCGACTTTGCTCGTGAGATATTCTTTCCAATCTTTACCTAAGCCAGTGGTCGAGGTGAGAGCGAAGGTGGAGAGGACACTGTGATAATCACGTAAGAGACTTTCGCTAGAAATGGCGTTTTTGCCAGCTGAAGGTAGGAGAGTGAAGATATACATTTTGTCTTGAATTTGGACATAGGTGACAATCGGCTGGAGTCCCGTTTTAGCCCAAGATTCGCTTCGCTCGACTCCGTCATAGGAGCCAGCTTTAATGGCGCTGGACTTGATAGCTGAGCGTCCATCTTGGAGCGAACTCAAATAATCATCGAGAGAACCGTCTGGGGCTTTGAAGCTACTAACTTCCATGATGGCCTGATTGTCGGTTTCAATCAGCAGACTCCCCTCCTGACTAGGAGAGGTTTCGAGAATTTTCCATTTGGGAGGGATAGCGAGAGTATAAAAATGAGGAATGTTGGTGTAAGTAATAAAGCCGACGGTTGAGTCAGCACCACTAGTCGAACTAGTGCTAGAACCGGTAGTAGATTTTTTGCTACCGCCAAAAAAGGTTACGGCTAGTGCAAGGGTAAGCAAGATGATGGCAACACCACCGACGAGATAAACTAATTTAATTGGCGCCTTTGGTTTGAAATGAGCAAGCTGATCAAGAGGAGAGCTAGGCGAGGTGGGAGCAACGGGTTCAGGAGGGACGACTGGCACGGTTGGTTGATAGATTGTTTCTGACTCCATGGATTAATTCTAACACGACCTTACGGCTGAAAGACGTTGGGTTCGAAGACAACATTTTTGACGCTCGTGAATTGCTTGGCGGTTTTTTCTATTTGCGAAGTAAGGAGTCCGATTCGACAGGAACCGCCCGTAGTAAAACCACCAATAAAGGGAAATTCGAGAACCAGAGTGCCATCGCTCTTTAGGTTGATACTTTTGAGAATAAATTCGTCATTGTGTTCAAGGACACTGCTACTAAGGAGGGCATTGACCGCATCCTTAATCGGACTAGCTGTACGAGGGATTGTAGTTTCTAAGTAATTATTGACATCGCAAGAATCAAAATTTGGGTCTAATTTTCTGTCGTGATAATAAAGTTTGATCAAGCGAGAAGAATCATCTACCGCCTTTGTGCTTTCCGTAGTGAATTTAGCTGAATACATGATAGATCGATAATAGTCTTCTTCGGCTACGGTCGGCTGTCCATCGATCACAAACCAATACTCAATTTTGCCACTTGGATGCTTAGGGTACCCAGCGGCGCGAAAGTTTTCTTTATGACAAACATTGACTGATTGATCTAAGATAGTTACTTGCTCCCAAGGTCTGTCACAACCTCCACCCTTGCCATCGATATAGGGTATCCCATAAACAATCCGGAGAGAAGGAGTAGTATCACTTTCGATTGCTTGTGTGGAAATAACGATTTCACTAAAGTTAGACACCGGATCAACATTGCGATATTGTTCGGTGACTATCATGGGCTCTGGGAAGGTCAGAGATAGTTTGGCGTTAGTACTCGTATAACTAATGACTTTGGTTGGCGATGAGGTCAGAGGAGGTGTCGCTTGAGTAAAGGAAAAATCATGATATTGCTTATAGGCGACGATGGCGATGAGCGTGAGGAGACTAAGGACGAGAAGTTTGAGTTTCATTGAGATTAATATAACATGATCACAACTTTAAGGTCCGACCTGGTCTCCTGCATTTATTTTGAAGTCGACTAAACATCTTGGCCAATGGCCAGGATTTCCTTAGCAGGTCGGACCTTGGGGACATAACACGATAATAAACAAGAACGGATCTTTGCGAATTGCAAAGATCCGTTCTTTGTAAATAATTATATGACTAATTAACGACGAGGACGGAAGCCGCCGCGGTCACCGCCGCGTGAGCCACCCCTGCGATCACCACCAAAACCACCAGTGCGCTCACGAGGAGCCTCGGGTTTGAGTTCGTTGAGTGGGACCATGGAGAGATCAGTGCGACCCATATCATCGGTGCCTTTGACAAAGACGTGCACAATATCCCCTTCTTTGACAACTGAAGCGGCATCTTGGACATATTCTTTGGACATGCGAGAGACATGGACGAGACCTTGCTTGCCAGGTAAGAATTCGACGAAAGCTCCGTATCCTTCGACACGAGTCACTTTACCATCGTATTCTTCGCCAGCTTCGGCGACGTGTGTCATACCTTTGATCCAAGTGACGGCTTTGTCCATGGCAACTGGATCTACTCCAGAGACAGTGACTTTGCCCACACCAGTTGAATCATCGATGTCGACTTGGGCACCAGTTTCGGACATGATGAGCTTGATGTTCTTGCCGCCAGGTCCGATGACCTCACCAATTTTGTCGGTGGGGATCTCAAACTGGACGATCTTGGGCGCA